>Ga0310694_10000854_pt1 | contig 37667 bp, 28 predicted proteins | sample 174DNAGHGhighgp2_FD_203884 | JGI IMG/M metagenome (GOLD analysis project Ga0310694, IMG submission 203884) | Sheep rumen microbial communities from Palmerston North, Manawatu-Wanganui, New Zealand - 1742 DNA GHGhigh gp2 (v2) (version 2) | ecosystem: Host-associated > Mammals > Digestive system... | reverse complement strand
GGACTTTGCCAGACAACATCCCATGAAAGACGAGCTCAACCATACCTTGCATTATTATAGCGTGAGGGGCGTCGGCTGAAAAATGGTCTTCGCGGGTGAAAACGGCATCGCTTGGCAACAAGCGACAGCCATGACGTGCCCACAACTTGCCAAATCACCATCAAATACCGACCGGCAATGCTGTTTCCATAGGAAAACGGCTGCCTTTGGCATGGAAAAAGCAAGTGTAAAGCATTTTTCGGTGCAAAAAATGTGATTCAATCCGAGTATGAAATATTCAGGTTAGAACCATTTTTCGGCATAAATAAAGCAAGCTTAAAAAAACTTAAAACCCGACACCATTTCAAACGTTTTTCAGGTTTTTATCGTACTTTTGCATGCAAAACTACTAAAGCAAAAATTGGAAATAGAAGAAACCATAAGTGAAGTTCGTGAAGTTGATGAAGTAATCGCTGCGTTTGAATTTTACGTCAACACTCCTTATGCAATATGACCGATGCAACCCACTTAGTTGACATCAACAAATTTGACATCCAAAAGGGAAAAAAATGATGACAAAGAAGATATCAACACTCGTCACGCTCCTCCTGCTGACAACGTCAGTCATTGCCCAGACGCTGAATGTGAAGACGGGTAATGTGACTTATCAGTATCCCTCCCCCCAGACAGGAGAAATGACTTATGTCGAGGGCAAGACGGTGACCATCATGGGCAAGGAGTTCACCATCAGCGACATTGATGAGATAACCATAGATGACACCAATGTGAAGGACAACAGCGTCGTCATTTATTACGACGGCGTTACAGCCAGCGTCACCATCGCAGGCAACGTGGCGCAATATGTCGATGCCACCGTCAACGGTGCTCACGTCACCATCAACCAGACCAATTCTGGCGACATCGATGGCGACGAGATCACCTACATCCTTAATGGTTCGTCATCCAACGGCTCCCTCACACTTGACGGCACCTACAAGTGCACCCTCCAATTGGCCGGCGTTACGCTGACCAACCCCGACGGAGCCGTCATCGACATCTCCAACAAGAAGCGCATACAAGTCAGCATCAAGAAAGATACGGAAAACACGCTTGCCGACGGAGCCAACGGCTCGCAGAAGGCCTGCTTCTACAGCAAGGGGCAGTTGCAGTTTCAGGGCAACGGCACGCTGACCGTCATAGGCAATACGGCACACGCCATCAAGAGCGGCGACTACATCACGATGAAGAACCTGACCTTGAACATCCCTTCTGCCATCAAGGACGGCATCTCATGCAACAAGGATTTCCTGATGAAGAGTGGCAACCTGACCATCCTGGATGTGGGCGATGATGGCATCCAGGTCGACTATGAGGCTGACGCCGCCACCACAGGCGAGACCGAAAACCATGAGGGCGAGAATTCTGGCAACCTCTACGTGGAGGGCGGCACGCTCACCGTCACCATCCCCCTTGCCGCTGTTGGTGGCAAGTGCTTGAATGCAGCAGGTTTGGCTCGCATCGACGGCGGTATGCTGACATTGTCAGCCAACGGCAAGGTTGACACCAGCGATAGCAGCGACCCTTCGTTCACGGCAGCCATCAAGGGCACCAACGTCACTGTGAACAACGGGACCGTCGACATCAAGGTGACCGGCATTGCAGGCCGAGGCATCACAGCCAACGACAGCATCATCACCAACGGCGGCACATTGACCATCGCCAACAGTGGCACGCCCACCATCCTCAGCAGCGACGTGAAGAGCGCCAAAGGCCTCAAGGCACTCCACATCGCCCTCAACGACGGCACCATCAACATCACCATGAGCGGCAAGGCCAGTAAAGGCATACGCTGCGGCGACGGCACCAAGACCACCAGCGGTGGCGGTTGGGGCGGTTGGGGCGGCGGCACCCGATGGACCAACGTCACCGGTTCTTACACCCAAGGCAAGAGCGACGGCACAGGTCCCACACTCACCCTCTCACAGACAGGTTCAACCTACAATTCTTCATCTGCCAAGGCCATCAAGGCCATCTGCGCCGTCACCATCCATGGCGGTCAGACAGAAGTGACCACCCAGTCTGACGGCGGTGAAGGTTTGGAATCGAAGACGAGCATCAACATCAATGGCGGCCAGCACTACTTCAAGTGTTACGACGACTGCATCAACTCATCAGGCAAGATTCTTTTCAACGGCGGAGTCACCGTGTGCTACTCCAATGGCAATGATGCTGTAGACTCCAACGCAGGCACCACGGGAGCCATCACCATAGGCGACGGCACCATCTTCGCCTACACCTCGAAAGGTTCACCAGAAGAAGGTTTCGACTGCGACAACAACTCCTACATCCAGATTTCCGGCTCCGGCATCGGCCTCAGTGCCGGTGGCAGTCAAGGCGGTGGTGGTGGAGGTTGGCCAGGTGGCGGTGGCGGCAGCGGCAACACCATCTCCAACGCCCAACAAGGCTATGCCTTTGTCACGAGCACCATCAGTTATGCCGCCAACCGCTATTACACATTGGCTGACGCATCAGGCAACAACTTGGTGACCTACAGCTTCCCAATGTCATGTTCCAGCAGACTTTCCCTGTTCACTGCCACAGGAATGGTGAAAGGGAACACCTACAATGTGAAGTATTCCACCGACGGGCCTACAGACGCCACCACCGTCTGGCACGGCCTCTATTTGGGTTCGTCGCACCAGGGAACCACGAATGTCACCTCGTTTACGGCAAAATAAAACGGTGTGTCTGCTTGAAATACACTTAGCTTTCCGAGATATCATCCGGCCACCAGAACCTTTTCAATTCACCAACCAACTTGTCCCAATCCTTCATTGTAAACGTACCTTCCCCCCTCATCATGATGGTCATGGTGATATCGTTGTAGGTGCGATAGAGACTAGTGTCACGAAAACCGTTGCGAAGATAGAAGGCATGACGACGTTTCCGCTGTTCCAGATTGTTCAAGATTTGAGAATCAGACAGCCCATCGACATTTAATCTTTCAAGCCTTTTTGAAGGTATTTGTTGCTCTACAGCTTCCATATCCAGCACACAAGTTTGCTCTTTATAACGCTCTATCAACAGTGTCAGGATTTGTTGTCCAAAGCCTTTTCCTCGCAGTTCCTCCCTGACAGCAAAGTACCAAAACCAATTGCATGATGGTCTGAGATAGACGATGGTGAACCCAATGAATCGACCTTCGGTCGAGTACTGTCGCGACTCAGCAAATTCCAAGCAAGCTTGGCTTTGCTCTCGCTGATCCATCACCTCTTCATCATCATAATATGCGGTAAAATCGAGCGGCATATCCTCGACGAGGCGCATGAGGTCATCCCAAGGAATCTGTTCTCCTTCAGGAAATGCCGTTTCGTAAAGTTGTCTCAGTCCATCAGCATTGGCTAATGTAATCTGCTTTGTTTTCAAGTTGAAGGGAAGTTTTTTAGGAGTTAAAGAGAAGTTAAAAGGGAGTTAAAGGGGAGTTAAAGGGACATATGTTCGCATAGTGCCATTTTGGATATGTTCGCGTAATGCCAATTTAGATATGATTGCGGGGTGCCATTTTGGGATACAATGCAGCAATCCATACTTCATTAAAACCATCACCACGTCACATTTTCCTCTTGCGCAAGTTGAGTTATATCAACTTATCCCAATCAGGCTATAATCTCCAAGAGTTCATCCATATTGTCAATGAGGTAGTCGGCTCCAGCCTGCTGAAGTTCTTCCCTGCTTCCGTTACCCCATGTCACTCCGCACGTCTTTGCGCCAGCATTGGCACCCATCAGGATGTCAACAGCCATATCTCCAACGACGAGTGCTTGACCGGTTTTGAAATGGAGTATGTCTCCTTGCTCCAACGCTTGCCTTTCGTCTATCAAACCCTTGCTCAACAATTGATTGAGCATTTCAATCGTTTTGAGGACAGGTTCCGGGTTTGGCTTTGCATTCTCCACGTCGTTTGCTCCGATGAGCAATGAGAAACAATCTGATATTCCCATATCCCTGACAAGTTCCACCAATGAAGCTTTGGAACGTGACGATGCGATAGTGAGTGTGAATCCCTTCTTCTTCAAAGCGAACAAGGTTTCCGCGACCTTTGGGAAAGGCTGTGGGATAATGGCCTTTAGATTCTCATCAAAAATCCTCCTGTAAGTATCCGCACAACATTGGATTTCTTCATCCCTCAAGTCAGGAAAAAGCGCCTTGAAGCATCCTGCAAGAGGCAGTCCTATGGTGGAGGCACATTCGTCATCACTTCTAGTCGGCAGTTTCAGCTCCGCAATAGTCATCTGCATGGTAGTGACGATATTCCGTCGGGTATCGCCCAGGGTACCATCGAAATCGAATATAATCAGCTTGGTTGTCATATAGGAGGGAATAGGTTGTTTTAGGAGAGAACAGGAAGAAACAGGAAATTTTTGGGATTATGATTTGGGAGAGATTTTATCTATTTGGATGAAAAAATCCTCGAGCAATGCTTGATGATGGCCAGGCAAGACGATATGATGATTACCAATGGGATTAGTAAGGAAATACCGGCATTGCGAAGCATCATTCAACCGGATGAATTGTTGTGTGCGGCAAAGGTCTTGATGCGACAAGTTTTCCACAAGCGTTCCTTCTGCGATAAACACTCGCGAAAGGTCTCCGGAAACCTTGAAAATGGTCACAGGCCCAGGTTGCATGCGCCCACGTATTCCCACGCCGATGCCCGACTCGAAATGAGTGTCGAGTTCGTAGTCTTCCACCATATTAAAAGGTATGGTGCAATGAGCGAGCACCATCTCCCCTGTTGAAACATCTATGCGTGATGGATTTGCCTGAAACCCCGACACGCCGACGAGTTGTCGGGCGATGCACATGGAAAGCATGGCCGGCACATCACCTTCGCATGAAGCCACAACGTCTGCATTGAGGGATGCAAGAGCAAGGCATCCCGTATTGTGAATAGCCTCCAACAAGTCAAAACACCTTAGCGTAAACCCTTGGATGTTGTAATCCTTGATGACTTTTTCCAATCCTTTCAAGATTTGGAAAGCGCCAGGAAGGGCTTGGCTGACGGCTGGCAATGCACACTTGACAGAAGCCGACTCCAAGGGCGCCTCATTGATGGCCTCCATCAGTGCTTGCATAGGGATGTCGACCAACTCCACCCCCAATCTTTGTTTTATTGCATCAGAATCGGCCTTGCTTGCAATGAGCCAGTCAGAGGGTTTCCCGATTACGCCAAGGCGGCATCCATTCAATTGCCGTAAAGCCTTTTCGACTTTCAGCAACGATGCTATCCTTTGTTTTACAAATTCAGTGTTGCCATGGATGATTTCCCCTCTGCCCCCTACCTGATGGAGATAGGACAAGATTTCCATAGAAGCGGCAAGTGAATTGCTTTTCCCCGATGTGAGAAGGAAGAAAGGACGATTTGAATTCTTTTGCAGTTGCGGCAATAATTTCTTGAAAATGCCTTCCGTCCCACCCGTGCGAACATAGATGAGGTCGAGAGGATGGGTGCCATAAGTGCAGAAATCGGCTCCTTGCAACGCATGGGCCAGCCCCAAGCTGTTCAAGAATTCTGCAGTGACTGCCGCCACGGACTGTTCGTCGTGCAGTCGTGATGTGAGAGTGTAGATTGCTATTTCTTGTGACATGGTGATTGATATTATTGAAGGTTTTAGGAAGGAACAGGAGGTCTTAGGAGGGAATAGGAAGTTTTAGGAGGCTATAGGCAATCCAGGGAATCTGGAGGAACCAGCCTCCTAAAACCGAATCATTATAAAAAGATTACTTTTTTCATCTTTAAAAGATTACAAATTTCATCTTATTCCCACTCAATGGTTGATGGTGGTTTTGATGAGATGTCGTAGCACACACGGTTGACGCCTTTCACCTTGTTGATGATTTCATTGGAGACCTTCGCCATGAAATCGTATGGGAGATGCGCCCAGTCGGCAGTCATGGCATCAGTGCTGGTCACTGCCCTAAGTGCCACAGGATGCTCATAAGTGCGCTCGTCGCCCATCACCCCCACGCTTCGGATGGTGGAGAGCAGAACGGCACCCGCCTGCCACACCTTGTCATAAAGCAGTTCTCCGTCCTCACAAACGTAATTTAGCATGGACTCGATATAGATGTCATCGGCATCCTGTAGTATGCGCACTTTCTCCGGCGTGATGTCGCCGAGTATTCGCACGGCGAGTCCCGGTCCCGGGAACGGGTGTCGCTTGATGAGACGCTCCGGCATGCCCAACTGATATCCCACACGTCTGACCTCATCCTTGAACAACCATTTAAGGGGTTCGCATAGTTGCAGATGCATCTCTTTTGGAAGCCCCCCCACATTATGATGGCTCTTGATAACCATACCCGTGATGCTGAGGCTCTCTATTCGGTCGGGGTAGATGGTGCCCTGTGCCAACCATTTTGCGTCGGTGATTTTCTTCGCCTCGGCATTGAACACCTCCACGAAATCCCGCCCAATGATCTTACGTTTCTGCTCAGGATCCACGACCCCTTTCAAGTCGTTGAAGAATTTCTCGCTGGCATCCACCCCCACGACATTGAGACCAAGCCCCCTGTAAGCATCCATCACCTTTTGGAATTCATTTTTCCTAAGCATTCCATGGTCCACGAAGATGCATGTGAGCCTGTCGCCAATGGCACGATTGAGCAACGTGGCGCAAACCGAGGAGTCCACCCCCCCACTGAGCCCAAGTATGACCCTGTCGTCGCCCAACTGGCTCTTGAGTTCCTCGACTGTGGTTTCTACAAAAGAGGCGGGGCTCCATTCCTGTTTGCTCCCACAAATGTCGACCACGAAGTTGCGCAACAGTTGTTTTCCCTGCAAGGTATGGAACACCTCGGGGTGGAACTGCACAGCCCACAAGGGTTGTGCCTCGCTGGCGTATGCCGCATATTTCACGTCTTCCGTGGATGCGATAGCCTTGCAGTCGGAAGGAATGGCCGTTATAGTGTCTCCATGGCTCATCCACACCTGAGAATCTTGTTCAAATCCCTTGAAAAGAGGGTTTCCGTTATCGATGGATGTGAGTTTTGCCCTTCCATATTCTCGTGTGTTAGTCTTCTCCACCTTCCCCCCATTGGAATGAGCGATGAACTGTGCTCCATAGCATATTCCGAGAACAGGGACTTTTCCCACGTATAATGAAAGATTTGTTTTGAACGCCTTCGGGTCATGTACAGAATAAGGAGATCCACTAAGGATGACGCCAATGACTGAGGGGTCATTTTCAGGAAACTTGTTGTAAGGCAAGATTTCACAGAATGTGTCCAATTCACGAACACGCCTTCCAATCAGTTGGGTGGTCTGCGATCCAAAGTCAAGAATGATGATTTTTTGTTGCATGGTTGGTATGTATGGAAATGAATATTATAGATAAGATAACTTTTTCTTTTGTCGTGAGATCCATTTCTCAACCTCTTCAAGGATGTCGATTTTCCCTACATCAATCAATTGCAGGTCGGTATTTTCCTTACCCTCAAAGTAGTGTTGCCCACAATTCTGAATATAGAAATCCATGATGGGGAAGCGCTGAGGCCAAGCCTCAAGCAAGGGGAAGAGAGATGGTTTCAATAAATGTATTCCACTGAAGGCGAGTTTTTCCAGAGGCTTTGCTTCAAGTATTTCTTGAGAAGGTTTGACTTCTCCTGTTTGTATATTTGTCCATCCCCTCATCCGATGGTTTTCATCGAAAAGGAGGTATCGCTTGGTTTTTCTCCTGCTCACCAGCAGACATGCCTCCGCATCACTTACCTCACCATCCTGGTAAAAACCGGCAAGGTCTACATTGCTCAAGATGTCCACGTTGTGTATCAGCACCGGTGAATCAGGATCAAGAAGCGGCAAGGCTTTCCTGATGCCGCCTCCCGTCTCAAGCAACATTTCACGTTCATCGCTGATGCGTATGTCGAGTTCGAAATTATCGTTTGCTTTTAGATAATCTTCAATTTGTTCAGCGAAATGGTGCACATTGACCACCATCCGTTCGACCCCCGCCTGTTTCAGCTTCATGATGACATGCCACAGTAGCGGATGCTCCCCCACCCTCACCATTGCTTTGGGCATATGGTCGGTAAGAGGTCGCAGACGTGTGCCCAGTCCGGCGGCAAAAATCATGGCTTGCCTCATTTTAATTAATAATTAATAATTAACAATTTACAATTTAAATATTAGGAGTAATTATTGGTGTGGTAGCCTTGGTGTTGAGATCGCTACACGTGAAGTATTGTCGCAAACTTCGAGCGTAGTGAAAACTTCCTTAACTTCGATAACTTCTTCATCCTAATGACTTATCAATATTTGATATTGGCTTGCAGTGTTTGGCTTATGCCCATTTCACGATGGCACACTCGCACCTCTATGCCGAATTTCTCGTGTATATGTTCAGCCAGATGCTGTGCGGAATAGACACTACGATGCCTTCCTCCCGTGCACCCAAAAGCAAACATCAAGCTAGTGAATCCACGCTGTATGTATCGTGTAACGTGTGCATCTGCCAACTTGTACACGCTCTCGAGGAATGTCAGGATTTCCCCGTCCTCTTCCAGGAAGCTGATGACCGGTTCGTCCAATCCGTTAAGCTGTTTGTATTGCTCATAACGTCCGGGGTTGTGAGTGGAGCGGCAATCAAAAACATACCCACCACCATTTCCAGACGTGTCTTTAGGAATACCCTTGCGGTAGGAGAAGCTGAACACTCGCACCACAAGCGGCCCTTTCCCATCATATTTTGAGAACGAGGCAGGTCCGTATTGTTGTTGAGTCTTATCAACATTGTTGTCGTCAACTTTCACTTTATTAGCCTGTTCCTGCTGCACGAATGCGGGGAGTAGGGTAAGTTGTCTCAATACGCTGATAAGATATGGATAAGGGAACCTCTTGATATCGAGTATTTTCCCAAGGTTGGCGATGGCGTGTGGTATGGAGTCGATGAAATGCTTCTTTCTCTCAAAATAACCTCTGAAGCCATAAGCGCCCAAGACCTGCAACGTCCTGAACAGCACGAACAGAGACAGTCTGTCGGCAAAATGACGTTTTGAAGGCACTTCAATGTATTTTTTCAGAGCATCATAATACTCCAATGCGAGTCTCCGTTTCAATTTGTCGGGATATATGGCAGATGCCTGCCAAAGGAACGATGCAAGGTCGTAATAGTAAGGTCCTTTTCGTCCCCCTTGAAAATCAATGAAAGCTGGTTTTCCATCAACGAGCATCACATTTCGAGCTTGGAAATCGCGATACATGAAAGTATCGACCGTTTCCTCCACGAGGTCTTTGGCAAACAAGTGGAAGTCATTTTCCAATTTGAGTTCATGGAAATCCAGCCCCGAAGGCTTCAAGAAGCAATATTTGAAATAGTTGAGGTCGAAAACGACATTCACCTCGTTGAATTCTGGTTGTGGATAGCAAATGCTCCAATCCATATCCTGTGCTCCAGCGAATTGGATACTAGGCAGTTGGCGTATGGTTTCCACCAATAGTTTTTGTTGTTTCAAACTGTATCTTCCTCCCGCTTCCCTTCCAGAGCGTAAGACATCGTAAAGCGAAACCGCCCCCAGGTCCTGCTGCAAATAACACATCTCGTCCCCACTCACAGCAATAATAGATGGAACCGGCAACCTCTTCTCCGCAAAATGTCTGGCCAGGTAGATGAAAGCATGGTTTTCCTCCCTGCTTGTGCCTTTGACTCCAATCACCGAAGTGCCATCGGGATGTTTCAATCTATAATAAAGCCTGTTGCTTCCTGCACCGGTGATAGCAGTGACCTCCAAGGGCCATACGCCATATGTACGCGCAAAAAGTTGTTTGATTTCTTCCATTTCAAGTGTTGCTGTGTTGCTCAAAGGTTATTGTTTTCTATTTCTTCCTCCCTCTCTTTTCTTTGCCTTTCCTCCCATTCCCTACGGCGCTTACTGTCATATTGTATGAGCAGTTGGTCGATAAGCAATAAAATCATCAAGATGCCCAAGGACATGAGAAACGACTCAGTGATGATATACAGACACGATGAGACGATGAGCACCACTATGATGTGAATAACAGCCCTTTTATCCATGATGATATGAGTTTTTAGAAATCGGGTGTAAAAGTACGAATAAACATGTGAAAAGCCAAAAATATTTTTCTTTTTACTCATTAGCGACGTGAGAAAGTCTTTGTCTGACCGCCTCGAAGAGCAGTATAGCAGTGCTCACCGACACATTAAGAGAGTCCAGCCTTCCCATCATCGGTATGCGTATATGAGCATCCGCCACCCTCCTCCATTGTTCGGAAAGCCCTGTCGACTCTTTTCCCATGACCAGTGCTGTAGCGGTTGTCATATCAGTATCATAATACAGATGCGAGTCTTGCAATTGCGCAGTTAGAATCCTGACATTCTTCTCTTTGAGGAATTGGATACATTCTTCCGAGGTGCATGCCACGCAAGGTACGGTGAAAACAGCCCCCAGTGAACTGCGTATGAGGTTGGGGTTGTAGATGTCAGTGAGTGGGTCGCAGACAATGACTGCATCAGCTTTCGCAGCATCGGCACTTCTCAACACCGCCCCCAGGTTGCCCGGTTTTTCCACGCTTTCAAGCACCACGACAAGTGGGGATACACCCAAAGACAAATCGCCGAGAGATAGCCTTTTGGGCCTCACTTCAGCCATAACCCCCTCTGTTCCTCCACGATAAGCCATTTTTGAATAAACCTCAGGAGTGACTTTAAAACGACGGAACACAGGAATCCCATCGAGGAGGCCATAAGCCTCGTTGTCATCAGCCATTAAATCCGGACAATAAAAGAGCGTCTCCACAGCGAAGCCTGCAGCAAGGCAATGGGAAACTTCACGCACCCCCTCCACGACGAACAACTCCCTTGCTCGACGCTCGGAAGATTTTTGTTGTAGTGCGAGAAGGAGCCTGACCTTCGGATTCTGCGTGCTGGTGATGATGTTTTCAGACATAAGGATATGGATGTAGCGGTTTCCTCAAAGCCTTTTCAGCTATGGGATGCAAAATTAGTGTTTTTTTCATAAAAACAGAAGCAAAAACAGAGCTTTTTGTTTTTTTAAAGAGGATATAGGAACAGACAAGATGCATTTTTCTGTCATTTAGTGCTAAAGATATGAAGAAAAATGTTACCTTTGCCATGCAAACCTAAAAGCCTATAGAATTATGAGAGAAAAGTTTTTCACCTTGTTTTTGATGCTTTTACCACTTGTCTCGTTTGCCCAGCGCCAGGAGACCACCTTGTCAGACGGGTGGCTGTTCTCCCGCGACAGCGTAGAGTGGACAACAGTAACAGTCCCTCACGACTGGGCCATCAGCGGTCCTTTCGACAAGAAATGGGACTTGCAAACTGTGGCCATCGAGCAAAACGGAGAGAAAGAGAAGACGGAGAAGTCCGGGCGTTCAGGCGCCCTTCCATGGATAGGCAAAGGGTACTACCGTACCACTGTCGACCTAAAGGAAAAGCCCCAGTCGGCCATTCTTGTCTTCGACGGTGCGATGAGCGAACCGACGGTTTACATCAACGGTCAGGTAGCAGGTTATTGGAAATACGGATACAACGCCTTCCGCATTGACGCCGCCCCCTTCCTCAAGGAAGGCTCCAACAGCATAGAAGTAAGCCTGAGCAACATAGAAGAGAGCAGCCGTTGGTATCCCGGCGGTGGTCTTTACCGTCCAGTCAAACTCATCCTAGGTGGTGATGCAATGATTGACGACTGGTCCATTTATTTCCGTACCGTCAAAATCGAAGGCAAGAAGGCAGAACTTGCAGTTGAGGCCGGCACCATCGGCGACATCGTCACCGGTACGGTGGCCATGGACATCTCCCTTCGCGATGCGAAAGGTGCCACCGTTGCCTCCGTCCACTCCCCGTTGGATGCCAAAGGATGCCACAAGGACGTGATGCACGTGAACAACCCACAGTTGTGGTCGCCAGAGACGCCTTATCTTTATACGCTCGAGGTCAAGCTTTTCCGCGACCTGCGATTGGTAGACCAGAAAAGCGTCAAGGTGGGCATTCGCACCGTCACGGTCGACAAGGAGAAAGGATTCGCCCTCAACGGCGTAACAAGAAAAATCAAGGGAGTCTGCCTGCACCACGACCTTGGTCCCTTAGGTGCTGCAGTCAACAAAGCCGCTCTCATCCGACAGGTGAAGATGATGAAAGAGATGGGTTGTGATGCCATACGAACCGCCCATAACATGCCCTCCACCCTTCAGATGGAAGTGTGCGACTCCCTGGGCATGATGGTGATGGCAGAAAGCTTTGACATGTGGATTTATCCCAAATGCAAGAACGGTTATGCACGCTTTTTCAAGGAATGGGCCGACCGTGACATCGAGAACCTAGTGCTCAACCACCGCAACCACCCCTCCATCATCATGTGGAGCATAGGCAACGAGATTCCCGAACAGTGGAGCGAAGAAGGTCGCGAGATATCCCGCCACCTGCAAGACCTCTGTCATCAACTCGACCCCTCCCGCCCTGTCACCCAAGGCATGGACCGTGCAGAACAAGCCTTGAAGTCAGGATTCGCACAAGTGATGGACGTTCCTGGATTCAACTATCGTGTTCACAAATACGAGAACAACATCAAACAGTTGCCACAAGGATTCCTCTTAGGCTCCGAGACCGCCTCAACGGTCAGTTCAAGAGGGGTTTACAAGTTCCCCGTCGAGGTTTCCAACCACGCAGTCTATCCAGACGGACAATGCTCGAGTTACGACACTGAGTATTGTTCGTGGAGCAACCTTCCCGACGATGACTGGCGCATGCAAGATGATTTCCCGTGGGTCATCGGTGAGTTTGTATGGACAGGATACGACTATCTTGGCGAGCCGACACCCTATGACGAATATTGGCCTTCAAGAAGCAGTTATTTCGGCATCTGCGACCTTGCCGGACTTCCCAAGGACCGCTACTACCTCTACCGCAGCAAGTGGAACAAGAAGGATCACACCATCCATCTCCTCCCCCATTGGACTTGGCCCGAGCGTAAAGGAAAAACCACTCCTGTGTATTGTTACACCGACTGTCCCTCGGCCGAGTTGTTCGTCAACGGTCAGAGCCAAGGACGCCTCTTCAAGGACGTGTCGTCACGTCTCGACAGATACCGCCTGAGGTGGAACGACGTGAAATACCAACCTGGGGAATTACGTGTTGTGGTGTATGACAACCAGGGGAAAGCCGTTGGTGAGAAAACCATCAAGACAGCAGGGAAAGCAGCCACATTCAAACTTGAATGTGAGCGCGAGAGCCTCTCCGCCGACGGCACCGACCTTTGCTTCGTCACGGTGAGTTTGACCGACAAGGACGGCACGCTCATACCTTTCGCCGACAACCAATTGGAGTTCGAGGTGGAGGGAGCAGGGAGTTTCAAGGCAGCCTGCAACGGGGACGCCACATCATTGGAGCCATTCACGTCGCCCACCATGCGCCTCTTCAACGGTCAACTCGTTGTTGTTGTGCAAGCAGCAAAGGAAAAGGGAACGCTCACGCTCAAGGTGAGAGACAAGAAAGACGCCACGTTGTCGGCACAAACAAGCATTGTGGTGAAATGAAGACAAGGAGAGGCATCGGCACAACCGGAGCTCACTGAGAACGGGATGACGGTGTGACTATTGTTGCATCCGCAGGGAACGTAGGTGCACTTGCGGCACCGGGACAGAAAAATGGGACACCGCGTATTGTTAAAAAATCAAAAATAGGTATGAATTGGGCTGATTATTAGGAGAAAAAGTAGTAATTTTGCATCCGATTTACTCCGTGGAGGCTCTAACAAGTGGCGGCGCGGTGCTGTCCGCCTTGCGGAACAACCTGTTATACAATAAATAATGTACGCAATTGTAGAAATCATGGGTCAACAGTTCAAGGCCGAACAAGGAAAGAAATTGTTCGTTCACCACATGAAGGACGTGGAAGAAGGCCAGTCTGTTGAGTTTGAGAAAGTGCTCCTTTTGGACAATGAGGGAGCCGTGACCGTAGGCACCCCAACGATCGAGGGTGCGAAAGTAGTATGTGAAGTGGTCAATCCACTGGTAAAGGGCGACAAGGTAATCGTGTTCAAGATGAAGCGTCGCAAGGACTCTCGCAAGAAGAACGGCCATCGCGCCCAGTTCACACAAGTAGAAATCAAATCAATCATCGGCTAAAACGTAGGAGAACCAAGAAATGGCACATAAAAAAGGTGTAGGTAGTTCTAAGAACGGCCGCGAGTCAGAATCAAAACGACTCGGCGTGAAGATCTGGGGTGGTCAAAAAGTGATCGCCGGCAACATCATTGTTCGCCAGCGTGGCACCAAGCACAACCCCGGTGCAAATGTTGGTATCGGCAAGGATGACACCCTCTATGCATTGACAGACGGTGTGGTGAATTTCCACAAAGGTGCTCGCAACAAGAGCGTGGTATCGGTCATCCCCGAAGCCTAATCAAACAAGTAAACTATTCCAAACAAACAACAGCATCCCATCTCCTCGGAGATGGGATTTCTGCTTTCATATAGGATGACAGATACTTTTTGCAAGTACAACGTGCGAGTTTTTAATCTAGTCATTCTTTTCAAGTGAGTTCATGCAATTAACCTTATATTATTTTGGGTGTTTGTGGAAATTGATGTAATTTTGCAGTTTGAAATCATTTTTGGTGTTTTTGGAATCAATTCATAATTAGGTTATAAAGATATGCTTACACTAAAACTTATCAGCGAAGAGACCGAGAGAGTGGTAAAAGGTCTTGAGAAGAAACATTTCGAAGGAGCCCGAGAAGCTGTGGAGAAAGCCCTTGCCATCGACAAACGCAGGCGCGAGGCCCAGCGTGAGCTCGACAGTACCAAGCAGCAAGCCAAGCAAATGGCATCACGCATAGGCGCCTTGATGAAACAAGGGAATCGCGAGGAAGCCGAACAAGCCAAGCTTGAAGTTGCTCAACTCAAGTCGCGTGACAAGGAATTACAAGAGGTTATGGCCCAGGCAGAGAAGGAGTTGAACGCCTTCCTTTGCACCATCCCCAACATCCCCCACGAGTCCGTCCCCGAAGGAAGAGACGCCAGCAGCAACGTCGTGGTGAAGGAAGGCGGCGAGAAGCCCGTCCTCCCATCCGACGCCCTCTGCCATTGGGATCTTTGCAAGAAATACAACCTCATCGATTTCGACCTCGGCGTGAAGATCACCGGCAGCGGTTTTCCTGTTTACATCGGCAAGATGGCCCGTTTCCAACGCGCTCTAGAGGCCTTCTTCCTCGACGAGGCCCGCAAGAGCGGCTATCTGGAGGTACAACCTCCATACGTTGTCAACGAAGCATCCGGCTATGGCACAGGTCAGTTGCCCGACAAGGAGGGCCAGATGTACCACTGCAACCTTGACAACCTCTACCTCATCCCCACAGCCGAAGTACCTGTTACCAACATCTTCCGTGACGTGATCCTTGACGAGAGCCAACTGCCCATCAAGCGCTGCGCCTATTCCGGTTGCTTCCGTCGCGAAGCCGGCAGTTACGGTAAGGACGTTCGCGGCCTCAACCGCCTCCATCAGTTCGACAAGGTGGAAATCGTTCGCATCGACAAGCCAGAACATTCCTATGAAAGCCTTGACGAGATGCTTGCCCATGTGGAAGGCTTGATGAAGAAGTTGGAGCAACCCTACCACATCCTCAGGCTCTGTGGTGGCGACATGAGTTTCACCTCTTCCCTTTGTTATGACTTTGAGATATGGAGTGCCGCCCAGCAACGTTGGCTGGAAGTCTCCTCGGTTTCCAACTTCGAGAGCTACCAAGCCAACCGTTTGAAATGCCGCTTCCGTCGTTCAGAAAGCAAAAAAATCGAACTCTGCCACACCCTCAACGGTTCGGCCCTTGCCCTTCCACGCATCGTTGCCGCCATTATGGAGAACAACCAGACCCCCGACGGCATCCGCGTGCCCAAGGTCCTCGTCCCCTATTGCGGTTTCGAAATGCTCGACGACAACAACTTTGAATAAGAATCCCTCGCCTTACTAGAAGTCCTAGTATTTCCAGAAAGACCAGGAAAACTAGGGGAACTAGGAAAACCAGAAACACTAGGAAATCTAGCAAAACATCAACCATAATGAATAAAATCATCAAGAAAGAGCAATTCTCCGAGAAAGTGTTTCTCTTTGAGATAGAAGCTCCACTGATTGCGAAAAGTCGCAAAGCCGGTAATTTCGTCATCGTCCGCGTAGGGAAGAAAGGCGAGCGCATGCCTCTCACCATCGCCGATGCCGACATTGCAAGAGGCACCATCACGCTCGTCGTGCAGAAAGTAGGTCTCTCCTCCATCAAACTATGCAACCTGAATGAAGGAGACTATGTAACCGACGTGGTGGGTCCACTTGGTAATCCCACCCACATTGAGAACTACGGCACGGTGATATGCGCCGGTGGTGGTGTCGGCGTTGCCCCGATGCTTCCCATCATCCGCGCATTGAAAGCCGCCGGCAACCGTGTGCTCAGCGTCCTCGCCGGCCGCAGCAAAGACCTCATCATCCTTGAGGACGCCGTCAGGGCCAGCAGCGACGAGACCATCATCATGACCGACGACGGCAGTTATGGCGAGAAAGGCGTCGTGACCATCGGCATCGAGAAACTCATCAACCAAGAGCATATCGACAAGGTGTTTGCCATCGGCCCTCCCATCATGATGAAATTCTGCTGCCTTCTCACCCAGAAATACAATATCCCCACCGACGTGTCACTCAACACCATCATGGTTGACGGCACCGGCATGTGTGGTGCCTGCCGTCTTACCATCGGCGGCAAGACCAAGTTTGTTTGCATTGACGGTCCAGAGTTTGACGGCAGTCTGGTCGACTGGGACGAGATGTTCAAGCGCATGGGCACCTTCAAACGTGCAGAGCAGGAAGAGTTGGAGCATTTCGAAGAGCATATGGGCACTTCAGAAGAGTCCGTCGTCATTGAAAGCACCGACGTGGTGATGGACGACGACCCGACTAACGACACCATCGAGATTCTCACGGACAGGAACGCCGAGTGGCGCCAGGCACTGCGCAAGCAGATGAAGCCGAAAGAGCGCACCGCCATCCCAAGGGTGAAGATGCCCGAACTCGACCCCGTCTATCGCGCCACCACTCGCCTCGAAGAAGTGAACACCGGTCTCACCAAGGAGATGGCCCTCACCGAAGCGAAACGTTGCCTCGACTGTGCCAAGCCCTCCTGTGTGGAAGGCTGTCCTGTCGGTGTGAACATCCCCTCCTTCGTGAAGAACATCGAGCGCGGGCAATTCCTTGCCGCCGCCAAAGTGTTGAAAGACACCTCCGCACTTCCCGCCGTCTGCGGCCGCGTCTGTCCCCAAGAGAAGCAATGCGAGGCCAGGTGCATCCACTTGAAGATGAACGAGCCAGCCGTCGCCATCGGCTACCTGGAGCGTTTCGCCGCCGACTTCGAGCGTGAGAGCGGCAACATGAGCATCCCCGACATCGCTCCCTCCAACGGCATCAAGATAGCCGTTGTCGGTTCAGGTCCCGCCGGTCTGAGTTTCGCCGGCGACATGGTGAAACTGGGCTATGACGTATATGTGTTCGAGGCACTCCACGAGATTGGCGGCGTGCTGAAATACGGCATTCCCGAATTCCGTCTTCCCAACCACATCGTCGATGTGGAAATCGACAACCTCCGCAAAATGGGCGTGCATTTCCAGACCGACTGCATCGTCGGCAAGACCATCAGCATCCAAGAATTGGAAGCCGACGGTTTCAAGGGCATCTTCGTAGGCTCCGGCGCCGGCCTTCCCAACTTCATGGGCATTCCCGGCGAGAACCTCATCAACATCATGTCGTCCAACGAATACCTGACCCGCGTCAACTTGATGGACGCCGCCAACCCCACCACCGACACCCCCATCAACCCCGCTAAGAACGTCATGGTGGTAGGTGGAGGCAACACCGCCATGGACTCCGTGCGCACAGCCAAACGTCTTGGCGCCCAAGTGACATTGGTCTATCGTCGCAGCGAAGCCGAGATGCCCGCCCGTCTTGAAGAGGTGAAGCATGCCAAGGAAGAAGGCATCGACTTCCTCACGTTGCACAATCCCATCGCCTACATCGGCGACGAGAACGGCGCCGTGAAGCAAGCCGTATTGGAAGTGATGCGCCTTGGCGAGCCCGATGCCAGTGGCCGACGCCGTCCGGAGCCCACCGGCGAGCAGAAGACCATTGATGTGGACCAGGTGATAGTAGCCATCGGCGTATCTCCCAACCCCCTTGTCCCCAAGAGTGTGGAAGGACTGGAACTGGGCAGGAAGAATACGATCGTAGTGGATGAGCATATGCAATCGTCGAGGCATGGCCTGTTTGCCGGGGGCGACATCGTGCGCGGTGGTGCCACCGTCATCCTCGCCATGGGCGACGGACGTGCCGCAGCAGCCAACATGCACGATCAACTCAGCAACAAGGAATGAACGGCCTTTACACCATCATCCTGCTCATCACCAGCAACGTGTTCATGACACTCGCTTGGTATGGGCATCTGAGACTTCAACAATCAGGAGCCAGCAAAGACTGGCCCCTGATTGCTGTCATTGCATTCTCCTGGGGCATCGCCTTTTTTGAATATTGCTGTCAAGTGCCCGCCAACCGCTTGGGTTTCAACGGCAACGGAGGTCCATTCAATTTGGTGCAACTCAAAGTGTTGCAAGAATGCATCAGCATCATCGTGTTTGCCATCTTGGCCAACATCATATTCCAAGGCCAACATCTCAATTGGAATCACTTCCTCGCGTTCCTGCTCATCATCTGCGCCGTGTATTTGGTATTCATGGAATAACCCATGCCGAAGCCTAACGAAAGCCAGCTACTAGAAAAGCGGTTGAAGGAACGTTTGGTGAAGGCGATGGCCACATACGACCTCATCTCCGACGACGACCGCATCCTCGTGGGACTGTCAGGAGGAAAAGACTCCCTATGCTTGTTGGAACTTCTTTCCCAAAGACAGAAGATACAGCATCCCCGCTTTGAGTTGGAAGCCATCCACGTCAGGATGGACAACATCGAATACGAAAGCGACATTTCCTACCTGGAATCTTTCTCTCAATCCTTGGGAGTCCCCTTGCATGTCAAGACAACACGGTTCGACCCGTCAACCGACACTCGACGTTCCCCCTGCTTTCTCTGCAGTTGGTATCGCAGAAAAATCCTCTTCAATGTCGCCCAGGAACTAGGTTGCAACAAAATCGCCCTCGGCCACCATCAAGACGACATCCTCCAAACCACGCTGATGGGTCTGTTCTACCAAGGACAGTTCGGTTCCATGCCTGCCTTTCTCAAAATGAGGAAGATGCCACTCGCCATCATCCGGCCATTATGCATGGAAAAAGAGGAAGACCTCCAAGCCTTCGCCCAGATAAGAGGATATCAGAAACAAGTGAAGCACTGCCCCTACGAGCATGCCTCCCACCGCCATGAAATCAAGAAACTCCTTGACCAAATAGAGAAGATGACCCCCGAAGCCCGCTCATGCATGTGGCGCGCCCTCAACAAAGAAGGGAAATTGACAGAACAATAAACTTACTAATACTTTGAACCTTACGCCCTATGGACGACAAGTCACTATTCTTACAACATTTCACCCGAAACAAAGCCATCAGCATCAGCTCCAAGAGCAAAAGGCCTGACAGCATATTCTTCATGATCTGCTTCAACGAACAAGGCCTTGCCTTTTTGAAAGTGGTTGATAAAAACGGCGAGGAGGTGGAAACCGAGTACCGCCTCTATACAGACAACAATTTCAATGTCCTTCGCTCCATGGCAAGAGCGAAGGAGGACATGCAAGAGAAAATCACATGGGGAACAGAGCAAAAACGCGTCTATCTCCATGAATATCGCTGGTTGCTCTACGAATTGATGCGCTGCGACAACATCGTAGACGAAAAGATGCATAAAGTCAGCGTTTCTGAGGAGACGTTGCAGGTGCGCCTTGTGATAGAAAAGGCAGGAAACGGCCAATGCTCCACCCACGTTGACGTGGTGGGCGAGAGTAGCGACCTGCAGCAATTCATGTTCCTTTCCGACAGTCATGTCCTTACTTCCAACACCATCCACCCCATCCACCCCATAGGAGACAATTTCTCCTCCTTGAAATTCTTCCTCATCCAATTCCCTGAAGCATGGTTGGAGTCATTCCTCTCCGTCTTCTACTCCTACATGGAGCACATCGTTCCTGTGATGGACGATTACAAACTGGTGGTCAGCGAACAGCCCATATCGACCGTTCCGACCATCATTTTCGAGAAAGTGGATGAAGACATGTCTCTTTATCTTCGCCTCGTGCAAGGCGTCGAGGGTTTGGACTATGATTTCGTTCAACGCTTCGACCTTGTGTACGTTGCCCGTCTGACGATGGAGCACCAAATCTTGTTGCAACGCATCACCCATCACGACAACCTTGAACAAATCAAGGCCCTACATAAGAAAATCTTGTCCTTCGCCACTCCGAAGGGGAAAAAGGAGATCTATCAAGAAGGCGACCTCTTCATCATCCCTGAAGAGACAGCAGGGCCATTCCTCGTGGGGTCTCTTCCAGATCTAGTGCGTGAATACCGTCTGGTCGGCTCCGACAAATTGATAAAATACAAGGTTCGCACCGCCATGCCCAAGCTCAAGATGAGCATCGGCTCGGGCATCGACTTCCTCGAAGGAGCTGCCAGCATCACCATCGACGACGAGGAGTTCTCCTTGAAAAAATTCCTCACTCAATACAAGAAGAACAAATACATCACTTTGGCAGACGGCAACCGCGCCATCGTTGACGAGGGATATATGCGACGGTTGGAACGCATCTACAAGCACGGAGCCAAGAAAGACGGCACCTTGCGCATATCCTTCTTCGACTTGCCAGAAGTGGAAGAACTCATGCATCAGCGGATGGAAGGAGCGGCTTTCGAACACCACAGAGAAGTGTTCGAAGGATTCAACCGCCTGAAAGAACAAAAGATGAAATTCCCTCAGGTGAATGCCACGCTCCGCAATTACCAGGCAGATGGTGTGAAATGGATCAACTACCTCCACGAGCAATCCCTTGGCGGCTGCCTTGCCGACGACATGGGTTTGGGCAAGACTCTGCAAACCATCGCCATGCTGACACGCATCTATCCGAAGACGAAGACACCTTCCATCATCGTGATGCCCCGAACGCTGCTGTTCAACTGGCAGGATGAATTGAAGAAATTCGCCCCACAGTTGACCTTCAGCATCTACTACGGCAATCAGCGCAACTTGGACGAAGCGCTGAAAAGCCAGTTGGTCCTCACCACCTACGCATTGGTTCGCAATGACATCGAAGCCCTCTGCAAGAAGAAATTCCACTACATCATCCTTGACGAAAGCCAAAACATCAAGAACGTCGGTTCGCAAACCACCCAGGCCGTCATGCTCCTCCAAGGCAAGCACAGGCTGGCGCTGAGCGGCACCCCCATCGAGAACAACCTCACCGAACTCTACTCGCTCTTCCGCTTCCTCAACCCGGCAATGTTCGGACAATTGGAAGATTTCAACAGGGAATACACCTACCCCATCCAGCAGCAAGGAGACAAAGTAGTGATGACAGCTCTGAGGCGTAAGATCTACCCCTTCCTGTTGAGGCGTTTGAAAAAAGACGTGCTCAAGGAACTCCCCGACCGTACAGAGCAGATGCTGTTTTGTGAGATGTCGGCCGAACAACAACGTTTCTATGAAGAGCGCCGACGATATTATCAAGGCATCGTGCGCTCAGAGATACACGACAAGGGAATCGCCAAGAGCCAGTTTGTGATGTTCCAGGCCCTCAGTGAATTGAGACGCATCGCCTCCGTTCCAGAGAGCCTCAGCGACGGTCAAGTGGCGTCCCCCAAGATAGACCTATTGATGGAGAACGTGCTCGACGCCGTTGGCAACGGTCACAAAGTGGTGGTGTTCTTCAACTTCATCGCCGGGATAGAAATAGTGAGCGAGCGTCTTGACCATGAAGGCATCTACTTCGTGACCATGACAGGTTCCACGAGAGACCGTCGCACGGTTGTAGAACGGTTCCAAAACGACCCCTCCTGCTACGTGATGCTGATGACTCTGAAGACAGGAGGCGTGGGATTGAACCTCACTGTCGCCGACACCGTATTCATCTTTGAGCCATGGTGGAACAAAGCCGCCGAGGAGCAAGCCATCAACAGACTTCACCGCATCGGTCAGAAGCAGAAAGTAATGAGTTACTCCATCATCACCCGCGACACCATAGAGGAGAAAATCCAACTGTTACAACAGCAAAAAGCCGAACTCTTCAACGGCCTGATAGGGAGCGACTCGTCCTCCACCAAGGTACTTACAGAAGAAGACATTGAATACATCTTAAGCTGACACTCCAACCATGCCAAACATCGACTTATACATTCCAGAGACCAAGGCGTTCCAATCCTTGCGGGAACAATTAGAATACCACAACAACAAAGATACATTGCAAGAAGTGGCCGAAATCTTTTTCAAAGCCTTTGGGCAAGCCCCCATTATGTTTTGGGAAAACGGAAAGCTTGCTCCCACGCCGCAGTATGTCTCCAGCCTGCTGTCGTCACGCAACCAGATCAAGTTGGTATACACCCAATTTTGCGCCATGATGCTTTGTGAGGAACGCAACATAGAGGCCTTTTTCGCTTTATTACCCGAAAAGCAAACCAATGCCTTGAGAGACATACTTTTGCACCATTTCATTCCAATGGAGGAGATAGAGAAGAAATACGGCATCCCTCTCAAGACAGACAACAACAGATATGGATGGAGGAACAGAGACAAGCTAGACCTCCCATTCATCGATTACGTCTATTCCGGCTACGACTCAAAATGGAACTACACCTATAACGTCTACATCCAAGATGGGTTACGAGAATTCATCTACGAGCCCTTGCTGCCCGGCATGAGTCAACTGGAGGTTTTCGAGGAACCACCAAAATCCATTCACACATACGACAACGAACTATCATCTCTTCAGATACTGCCGGTGGTTGAAGCATTGCTTGAACGAGACATATTGGAGTTCAACGGTGCCCGCTTCACTGCAGCCTCTATCAAGAAAGCCGCCAAGCAACTCGGCGCGAAGGAGTTTTTCACCAACAACGCCCTCCCCAAGGAGATGACACTGATACGCAACTCATTCTTATTGCAAACCGCCGGTTTCGTGAGCAAGTTGACCAGAAAGGTGAAAAAGCCAGACGCTCCAGAAGATGCCATCAAGCACTATGTTCGTAAGATGATGCCCCTCACCGCCCAAACCTACCCGATGGTGCTGAACTACATCAGCGGTTTGCGCCCGAACCATTATTACAACTGTTACGGCGCCTCCCTCATCGAACACACCATCTCCAATCTCTTGGACTTGCCAACTGGCAAATGGATATCAGTCGACTCATTCATTCGACACGCGTTTGACAGCAGACACTACCATAGCCATCTCACCTTTTTCTATCGTTCCAATTCCAGTGCAAGAATCAACAACAAGTTTGCAAGGATAGAGCATGAAATCAACTACTTCGACCAAATCAACGAGATGGGCAAGCCATATGTAAAAGGTTTATTGTTCCTCCTTGCTTCGTGGGGAATCCTTGAGGCAGGTTGCAGGGATTACAGCAAAGACGACGTCAGTCCTTATGACAGCCTGCTCTACATCCGTCTCACCCGCCTTGGTGAATACGTCTACGACCTCTCCCCCACTTACCAAGCACCGATTTTGGAGAATGACGAGGTGCTGTTCGAACTCGACCCAGAACGCCTTATCATCCGTTCTCTCCCTGATGACAACCCCTACGAAAGCCTCCTCACAGACACCTGCACCTACATAGGCAACCGGCGATACAAGATGAACGCAGAAACCTTCCTCTCACATTGCAAGAGCAGGAAAGACGTTGAACAGAAGATTGCCTTCTTCAAGCGATACATCAGTGGTGAACTCAGTCCCATGTGGCAAGAGTTCTTCGACAGCCTGCTCAAGCGATGCAAACCTCTCACTCCATTGGAATTAAGCAAATACCACCTTTACAGCATCTCACCCGACAACAAGCCCCTTGTCAAGCTTCTGGCTTCCGACCCCATATTGCAAAAGCTCATCATCAGGGCAGAAAACTACATCATCCTGGTGACGAATGCCAACCATACCAGATTTGAGAATAGACTGAAGAGCCTTGGATACCTCATTTAACATCATGAGATCCAACCAGCCGAGCCTTTCAAAAGATCACTCCCAGAGAGTCTTGGCAAAAACATAAAAAAATCAAAAATATAAGGCACTCATGGTGTCTGATAGGAATTTATTTACTATTTTTGCAAAAGTGTATAACCTATAAAAACATTTGATATGAAAACAAGAGCATTATTCATCATGTTGCTTGCCGCCCTGTTCTTCAACATCAGTGCAAGAGCACAAAGCAACGTGGAAAGCGGTGTCATTCCGCAAGGAGAGTTGACGCCCGAGCAACAGGCAGCACGTGAAGCCCAAATGAAAGAGGCACAACGCGAGAAAGAAAAAGCCGCCCAATTGCAGAAGGAGAATGAAAAAAGAGAAAAAGAAGCTAAAAAAGCAGAGAAAGAGGCTAAAAAAGCAGAAAAAGAGGCTAAAAAAGCAGAAAAAGAAAAAGAGAAGGCAGCCAAAGAAGCCAAGAAAGAGCAGAAGAAATTAGAGAAACAAGCCAAGGCCGCTGAAAAAGAGGCCAAGAGGCAAGAAAAAGAAGCGAAGAAAAAGGAGAAACTGATGAAGAAGGCTGAAAAAGCCGAAAAACAAAAGATCAAGGCGGAAAAGAAACACGCCAAAGCAGTGAAAGAACTAAATAACATGTGATATTTGAGAAGCTATAGATGCCATAGAAGATATTGCATAGCTCCCCAAAAAAGCAAGAAGGTTGAAAAAGTATTTTCAACCTTCTTGCTTTTCATCTGTTTTTACCTGTTTTTATGCTTCATATACCATTGATGCGTAAAAGCCACATACAACAATAATGCTGCCACATCGAAAAACAAAGCAATGACTCCCACCACCTTCCAAGATGGCAACTCTCCAACCAAGGGGATTACGGCATTAGCGTTTCTTCCCAATCCCATGAACAATCCCAATGCCAGCCCCAACTCCCACGCCAGGAAGAAAGAGCTTTGAGATGTCCCACGCTGGCAATGGTCACTCAACTTGATGAAAAACAGGAGGAATCTTGACGCCATGATTCCCGAGCCAAGTCCTATGAGAATGGGAATGGTAACAAAAGCCTGTTCGATTTCCACCAACATAAGCAACAAAGCGAATCCCACCAACAGCATCCCCGCGATTGCCTCACTCATCAATTCCGCATTGACAAAAACGTATTTCTCCGCCACGATTGCCAACAAGAACCCCACCATGAGCAAGGCGAAAAAAGAAAGATGCGCCATTTCTATGGAAAGAATCAACCCCAAGACAGTGGAAAAGAAAAAGAGATTGAGCATCAACCCCCAAGAGGCAGGCAGGATGAACCTATCCAGACTCACCAATTTGATATTGTCACCAGGAGAGCGGAAGGGGAACCTCACCATCATCACCATCAACAAAGCGACCACAGCGGCCCCCGCCGATATCCAAGAGAGTAGTCTGACATCCAAAAACCTGACAAGTAAAAGAGCGGAAAATGGCCCCAAAGCCAATGCAATCCTTCCAAACCAAGTGACGGCATAATTGGCTTCTGTGCGTTGATGTGATTCACAGGTGTCGAGCACCAACGTGCTGTATAACACCATCTCCGCCAAGCCGTAGCAAATGCCAGTGGCCAACCTCACCCCAACCATTCCACCAACGGGCAAGTCATAAAAAATGGGAATGGCGAGACACACCACCACGCCAAGTATGGCATACCAACACACATGGTTTCTGCGATATCTTTCCACAAGGAACGATACCGACATCCCCAGCACCATTATTCCAATGCCGAAAGCCCCCATCGCCTTTGAAGCCTCATAAGGAGAATCAGCCATGAGGAACGTCATCACCATCTGGACGTTAACAGCCATTCCCAAGAACAAGTTGGCAATGGCCAGAAGCCAGAAGTCCTTGTTCCATAGTCGAATGTGAACGGGAGTGTTTTGGGTATACATTGTTCTCTGTCAGTCAAAGAAATACTAAGACCGCTTTTTGAAATGGTCTAAAGCTAAAAGGCAGGTTTTCTCATCGAAATGAGAAAAATCCTCCACGACCACATCACACAACGAAGCAATCTTGCTTGCCGGGTTGGTGGTGGCCAACCCGACGACCGGCATACCTGCAGTCCACCCCGCCCTCAAGCCATTGAAACTATCTTCAAAGACCATACACTTATCAGGCGCCACCCCCAGAATCGAGGCAGCCTTGAGATAACAATCCGGATGAGGCTTGCTTTGTGTGAAATCCTCCGAAGTAAGTACAATGTCAAACAACTGTTTGAATTCGGGATGCACCCTATATACACAGTTCATCTTGGGGATGTTGGAACTAGTGACCAAGGCGGTGGCGACGCCTTTATCCCTCAACCATTTCATAACGTTCTCAACTCCATTGATATAGGCATACTCCATTTGCGCCTCAAAAATATTGAGACGTTTCAAGATGTCAGCCCTCGCTGCCGGTGAATCGAAATTGGCATCGAAAATTTGGTCAAGTGTCTGCCCCTTGATCCTGTTCTCCAACCCCGGTTGTTCAGGATGGTATTCACGACACACCCCACCCCAGAAGATGGAATACTGAGACTCTGTATCCACCACGACGCCATCCAAGTCGAAAAGTGCTGCTTGAAAAGGGAAATCAATCATATCATTATCTTTACGGGTGCAAAATTAGCAAAAATTAACGAAACTGGCAAGATTGTCTTCATAAAAAGGGAAAAAACGTCCCAAGGAGGAAAAAAAGTAGCTCAAAATTGTTTTTTAAAAGAAAAAACACTATCTTTGGGGCAATCAAACACGACTATGATGAAAAAACTACCCCACCTATTTTTATTTGCCATCCTTCTAGGCACTTGCTCTTTGGCAAATGCTGGAGAGGTGACCATCAACCTCAGTGCACAAGGCTATGCCAATGCACAAGACGTCAGTACATTGACAGTGGAAGGCATCACTCTTACGTTCAGCAAGGCAGATGGAAGTTACAGCCCCAAATACTACAACACAGGCAATGCCGTCAGGCTTTACGGCGGCAACACGCTCACTGTTGATGCAGGCTCACTCGACATCATACAAATCACAATGGGTTTCCAAAAAAGCAATAGTCCTTCAAATAGCGATTTCAGTGTTGACTGCGGAAGTGCCATTATTGGTGTCACCACGACTTGGACCGGCAATTCCAGCACCGTGGTGTTCACCAACACGGCCTCAACCGGGCATTGGCGTCTGCAAACCATCACCGTGAAGACACAAGCATCAGTCCCTCCAACACCCGAGGTCACCTCCATCACCGCCTTGCGCGCACTTGAAGACGGCACCAAGGCACGTCTCACCTTCGGACGCGACAATCCCGGGAAGATAGAGTACGTGCATGAAGGGGATGTCATCACCGCCTATGTTCGCGATAACGGTATGGCTGTGAGTTTCAAGAATTTCCTTCCCGATGATGCGGGTTGGCACACCCACAGCGGCGGCGCTCTCATCGGCAGCGTGGATGGTGAATACAACCTCAACAACGGCATGCCTGAGTTCACCCATGTCAGCACTTCCATTGCCGACTCCATTCTCTGCCTGGACAACTGGGAGATGCCCGCCCCCCTTCTGATAAGCAACTTATCCGACCTGACAGACGAGACCCACCGCGCCGACTACGTGGCAGTGGAGAATGTCACCATCGGCACCACCGACCAAGGCTATTACTTGGAGAGCGAGGGGCAAACAATCGCTTTGGACAACTATTTCGGAATGAGCGACAACCTCCCCGACGACCTTAGGGGAAGGACGTTCAATGTCGCCGGCATCCTGGATGCGTCCGAGGACGGCAACAGTTCAGTCCTCCACTACACACAAATCGACGAGATAGTTCCCGAAATCGCCTTGGGTGAGACACTCCATAGCAATTTAGCCACCATAGGCAGCTATGACGACAGGTTGGTCAACGTCACCATTGACAGGCATCTTGTCACCAATACATGGAACACGCTCTGCCTGCCCTTCGACATCTTTTGTTTCTCCGACATCGTGTCTTCTGCGAAGCTGGCAGAGTTCACGGGTTACAATGCCGCCGACAACAGTTTGGAATTCACCTCTGTGAAAGACCTTCAAGGCGGTGTTCCTTACCTCGTATTCCCAGTCGAAGATGTTGATGAAATCGCCGTTCAAGGAGCCAATATCAAAAGCGGCCTTTCCCCTATAGTCTTCGGCACCTATGAGATGGTGGGCATCTACGAGCCCACCACGCTCTATGCCGGCGACACCAGCGTGCTCTTCCTCGGAGAGAACAACACGCTCTACTACCCTAACGTCACCAATGAATTGAAAGGCTTCCGAGCCTATTTCCAGACCATGGACAGTCAACCCGCCAACATCTTCGTCGACGGTGTGATGACCAACATCACCACCGCCACCATTGACGGTGAATCTTCCGATGGTCCCATCTACAATATCGGAGGCCAGATGGTCTGCACCTCCAAAGGCAAGCTACCCAAAGGCGTTTATGTGAAATCAGGCAAAAAAATGGTCATCAGATAACGAGGAAGAAAAACAATGAAAAGACACATCATCATACTACTCGCCACGCTGCTGACCTCACTCACGGCAATGGCACAGGAAGAGAGAGACACCGTGGTCATCACGTTGCAGGATGGCTCTGAGGTGAGATACACCGATGACCAATTCGACCGTGTCCAGGTCATCTTCAACCTGAGATTTGGCGTGAAAGTCTATCTTAAGAACGGCAAGTCTAAAGACTACCTGGCCACTAAAGTGGAGGTGCATGAATACCATGGCGGCGGTGGTGTCGTCACCGACAACAACATCAACCGCAACCTCTACCGCGCCAAACTCCTGGAATATCCCCATTTGGCCGCAGACTCCACCATGAACCAGCTCATCATCAAGTCGACCGACGACTACGGCATCACCTACAGTCTGGAATGGAGCTATGCCGACAAGGCCAATCGTTGGACATGTTATGAGTTACATTCAGGTAATAATTTCAGAGGAGATTCGGTGGTACGCCAAGATGACTTCAGGGAGGACCCTGAGATAGCCCCCCAATATCGTTCTACTCTTAATGATTACAGCAAATCAGGCTTCTCGCGTGGTCATCTGTGTCCCTCGGCCGACCGTTTATGTTCGAATGACCAGAACTCCCAGACATTCTTCTTGAGCAACATGCAACCCCAGTGGCAGAATCATAATGGTGTATTGTGGAGCAATTTGGAAAGTTTGGTCCATGGCTGGTCAGACAAATGCGACACGCTCTATGTGGTCAAGGCAGCCACCATCCGCAGCGACCAAGTTTACGAAGAGAAATGCAACGACAGGCTGCTTGTGCCCAAATATTTCTACATGGCCATTCTGTCATATGACAAGCAAAGCAACAGTTACAAAGCCATCGGGCTTTGGACTGTACATGAAAATGTGAGTGACAAAAACAAGAACTATGGCGACTACGCCATATCCATAGACAAACTGGAAGAACTGACCGGTATCGATTTCTTCTGCAACCTACCCGACGATATTGAAGATGCCGTGGAGAATCAATGTGAAAAGAAATATGACCCCAAAACAAATAAATGGTATATAGAAAATTGGGGCATCACTTGTACACCACCCGACCCATGACATTCCTTCCATGACAAAAGCCATCGCTCTAGACGATGGCTTTTGTCATATTACATTTCATTCTTTTTCATTCACATCTTTTATCGTGCCTGTTGCAATTCCCTGATGAGCTGTCGTTGCCGCTCGGTGAGATTGGTGGGCAACTTTACATTGTAAGTGATGATAAGGTCGCCAAAAGTACCATCCCCTCGGTCCATACCCTTGCCCTTGATCCTCACCTTGGTACCGTTCTGGGTCTCGGGCTTCACCTTGAGCTTGATTTTCGAACCGTTGCTGAGGGCAACAATCACCTCTCCACCCAACAAAGCGGTATACAAATCAATGTCCACACTGGCCATCATTTCTCCCTTCCCTTGACGCGAAGTGGATTGTCGCCGTGACGACCCACCTCTATTTCCGAAAATCTGCTCGAAAAAGCTGCTGAAGCCCCCGCCTCCCTGACTGAAGACAGAGAAGTCGAAGCCGTCGAAGGGCGACCCTCCCCCACCCGACTGCCAGTATTGACCGCCTCCGCCAGCATTCTCGAAAGCCTCGGCTTGACGCCATTGTTCGCCATACTTGTCATATTTCGCACGCTTTTCAGGGTCGCCAATAACCTCGTAAGCTTCGGTGAGGGCTTGGAACTTGGCCTTTGCCTTCGGGTCGTCAGGATGCAGGTCGGGATGGAATTGCTTGGCTCTTTTCAAGTAAGCCCTTTTCACTTCATTCTGTGGAATGTTCTTGTCCACACCCAGAATCTTGTAATAGTCTATAAATGCCATGATAAACCTCCTTTTTTACCCATATCAATGCAAAAAACGTGCCAATTTCACGTCAACAAACCCAACAAGTCCTATTGCGGGTCACAAGACCCGCCCCTATGACTTCCTGGTATTCCACGTTGAAAAGAAATTCTCAAATTCGGGATAAAAAGAATGGCCAAAAACAAGTCTCCACTTCGAGATCAACTTCTGCTGACTTGCAATCCAGTGCCACTTAGTTGCATATCTACAAACCTAGCATTGCTGTTCAGTCGGTTGGCCAGGAGAGTCTGTCGTATACGTGCGGCCGCTTCAGGGTCTTTAGCCACCATGTAGAGGTATCCCCCGCCACCAGCGCCAGGTAGTTTGTATCCAAGGCAGTAGTCGTGGATCATCCTAGTGAGTTTTTCCACTTCCGGCGGGTTGGTTCCACTGTCAAGCAGCTGGTTCTGCTCCCATGTCTTCGCCATGAGTTTTCCCATCCTGACGAAGTCGTTGCGTTGGATGGCTTCATACATGTCTATGGCATGCTCTTTCATGGAACGCAACAACTGCAGCTGGTCATGGTTGTTGAGAAACATCCTCCTCACGATTTCCGTCAATATGTTTTTCGCCGTGCGCGTGATGCCAGTGTAGAAAAGAAGATGGCATGACTTATAGTCGGGTAAAGTGTAGATTTCCGACGGCAGCCATCTGACGGTGGGACATTGGTCGAACCCGCTTGATGTCTGAAGCAGCTTCACTCCCTGCAGCAATCCTCCAAACTGATCCTGCCATCCACCACCCGTGGTAAGCAGCTGCTCAAGCACGAGTGTGCGATAACCTATCTCCTGCTTGTCCCACATCAGCCCGCAGAAGTCGTTGAGCGCCCCCAGGACGGTTGCCGCGAGGATGCTGCTCGTCCCCAATCCACTTCCTGCAGGAATGGCAGATAGGAGCGTCAGTTCGATGCCACACCCAAAGGCCCGGAGTTGTTCTTCCAACGAAGCGTATGCAAGAGTAGAGAACCCAGGTTGGAATCCGGCGAGCACCATAGCCGCTTTAGGAATGGAGAAGGGACTTCCCACATGGTGGAAGTCAGCCAGCTGCTCATATGTTGTCACAGTCTCCGCAGCCCCCAGGTCAATGCTTCTAAGCACCACCTTGAAATCTTTCGAAGGTCTCACATAGGCCTGTATAGGCTGTTGCCCGTTAAGCTCGATGGCAATGTTCACCACGTCCCCCCCCTCCATGAGGCAAAAAGGCGGCGTGTCGGTCCACCCACCTGCGATGTCGATACGCACGGGGCTTCTCCCCCACACGATTTGGTCGGCATATACCGACATGACCGGTTGCTGTTTGGCAGCGAGTGCTGTAGCCGTCAGCCCATCCTTGAGCAGTTGGAATGCCCTCACTTCCTGTTCCTCTCCGGGGATGCCCTTTAGTGAACGCAATCTCGCCCTGAACATCGCGTCATGTATCCTTGTCATCAACGACTCATCCTCAGGTAGAGGATGCGGCTCAGCGATATGTGCACGAGCGAAGTCAGTTGCCGCATCGTCGAGATCCACTTGATAGAAGATGCTATGTTGGTAATTATTCGCGATGAAAGGCCAGTTGAACATACGGTTTTCCTTTCTCTGTTCCGTCAGTCTGACAAGATTGGCATTGAGGGAGATTTCGTCAGCGCTCATCTTCCTGGCTTCATTCCAAATCATCCTGCCTCCATCCTGCCAATGCTCGGAAAGCATCCATCGCAGCACGAGTCCCATGTCACGCACGTTGTCCACCACGGGGAAGATTCTTGCTTTCTGTAGGTCATCCCCTTCCTCGATGGAAGAGATGTCGACACCTCGTCTTTTCGCCCAATCAGCGAAAGGTTCTCCGATGAAGGTTGTGCGAGGGTCGGTCAGTTCTCCACGGAAAAAGTCATTGTATCCATATGGCCTGACCACCCATTGGCATTCGCCCACCGGTACGATGTCGATGCATTGCGAAGGTTCAAGCCTCAGCCTCCAATTGTTTTCCGGCACCCCGGTCACGATGTTGTTACGCGAAAGTATCCATTGCTCGGAGATACAACTGTTCTCAATCCAGAGGTTTTGGTTGCCAATGTCATATTTCACCCACACCCGTGCGTTTTGCACAATGATGGAGGGGTGAGGTTTCCTTGACTTGTGCATGATTTCCCTCTGGTCGTTCACCAAGTTTTGTATGGCCAAAGTGGAGGAGATGAGTTCGTGACTCGTACCATAATGATAAAACTCCCCTCCTGGCAATGGCAGCACGGCCACCTTGAGGGCATTGATGTCTTTGTCGGCAATGACGGGATGTGTGCCCAAAGCTCCGCCGAATGTGGTATACATGTCATATTCCACCACCTCCCCATCGCGCTCACTGTGGTTCATCAACACACTCATGGCCTTGTCGCTGAACAGCCAAACGCCGATGTCGGTGAGGTAATAGTGGTCGTGACGCAACTTGCTGAGTTCAGCGATGGACGGCTTTTGCAGCATGCATTTCAGCGTTGACGGCGAATGGCAATCAGCCACGAACACGCCATGCGACGTTGCAATATCGTCGCTGAGCCATAGTCCGAAACACACCACGTCGGCATCAGGGATTTCCGGCAGAGGTTTGGTGGTACGTATGAACACATCACCACTGACCACCATGGTGTGCAAGTTTTCGGGTGCTGCACGCATGATTCGCTCGTAAAGAGGTACTTGAAGCGACAACAAGTCTTGCGAGAGTTTCTGCCCCCGCTCCCATCTGAACACGGGAATTGGCGTGAGCACTTTCCCCGATGGAGCGTATGACGGTAGCCTTCTGCTCTGTCCTCCAGCATGGAGCAACAAGCGTCTGTCGGAAGCTAGCCATTGCATGAAGTCGATTTCCGGAGCTTCATGCTTGTGGCATTCCCTTAGCAGCCAAGTCGTCCCTCCCCCACTTCCGAGTTTGCGCCCAACAGGGTCGTTGGTGCAAAACCATTGTTTCGGGTCATATCCTGTGATTTGATGGAAGCAGTCCACCAAGTTGGGGGGAAGTGAGAGCAGTTTCTGCATATGACGAGGACTATTGTTTTATTTTATAGGAGGTGCTAGGAAGTTTTAGGAAGTTCTAGGAAACACTAGGAAGCTCTAGGAAGCTCTAGGAAACACTAGGAAACACTAGGAAACTCTAGGAAACTCTAGGAAACTCTAGGAAACTCTAGGAAACTCTAGGAAGCTCTAGGAAACACTAGGAATCACTAGGAAATTCTAGGAGGGGCTAGGAGATGCTAGGAAATTCCAGGAAGCCATAGGGAGCTAAGGCTGCGGGGCATCAGCCTTACTCGTCCTCTTTCGGTATTCCATAAAACATGCGGCGAGGATGGCGAGTATGAGGATGATACCAGCCCCATATGCGATGCCCTCCGTGGTAGCAATGGTCTTTGGATGGAAGTCGAGAACCACCTCATGCTTGCCCGGTTCGAGACGCAATGCCCTAAGGATGTAATTGACTCTACCCAATGTGGCAGGCTTGCCGTCCACCGTCGCCGTCCACCCTGGATAGTAGATTTCCGAGAAGACCACGACGCCCCCCTTTCCTGTCTCTGCAGTGTATGTGAGGTGATTGGGTTCATACGAAGTGATGTTCACCTTTGCAGTGGAATCCTGCGGGGTGCCCTCTCCTAAGCATTCCTTGAACTGTTGGTCAGCCACCGCCGTCTTACGAAGATCTATCTTGCCAACACGTTCAATTTCCTCATTGGCATTTGCGGCATATTCCACTTTGTCCACCATCCACGCGTTGCCAAAAGCGTAGGGGTTGGGGAGCGGTATGGTCTTTCCTTCCTGCAACGGAAGGATGAAATACTTGGTGTTGAGCATATTGATGACAGGGAATATCGAGTCTCCAGGAATCTTGGAGAAATCACCCTGCTGTTCACTGATGGCCGGCATGGCAGCCTGCATCTCCGGAGAGATGTAAGCCTCTATCATCTCCTGGTAGCGGCGCAACTTTGCAGCATGATATCCCCCCACGCTCTTATGATAGAAAGAGGTCTCATTCTCGTTGAAGGTATTGGAAGCGAAATTGAGCACACGATAGTCGAGCGATTTGTCTTGCAAGATGGCTTCATCAGTCTCTGTCTTCTGTTGTGGAGTCTCCTTGACCATGCTAGACACAAACATGCCATCGTTGAGGTAGCGTTTGTTCACCATCCACATATCAATCAGGCAGATGGCGATGACCATTGCCACGACCCCGGCAGCCTTCACCTTGGGTGGGTTGTAGACAAGCAGAGCTATGGTACCCAAAATGATGACGAGGAACGAATGCCAGCAATCGGATGTGAAGATGGCCTGCCTCACCTCTCTGAGATTGGCAAGGAATGGTCCCAGTTGGTCAGCGGGGAACTGCTTAAACACCTCCATTTCGCTGGATGACACGAAATCGGAGAAGAAAAGCGATGGGAAAAGTGCAAACAGCAGGCATACGCCACCTGTCACAATGGCACTGATCAATATTTTTTTGCGGTTTTCCTTCAGTTTTTCGGGCTCATCAAAGATTTGCTTCAGAGCCAACATGGCCAACAATGGTATGGTAAACTCCGCAATGACGAGTATGGATGCCACGGTGCGGAATTTGGAGTACATAGGGAAATGGTCGATGAAGAAATCGGTGAATCCCATGAAGTTCTTTCCCCAAGACAACAATATTGAAAGGATGGTGACTGCCAATAGAGCCCATTTCATCGGTCCTTTCACGATGAGCAGTCCCAAGACGAAAAGCATGACGACTAATGCACCCACGTAGACGGGTCCGCTCGTACCAGGTTGCTCTCCCCAGTATTGGCCAATTTGCGAGTAAATCTGATAATATTGGGGATTGGCTTTTTCCATTGCCTTCTCATTGTTGCCCAGGGGAACTGATGCGCCACCTTTTACGTTGGGTACGAGCAGCGACCATGTCTCTCCGATGCCATAGCTCCATTGTGTGATATAGTCACGTTCCAAGCCACTGTCAGTTTGGTTGGCACTGTTTTCCTTCACCAATTCACTCTTGCCGCGCATCGACTCTTTGGAGTACTGCCAAGTATGATAGAGGTTGGAGATGTTCAAGCAAATACCAATGGCAGCCGCCACGGCACATACAGCAGATGCCTTGAGGAAGCGAGCCATTTGCTTTTCACGGATGGCTTCCACAAGAAATGCGACAATCATGAAAGCAATGATGAAGAGATAATAGTATGTCATTTGCACGTGGTTGGCGTTCACCTCGAAAGCAGCAAAAAGTGCCGTCACCACGAGTCCCCACATATATTTCCCTTTATATGCCAAGACGATGCCCGCTATCATCGGTGGGAGGTATGCCAAAGCCCACACTTTCCAAATATGTCCAGCCGCAATGATGATGAAGAAATAACTGGAGAACGCCCACACTATTGCGCCAAGCGATGCAAGCAAAGGTCTGAAATTGAAGGCTCGCATAAGGATGTAGAAGCCCAAGAGATATACGAAGACATACCACACGTTGTCTGGAAGCCAAAGATGGTATGCTTTGACCACTTGCGAGAGGCCATCGGTGCTGCTATAAGACGGTGATGTCTGGTAGGTGGGCATACCGCCAAATGTGGAGTTTGTCCATCGTGTACGCTCCCCTGTCTTCTGGAAGTATTCCAAAGCCTCTTGTCCAGCCCCTCTTCCTGCTGCAGTGTCGTGCTGATAGAGAATCCTCCCTTCGAAGTCAGCAGGGAAGAAATAGGCGAATGCAATGATTACGAAAGCCACGACAGCTATGATGTCGGGCAGTATTTTTTTCAGTTTTTCCATTTTAATAATGTGGTATGGTTTTAGATGTTTGTGCAAAGGTAGTGGAATTATGCGAACCTACCAAAAATGGGGACATTTTTCTGACTTCCTCTTCAAGTATTCAAGGACAGCACCGGCAAAGCGGGACATACGGAGGAAGCAATCTGGGAGAAGGCAGGCCAAAGAATCTACAAACAGGTCATAAAAAAAGAGGGTCTTGTCAGACAAGACTCTCTTTTTTGTAGTGGGTGCTGATGGATTCGAACCACCGAAGTCGAAAGACAGCAGATTTACAGTCTGCCCCATTTGGCCACTCTGGAAAACACCCTTTTTGTGGACGTTGGCGGATTCGAACCGTCGACCCTCTGTCTGTCAGACAGATACTCTAAACCAGCTGAGCTAAACGTCCATCGCTTTTTGTGATAGCGGTTGCAAAGGTAAGCAGAAAAAATGATTGTGCCAAATATTTTTGAAGTTTTTTTTCTCAGAAAGGATATCCTATGGCAAAATGCAGGCATTGTCCGTCCTTGAAAGAGGGAATGTTGAAATATCCGCTTTTCCCTGTGTCATAAGGCGCATGGATGCCTATCCCCCAGTCGATCCTGACAACGAAGAAGTCAAGGTCATAGCGTAAGCCTATGCCTGTTCCAAGTGCGAGGTCATCGAAGAACCTTGAGCCCTTGAAGGTGGTTTCATCCATCTCATCAATTGATTTGGTATCCCACACATTGCCTGCATCCAGGAACAGGGCCCCATGTAGTTTTCCAAACAGTCGTGTCCGATATTCAAGGTTGGCTTGCAGCTTAACGTTACCCACCTCCTCTACAAACCTCCATCTCTTATCGTCGGAATGGTATTTACCCGGTCCCAAACTTCTGACATTGAACGCCCTGACACTATTGGCGCCCCCCACCCAATACTGTTCGGTATAAGGAACATAATCAGAATTTCCGAAAGGAAAGGCAATCCCCGCACTCACATGCCCCACGAGTTGACTGCTTTCGCTCAGTCTCCACAATTTGCTCATCTCCATATCAAATTTGACAAATTGTGCATAAGGGTTCTTGAATAGTTCCTTGCTTTTTTCGTTCCACTCCCTACCTCCTGCCATGAAGCCCAATGAGAGCAGGTTTCCCGCCTCGCTAACCGAAGCAGAGCAAAAGAAAGGATTCCTGTTTGTTGAGGCATTGGTGTAGGTAGCTGTAGCCTTCATTTTGTTGATGAAGACATCCTGCATGGTGGCGAGTAGATACGGATGTTCGACCAACATATCAACAAACTTGTCGGTTCGTCGGTTGAAATAGTTGTACTCAACAGACAATGGTGTTACGAGGAAGGTCCAGAATGCATTTTTCTGGAACTTGTATGTCAACTCACCTGAAACGATATGTCTTCTG
>Ga0310694_10000852_pt1 | contig 37692 bp, 31 predicted proteins | sample 174DNAGHGhighgp2_FD_203884 | JGI IMG/M metagenome (GOLD analysis project Ga0310694, IMG submission 203884) | Sheep rumen microbial communities from Palmerston North, Manawatu-Wanganui, New Zealand - 1742 DNA GHGhigh gp2 (v2) (version 2) | ecosystem: Host-associated > Mammals > Digestive system... | reverse complement strand
CGTGCATGCGACCTCATCAATCACCGTCCAAGAAAAAGATTCGGCTTCCGCTCTCCTTATGAAATGTTTTTGCTATATTTGCACCAGCAATTAGGTCAACATTTTACACCCTTGGTGTTGCGTTTATGACTTGAATTCAGCTTCTAAGCCTTTTCACATCGACCCCACCCCCCGGCATTCAGCCCCACTAGAACAGCTCCTACCGAGAGCCATTCTTACTCTTTGTCATTCTGGGTTATACTGCTCGTCGTCGATATCGAAAGGAAGCGTCGGGTCGGCGAGTTCTATCAGGAACTTACAGAAAGCCCTGTAGGTCCAGAAAAGTGGGTTGATGGGCTGATGGGTATAGTAAGGGTGATTGTAGTCGTTCACCACGTGGTAGGCTTCTGCTGTGCGGTGCTCTACATGGTAGATAGCCGGGGGCGAGGTGAAGTAGTCGTTTTCGAGATGCATGGTGTCGATTCCTGCCGCATCGGCGAGGTCCTGCAGGCGCTGCCATTCCTCGGCAGTGAGTCGCCGCTCGCCCTCGCTACGGATACCATGACGGAATAATTCAAGGCCAGGATACGTCTTGTATCTGTCTTCCTTGGCCACACGCCAAGCAATGCGAGCCTCTGCACCGTCGAAGGTCACCTTGACCAGTACCGGCGATGTATTATCTCTATAGCTTCCCCTCAGCATCAGCAGACGCCATTCCTCGCGGATACCCTGAGGCAAAGGCTCATGGAGGTCGCCCTCGCCGAAGCCTCGGAGGTGGTACGACACCTGACGGCAGCGATAAACCAAATCCTCTTTGTCGGCCTGCTGTGACGGAGTCAGTTCCTCCGGCTGCACAAACAGCACGAACTCGGGGTTCTTCTCCTGTACAATCTTGGGGTTGTGCGGACGGCCCAATTCCTGCTCCAACGCGACAATCTCCGGATAGAGTTTCTCGTGGTCTCCAGTCATGTCCCAGTATTGGTAATAGTACTTCAACGCGCTGTCGCCCAGCGTCGTGAAGTAGTGGTGCTGGTAGAGCAGCGAGTCGCCGAACAGCTGACAGAAGTAGTCCTTATACTGCCGCTCCATTGCCGTGGTATCGGCGATATAGTCCATCCAGTCGTGATAAGTGTCGAGATATTGGCCTATAAGAAATTCCATGCGCCACGTGACGTCGTCTCCCTCAAGTATTTTTCCTTTCTCATACTCTCCGATGTCCGGTCCCCGGGTCGGCCCCTGCAGGGCTCGTTCCTCCTCGCTGGCATAGATGATAGGAGTCAACTCCCATTCCAATCCTTCTATTTGTTTTCCACCACTGTAAAGCACATTGAAGCGCGGCACCTTCTCCAGCGCCTGACGCACGGCACGTTCCTGCCTGCGCGACTTCCCGTTGATTTCCACCTTCTTGATGCGGCCGTCGCCGTCCACCTCCTTCACGAGCACCTGCACGTAGGTGTGCCTATCGCCAGAGTCGAGGTCGCTGTAGTCAATTTGCTGCTCCACGAAGGTCTGCAACAAACGGGCCGACAATCCGCCATGTTCGTCGGAATAGGGCAGGAAGGTCTTGCGGTTGTCGAACACCTGCTTCTCCTTCACAAGGCCATGTCGCACGATGTAGTTGATGTCGAATTCGAATATCGAGGCATAGCCCATGTGGATGTAGTACAGGCACTCGCCGGCGACACAAGTAAGGGTGTCGTTGACCCAGTAGGCGAAGACTCCGTCCGTGCCGGTCTGATAGCCGAAGAGTTTTTCCAAGGGATAGAAGTCGGAGCTATCTCCCCGACGACCAATCTTAATAGCGGTGAGGAAAAGGCTGTCCTGCCTCAGCTCGAACGTGGCCTGATAGGCACGCCAGCAGGCGGTGGAGCCCATTCCATACATGTCGTCCGGCCTCGGATGTACCGCGTCGAAATAGCCCTCCAGAGGATTACAGAACAATAATATTGTATCATTCCCCACAATCAGCAGATCCGGTATCTGTCCCGTGGCACGTGCCGTGCCGGACACCCCCAGCATCAACACCACTGTCACTATTTCGATAATTCTTTTCATGAGCACGACCATGCCAAATAAATCAAAACAGTTCCTGCTGGGTGCCCTGCTTGAGCTTGCCGAGGTGCTGGTAGGCCAGTGCGGTGGCTTCGCGGCCGCGGGGGGTGCGCATGAGGTAGCCCTCCTGGATGAGGTAGGGCTCGTAGACCTCCTCGACAGTGCCGGCATCCTCGCCCACAGCGGTGGCGATGGTGTTGACACCCACGGGGCCTCCCTTGAACTTGTCGATGATGGTGGTCAGGATACGGATATCCATCTCGTCCAATCCGTTGCGGTCGACATTAAGGGCCTGCAACGCATAGCGTGCGATATCGAGGGTGATGGTGCCGTCGCCCTTCACCTGGGCGAAGTCGCGCACACGGCGCAGCAGACGGTTGGCGATACGGGGGGTGCCGCGCGAGCGGCGCGCTATCTCGATGGCGCTCTCCGAGGTAATCTTCACCTGCAGGAGGCCTGCCGAGCGGTTGACGATATGGGTCAGGGTCTCGGTGTCGTAGTATTCCAGGCGGCAGTTGATGCCGAAGCGGGCACGCAGCGGGGCGGTGAGCATGCCGCTGCGCGTCGTGGCGCCGATGAGGGTGAAGGGTTTCAGCTTCAGCTGCACCGAGCGGGCCGCCGGGCCGCTCTCAATCATGATGTCGATGCGGAAATCCTCCATGGCGGAGTAGAGATACTCCTCGACGACAGACGACAGGCGGTGTATCTCGTCGATAAAGAGCACGTCGTTGGGCTGCAACGAGGTGAGCAGTCCGGCGAGGTCGCCGGGCTTGTCGAGCACCGGCCCGCTGGTGGTCTTGATGCTCACGCCCAACTCGTTGGCGATGATATTCGAGAGGGTGGTCTTGCCCAGACCCGGAGGGCCGTAAAGCAGCACATGGTCGAGGGGCTCGCCGCGCTCCCTGGCGGCACGGACAAAGACCCTGAGGTTGTCCACCACCTGCTTCTGACCGGCAAAAGTGTCGAAGCCCGACGGACGCAATGCACGCTCTATATCTTTCTCCTGCGCAGAGATACTGCGGCTGTCGAGATTGTCATTACTCACTGTCGTTAATATTATTATAAGGTACTCGAGACCTTCGGTTCATGGTGCAAAAATACTATTTTTTATAGAACTGACAAAATAAAAATAGCAAACCTTCGTTATACCAACTAAATAAACACCTGAAAGACATGAAACCTATCATCGTTGGAACCGATTTTTCCGAAGGATCTTACATGGCTTTGGAACTGGCCATCGACGTAGCCAACCGTTTCCAGAGCGACATCATTCTCATCTGGGCGCGCCGCGAGAAACTGCTCTTCAGCGACGAACAGCTCGACACTATGACCAACCTGGCACAGGATAAACTGCAGATGCTCTGCAACAAATACCAACCTGCCATGAAGTATGGCAAACTGCGCTGGCAGATCACCAACGGCAAGGTAGCCCCCGCCCTCGCCACCACCGCCACACGCGAGCTGGCCTCGATGATTATCATCGGTACCAACGGTGCCTCGGGCTTCGAGAAATACTGGATGGGCAGCCAGGCCGTGCGCATCGTGCAGGACTCGCCCTGCCCCGTGCTCACCGTCCGTCAGGGCTACGACTTCCACAAGCAGCTGGAGCGCATCGTGGTGCCCATCCGCATCAACGCCAACTCGCGCCAGAAAGTGCCGCCCGCAGCCTCCATGGCCAAGATCTTCGACTCCGAAGTCTACATCCTCGGCCTGCTCGACATGAAGGAGGACGAATCGGCCCTGCGCACCTACGTGCAGCAGTCGATGGACTACCTCGAGAAGGAGGGCGTCCGTTACCAGACGGTCATCCGTCCCTACTCCAACTACTGCGACACGGTGATGGACTACACCGATGAAATCAAGGCCGACCTGGTGATTATCAACACCGAGCAGGACCGCATCATCAGCCAGATATTCCTCGGCACCAACGCCCAGCAGATTGTGCACCGCTCGCAGATTCCCGTGCTCTGCATCCATCCCGCCGACTATATCAACATCTCGGCGAAGGTTTGAGAAAGATAATACTTGCGTAGGTTTATGGACTATGACGTTGTAGTGGTGGGAGGCGGTGCGGCCGGACTGATGGCCGCCTGCACAGCGGCGGAGCGCGGCAAGCGCGTGCTGCTGCTGGAGAAGATGGACCAGGCCGGGCGCAAGCTGCGCATCACCGGCAAAGGCCGGTGCAACCTCACCAATACCAATCCCCTGCGCGACACCCTGCCGCATATCGGCAGCAGCACCGCCGGCACCACCAACAAGCCCGGTCAGACGGGTGGCGTGTGGCTGCGCAACGCCTACGGACGCTTTTTCGCCCCCGAGCTGATGGAGTGGTTCGAGCAGCGCGGCGTAGAGCTGACGGTGGAACGCGGCAACCGCGTCTACCCCGCCAGCGGCAAAGCCCTCGACATCTTCCTCGCCCTCATCGGCGAGTTGGAGAGCAACCCCAACGTCACCATCCGCAAGAACGTCACCGTCAAGAGCATCAAAGTGGAGAATGGAGAGTGGAGAGTGGAAAGCGATGCTTCCGCTTCCAAAGAGTTCTCCTCTCTCCACCTTCCTCTCTCCACTCGCATCATCCTCGCCACCGGAGGCCTCTCCTACCCCACTACCGGCTCGACCGGCGCAGGCTACCGCATCTGCCGCGAGCTGGGACATACCGTCGTCGAGCCCGTACCCTCGCTGGTGGCACTCAAATGCGAGGAGAAAATTCCCGAGGAGCTCGTCGGCTTCCAGCTAAAGAACGTCCAGCTATCTATCCATAATTCCCAATCCTCAATTTTCAAGTCTGCCATCGGCGAGATGACCTTCGTCAACGACGGTCTTGCCGGTCCCATCGTCTTAAGTGCCTCCCGCATCGCCACCCGCGCCCTGAATTCACCACTCACCACTCATCACTCATCACTCAGCGCATCGCTGGACCTGAAGCCCGCCCTTTCTCCTGAACAACTTGACAGACGCCTGCTCTCCGACATCGACGCCAACGGCACACGTGTCTTCAACGACGCCCTGCGTCTGTGGCTGCCTGCCGAACTGATACCGCTGGCATTGCCCCAATTACATATAGAATATTATAAACGCCTGCACCAGATTACCGGTGAGGAGCGCCGTCGCCTGCGCGACTGGCTGAAAGGCGTCAAATTCACTTTAACCGGCACCCACGACTGGAACGAAGCCGTGGTCACCCAAGGAGGCGTGTCACTTGCCGAGGTGAACCCCAAGACCATGGAAAGCCGTCTTGTCAAAGGTCTTTACCTCGTCGGCGAACTGCTCGACCTCGACGCCGACACCGGTGGATACAACCTCCAGATAGCTTTCAGCACCGGCCACGCTGCCGGCGAGGCGGTATAACTGCCACTCACTAACCCATTTAGACGTTAGTTTAACGTTCGTTTAACGTTCGTATAACGTTTCAGCAACGTTAAACTAACGTAAACCTACCGTTCAAGAAAGCCCAAAAGAGTATATTCAACGAGGCGTATGTACAACACTTACTGTTCGGCGGCGATGACGGCGTCTTCCCATTCGGCCATCTTTTGGTCGAGCTGGTCTTTCAGGGATTGGTATTCCTTATAAAAGTCAGGTGATTGTGCCTCGCCAGTGGCGAGGATTGCGTCTTTGGCGGCGATGGTGGCCTCGAGGGATTCTATCTCCTGCTCTTTTTGCTTGACGACATTCTGGAGCTTGCGGCGCTCACGCTCGCGCTCCTTGCTCTGTTCGTAAGCCTGCTTGGCGGCGGTGGGGGCTTTAAGGTCTTTAGGGTCCTTAGAGTCCTTAAGGTCGTTAAAGTCCTTTGCCTGGTCCAAGAATTCCATGATGTCGCCCTTGAATTCGTGGACGGCGCCGTCGCGGAACTCGTAGAGCTCGTCGGTGAGGCCGCTGAGGAAGTCGCGGTCGTGGCTGACGACGATGAGCGTGCCGGTATACTGCAGGAGGGCATTCTTGAGGATGTCCTTCGAGTTCATGTCGAGGTGGTTGGTAGGCTCGTCGAGGATGAGGAGGTTGCTGGGCGTGAGCAACAGCTTGGCCAACGCCAGGCGAGCCTTCTCGCCACCGGAGAGCACCTTGACCTTCTTGTCGATGTCTTCGTCGCCGAAAAGGAAGGAGCCTAGAATGTTGCGTATCTTGGGGCGGATGTCGCCCTGGGCGATGTCGTCGATGGTCTCGAAGACGGTCTTGTCGAGGTTGAGCATGGCGGCCTGGTTCTGGGCGTAGTAGCCGAGCTGCACACCTGCGCCGAGGCGGAAGGTGCCGGTATAGTCGTTGATGTCGCCCACGATAATCTTGGCCATGGTGGACTTGCCCTCGCCGTTGCGGCCCACGAAGGCCACCTTCTTGCCCGAGGTGAGGAGGAAGTCGACGCCGTCGAACACCTGGTTGTCGCCATAGGCTTTGCCCAGATGCTGCGCCTCGACGACAATCTTGCCGCTGTGGGGCGCCGGCGGGAACTGGAAGTGGATGCTCTCGGTCGAGACCTCGTCAACCTTGATTTCCTCCATGCGCTCGAGCATCTTCACGCGACTCTGCACCTGCTTGGCCTTGGTGGCTTTGTAGCGGAAGCGCTCGATGAAGGCCTCGATCTGTGCCACCTGCCGCTGCTGGGCCGACAGCTGCGCCATCTGGCTGGCGCGTCGCTCCTGCATCTGCACGACATATTCACTATACGGACATTTGTAGTCGTAGATACGGCCGGCGGTAATCTCGATGGTGCGCTTGGTGATATTGTCGAGGAAGGTGCGGTCGTGCGAGACCAGCACCACGGCGCCGGAATAGGAGGCGAGGTAGTTCTCAAGCCACTGGATAGAGACGATGTCGAGGTGGTTGGTAGGCTCGTCGAGGAGCAGGAAGTCGGGGTGGCGCAGCAGCAACTTCGCCAGTTCCACGCGCATCTGCCAGCCGCCGCTGAACACCGCCACGGGGCGGTCGAAGTCCGAGTGCTTGAAGCCAAGGCCCAGCAGCACCTTCTCGGCCTGCTCCTGTCGGCGGCTGCCGCCGAGGAGGGCGAGATGTTCCGTCACCTCGTTGTGGCGCTCGAGGAGGCGCGTGTATTCGGCCGACTCGTAGTCGGTACGCTCTGCTATCTCGGCGGTGAGGCGTTCCTGTTCGCGCTCAAGGTCGTCGAGGGTGCTGAAAGCCGTGAGTGCCTCCTCTAGGACGGTGCCTATGGCGTCGGGCACCATCTCCTGCGGCAGATAGCCCACGGTCTGTCCCGAAGCGATGATAAGGGTGCCGCTCTCGGGCTCCTGCCATCCACAGAGTATCTTGAGGAGCGTGGACTTGCCGGCTCCGTTCATGCCCACGAGACCTACGCGGTCGTGGTCGCCGATGTTGAAGGTGACGTTGTCGAAGAGGTTGGTGCCAGTGAACTGCACCGAGAGGTTGTTTACACTAATCATTCAAGATGTGCGGTGAAAGGTGATAGGTAAAAAAAAGAAAAGGTTAAAGAGGTTGGCGACGTATAGCGTCAGCCTCTTTAACCTTTAACTTTTACACTTCAGACTACTTGAGGGTGAAGTTGACAGGCAGGTTGAACTGTACACGGACAGCTTTACCGCGCTGCTTGCCGGGGTTCCACTTAGGCATGGACTTGACCACGCGGATAGCCTCGGCGCCGCAGCCACCTCCGATGTCGCGGAGCAGCTTCACATTGGCGATGCTGCCGTCGCGCTCGACCACGAAGGTGACGAACACCTTACCGGTGATGCCGTTGTCGCGGGCCAGCTGTGGGTACTTGATGTTCTGCGCAAGGTACTTGAGCAGAGCTTCCATACCACCGGGGAACTCGGGGTCCTGTTCGACGACGGTGAAAATCTTCACCTCTTCCTCGTCGACATCTTCCTCAATCTTCACCGGAGTGATCTCGATGTTCTTGGTGTCATCGGTCACCTCAGCGCTGAAATTAACTTCCTGGATATCCTCCTTGTTATCGTCAACAACATTGATAACAGTGGTTATCTCGGGCACCTCGGCAGGAGGCGGAGGAGGGGGAGGAGTGTTGTCGGCAGTCTGGATGACGATTTCCTCCTCTTCCTGAGCATGCTCAATCTGGGCAAAATCGGAAGTTTCCTTGTCAGCTTTTTTCCAACTGAAGGCAAGGAGGACACCGGCAAGAGCCACCACCAAACCTATCTCCAGATAGAGACCTCTGCGTTTTTCGAGGTCAGCTTTGGGATTTTTCTTGAGTTCCATATTACTATTATTTAATTGTTTAGACTAATTTGGAGGGTTTTCATGGCCTTCCTTTCCAACCGCTAAAATACAAAAAAAAATTGAATTACCAACATTTTTTTGTTAAAAATTACATTTTTTTATTTCGCGGACGGAAATGGAGGGTTGTAAAAAGACGAGCCAGCCGGAGACATTGGGATAGCCCATGGCGGCGATAGTGCGGCAGTAGTGGGCCACCTGGCGGTCGTACTCGCCAGGCAGGTCGTGGCCCGTCTTGAAGTCGACGACCCAGGTTGCGTCGGGGGTAAAGACCACTCGGTCAGGACGTCCGGTAGCACTGCCGTCGGTGAGGTCGCACTCGTTCTTGGCGTGGAAAGCGGGGTCGAAGAAACGGGCGCTGTCGGGATGTGACACCACCTCGCGGGCCAGTGTTTCGAGGCGCTGACGCTCGTCGTCGCCAATCTTCTCCTGGCGGACGAAACGCTCGACGGCCTCCTGCACGTCACCGGCATGGACGATACCGGCCATCAGCGCGTGGGCATGGATGCCGAAACGTATGCGCTCGTCCTGCAGCGAGTCGAGGGCTTTCTGCGAGCGCGAGGCAATCATCACCTTGCCGGTCCAGTCGGCATAGGCCAGCCGGCGCAGGGTGACGGCGCCGGTATCGGTGCTTTCTTCCTTGCCCTGATGGCGGAAGTCGGCGTCGCCGTAGTCGAGACGTCCGTCGCTATATTCATAGAGCAGGCGCGAGAAAGTAACCGCCGTCTCGCCCTTCTTGGGGGGGGGAGCCACCACGAAGAGTTGTTCTTTGGGGCGGGTAAACGCCACATACAATATATTAAGGTTGTCGACCGCCGCCGACTCTTTCTCGCGGTCGCGGTCGGCGTCGAAGCGTGTGGAGGTGGAAGCGCTGAGGGTGACGTAGGCCGCCGGGAGACTCTTGTCGCCACCCGAGGCGAAGCGTTCGGCGGCGTTGACCCAGATACCCGTAGGACGCGAGCCGCTGTTGAAGAATGGACAGATAATCACCGGAGCCTCGAGGCCCTTGGCTTTGTGGATGGTCATCAGGTGTATGGCGTCGCCCTCGTCGGAGGCCGATACCGAGAGCTCGGGATGCTCGTCGAACCAATCGAGGAAGTCGGCGAGGCTCTGGTTGTGACGTGCCGAGAAGGCGGCAGCCTTGTTGAGCAGCGAGGCCACATAGGCCACGTCAAGCTGGTCGAGGCGGAAGCTCCGCACCAGCTCCTCGCAGCAGTCGTAGAGACTCATGGAGAGGAGGTAGGCAGTATTGAAGGCGATACCCTCGGTGGCCAGCAGGGCCTGAAGGTCGACGCTGCCGGCGGCGAGGAAGTCCTCATCATGGGGACTGCGGAGAATGCCGAGGGCATGGAGGTGATGCAACAGGTCGGCGGCGGCGACACGGTCGCTGCTGTCGCACAGGCAGCGCAAAGCCGCCACGAGCGTCATCACCGCCATGCTGCCGCGCAGATAGAACGACTCGGCGGAGCTCTGCTCCACATCGCTGTGTGCCAACAGATAGGAACCCACAGTAGCCAGCTCGTTGCGTGTGCGGCCGAGAATCATGATGTCGCGGGCTCGGTAGCCGCGCTCGGAGATGAGCAGGTTGACGGTATCGAGCACCTCGCGGCAGATGGCCTCGCGGTCGTCGCCATCGACGAACCGAAGCCCCACATGGCCCACCTTGCGGTGGGGGTTGTGCTCGTCGACCCGCTGGCGGAGCTCTTCCGCGCCGGGGACGCTGTCGCCCTCGGGGCCGAGGTATATCTTGCGGGCCAACTCGTTGTCGGCGTAGTGGTTGCGCACCAGCCAGGAGAAGAAGTCGTTATTGAACTGCACCACGGCGTCGGCGGTGCGGTAGTTGATATCGAGGGGTACGAAACTATAGTTTCCAGGATGCGACAGTCCATCGCCATGCAGCGGCATCCCCTCGACCTTGGGCAACGCCACGAACTGGCGCACGTCGCCTTGACGGAAACGGTAGATGGCCTGCTTGCCGTCGCCCACCACGAGCGACTCGTCGCCCTGCCCCACACCGTTCTCAAGTAACGGCACCAGGTTCTGCCACTGCAATACCGACGTGTCCTGGAACTCGTCGATAAGGAAATGGTGGTATTTGTTGCCCAGACGCTCGTAGATGAAGGGGGCGGGTTCTTCCTGCACCACCTTGTTGATGAGGCGGTTGAACTCAGAGAGGTGCACCACCTCGTTGTCGCGGGCATAGAGGCCGAGTTGGCGGTTGAGCTCGCCGAGCAGCGCCATGGCATAGAGGCGTCCCTGCAGCAGGCGGCGGGTGTTGTAGTCCACCAGCGGGCCGTCGAGGAGCGACACCAGCCGTCTGTAAATCTCCCGCAGGCGCGGCGCTATGGATGTAGCGGCAGCCACGGCCTCCTTGCTCTTGCAGAGGAGGTCGCCGCCGTAGTCGGGCGACTCGAAGAGTTCCACAACCCAGCGGTTGGGCTGGATGGTCTGCTTGCTGCGCAGGGTCTGCGCGAAGTGAGACATCTTGCTGAAGAAGGTATAGAAACCCGTCTTGCCACGGGTGCACTGGTCGACAGTAAGGCCTGCCGAGTCAATGAGCTGCATAGCCTCCTCGCCCAGGGCAGTGACGGTGTGCTCGAACGCCTGGTTGGCGGCTTCATAACGACGGTGTATCTCGATATAGTCGGCGATGCTGTAGCGCGACAGTTGCTCAAGATAGACATCGGTGCCCTCGGCGAAGAGTTGCCCTGCCAAGTCGGTGAGGGCCTGCACAATATCGAATCCTTTCTCCTCCTCCATGCGGCTCACGGCGAACTGGTGCACCGCAGCGGTGAGGTCGTCATGACCCTCGGTGCCCACCAGCGACATGAGCTGGCTGACGGCCTGCTCGATGAGCTTATCTTTCTCTATCATCACCTCGAAGTTGACGGGCTTGTCGAGGTCGTGGGCGAAGGTGCGCACCACACGGTGCATGAAGCTGTCGATGGTGCATACCGCGAGGTCGCTGTAGCGGTGCAGGATGGCGCTGCGCAGCCGCCGTGCCAGTTCCATGAGTGCCTCGGAACTCACCTCAAGTTCCTCTGCCAGCAGCGCCCCCATCTTGGAGCCGCTGCCGCTGGCGGCCATCTCGTCAAGATAGTCCATAATCCTCGACTTCATCTCGTTGGCAGCCTTGTTGGTGAAGGTGATAGCCAGAATGCCGCGGAAGCGGCGCTCCACCTCACGGGGACCGCCGGCCAGAGCCAGTTTGAGGTACTCCTTCACCAAGGTGAAGGTCTTACCCGAACCCGCTGCTGCCTTGCAGATTATGAAAGGATTATGCGCACTCATAAGCTCCTATTTTTGACTGCAAAGATACGAAAAATATCTAAATTTTTATTTTCAATTCTCAATTTTCAATTTATTTTGTATCTTTGCCTTTTATATTAGAAACAAATAAACGATACAACATAATGGAAGACAATAAATTGTTCAACGAATTCCCGCCGGTCCCGACCGAGAAATGGGAAGAAGTCATCATCAAGGACCTCAAAGGTGCTGATTATGAGAAGAAGCTCGTATGGAAGACCATCGAAGGCTTTAAGGTAAAGCCCTACTACCGTGCCGAAGACCTCGAAGGTCTTGAATACCTCGACAGCAACCCTGGCCAGAAGCCCTTCACGCGCGGCAAACATGCCGACAACAACGTGTGGGAGGTGCGCCAGGACATCCGCACCCACGACCTCAAGGAGGCCAACCGTATCGCCCTCGACGCCGTGGAGCGCGGCGCCACATCGCTCGGCTTCTGTGCCAAAGGCATCAAGAGCGTCGACGACATGGCCGTCCTCTTCAAAGGCATCTACATCAACGCCGTCAGCATCAACTTCATGTGCTCTGAGGATTATCTCTCGCTCCTCAAGCTCTATGTGGAGTATGCCAAGCAGCGTGGCATCGACCCCAAGGAGCTCTGCGGCTCCTGCGCCTTCGACCCCTTCCGCTATGCGCTGAAGCACGGCCGCTTCCACCGCGGCGAGGAAGGCGACTTCCAGATGGCCAAGGAACTCGTTGACTACGGTCACGACGCCCTGCCCAAATTCCGCGTGCTCACCGTCCACGGCAGCCAGCTGCACAACGCCGGCTCGAACATCGTGCAGGAGCTGGGCTTCAGCCTCGCCGCCGCCAACGAGCTGGTGGCCCGCCTGACGGACCTCGGCTGCAAGGCCCACCGCGTGGCCTGCCGCATCGAGCTCAACGTGGGCATCGGCAGCACCTACTTCATGGAGATGGCCAAGATTCGTGCCGCACGCCTGCTGTGGAGCAAGGTTATCGAGCAGTACCATCCCGAGTGCGACTGCGCCTACAACCTCTTCATCAACGCCACCACCAGCGAGTGGAACCAGTCGGTCTACGACCCCTATGTCAACATGCTGCGTTCCACCACCGAGGCCATGTCGGCCTGCATCGCCGGTGCCGACAGCATCTCGGTGCTGCCCTTCGACAACGCCTACAAGGAGGCCGACGACTTCGGCTACCGCATCGCCCGCAACCAGCAGCTGCTGCTGAAGGAAGAGTCCTACCTCGACAAGATTGCCGACCCCGCCGCCGGCAGCTATTATATTGAGAACCTCACCGACCAGATCGCCCGCGGCGCCTGGGATAACTTCCTCAAGGTCGAGGAACTCGGAGGCTTCTGCAAGGCCATCCGTCAGGGCTACGTGCAGGACGAAGTGGAGAAGACCGCCCGCCAGCGCGACCTCGACATCGCCACCCGCAAGACCACCATCCTCGGCACCAACCAGTATCCCAACCTGCTTGAGAAGATGGGAGAAAAAGTGGAGAGTGGAGAGAAGAAAAACGGGAAGTGCTGCTGTTGCTGTGAGCAGGGCGACGAGGTGCGCGTGCTGAAACCCTACCGCGGCGCCGAGCCTTTCGAAGCCCTCCGCCTCGCCACCGAGAAGGCCGCCCACCGTCCCAAGGTCTTCCTGCTGACCTACGGCAACCTCACCATGCGCAAGGCCCGCGCCGGCTTCGCCACCAACTTCTTCGGCGTGGCAGGATATGAGATTATCGACAACCTCGGATTCGCCACCCCCGAGGAGGGTGCCAAGGCCGCCCTCGAGAGCGGCGCCGACATCGTGGTGCTCTGCTCCTCCGATGACGAATATGCCGAGCTCACCGAGCCCGTCTGCAAAGCCCTCAAGGGCAAAGTCAAGAGCCTCGTCCTCGCCGGCTTCCCCAAAGAGATGGTCGACACCTACAAAGGCTACGGCATCGACGAGTTCATCCACGTGAAAACCAATGCACTTGAGACATTACAGAAGTTTCAGGAGAAACTTCTGTAATGTCTAGTGTTTAGTGTTAAGTGTTTAGTGTTTAGTTAAGGATGGGCGAGAGTATACTAAAGAACAAGAGTTTCGAGTTTTCTTTAAGTATCGTGGCAGCATATAAAAAGTTACGCGAGAATGGAGAGTATGTCATGTCCAAGCAACTTTTACGCAGCGGCACAAGTATTGGAGCAAACATTGCAGAAGCCAACATGGCTCAGAGTATTGCTGATTTCTCCTCCAAAATGTATATATCGCTAAAAGAAGCCAACGAAACTCTTTACTGGATAGAATTACTTTCTATGTCAGGCTATCTAGACACCATTTCTGCAGAAAAGCTCACCAACGACTGCAAGGAACTGATTAAAATGCTGGTGGCAACAACGAAGAAAACATCACTGCGTCAGCAATAACTAAACACTAAACACTAAACACTAAACACTTGAAAAGACTCGATCGATACATATTGGGAAAGTACCTCAAGACTTTCTTGATGGCACTTGCCCTTATTATCGTCATCGTCATCACCTTCGACGTATCGGAGAAGCTTGACAAGTTCCTCTCCCACCATGCCACCATCTGGCAAATCATCTCCGTCTACTACCTCAACTTCATCCCCTCTTTCGTCAACCTCTATAGCCCGCTGTTCATCTTCATCGCCGTCATCTTCTTCACCTCGAAGATGGCGGGCAACAGCGAGATCATAGCCATCCTCAGTTCAGGCATCCGCTACAAGCGCATGCTGCGACCCTACATCTATGGCGCCATCCTCGTGGCGCTGGCGGTCTTTGCCCTGGGCAACTTCGTCATCCCCAACTCCAACCGCACCCTCATCGCCTTCGAGGAAGAGTACGTCAAGTCCAAGGCCACCAAGTTCTACGACAACCTCCACTTCCAGGCCGAGCCCGGCGTGCAGGTCTACGCCGAGAACTACGACGTGCAGCAGATGCGGGCCTACAACTTCTGCCGCGAGCATATCGATGCCGACGGCCACATGCTGCGCCGCGAGACAGCCAACAACATCGTCTACGACACCGTCACCAAGTTGTGGCGCTGCCACGGCTACACCTGCCGCATCATCGACAGCAACCGCCATGAGCGACTGGTGCAGGAAGGCACATCGGACATCGACTTCAAGATGACCCCCGACGACCTCAACCTGCTCTCGCAGCGTGTGGAGACCATGACCACGCCCGACCTCATGCGCTTCATCGGCCGCGAGAAGATGCGTGGCACGGGCACCGTCATCACCGCCGAGATAGAGCTCTGGCAACGCCTCATCAACCCCCTGGCCATCATCGTCATGACCCTCATCGGCGTGGCCATCGCCGCCCGCAAGAGCCGTGGCGGCATAGGCATGCACCTCGCCATAGGCATCAGCATAGCCTTCGCCTTCATCGTCTTCATGAAAATCACCACCGTCTTCGCCACCAACGGCGACCTCTCGCCCTTCCTGGCCGTACTGCTGCCACAGATTATCTTCAGCATCGCCGCCGGATGGCTGATATATAAAGCACCGAAATAACAATTATATGGTAGTTAAAGTAGTTAAAAGTAGTTAGCGCACTGCGTGCGCCAAGGTAGTTAAAGGACAATAACACCAGCACAATATGCGAGACTGAATCATTTGGCTTTAACTTCTTTAACTACCTTTAACTTCTTTAACTACCCAAAAAAGAAATTATGACTATACAAGAAATATCCCAGCAAATCATCGACGAGTTCGCCAACTTCGACGAATGGCTCGACCGCTACGCCTACCTCATCGACCTCGGCAAGGAATGCCCCGTCATCGACGAGAAAGACAAGACCGAAGAGAACCTCATCCGCGGCTGCCAGAGCCGCGTGTGGCTCAGCTGCGAGCAGCGCGACGGACGCCTCTTCTTCCGTGCCGACAGCGACGCCGTCATCACCCGCGGCATCATCAGCCTCCTCATCCGTGCCCTCGACGGACAGACCCCGCAGGACATCCTCGACGCCGACCTCGCCTTCATCGACGCCATAGGCCTCAAGGAGCACCTCTCCCCCACCCGCTCCAACGGACTCACCTCCATGGTCAAGCAGATGAAGATGTACGCGCTGGCCTATAAAATGAAAATGGAAAAATGAAAAATGAAAATGGGATGATCCCCAATCAAGAAACCATAAAATCCGCAGTCGTCAACTGTCTGAAGAACATCTACGACCCTGAGATTCCCGTCAACATCTACGACCTCGGCCTCATCTACAAGGTCGATGTCGACGCCGACCTCAACGTCAAGATACTCATGACCATGACGGCTCCCGACTGTCCCGAAGCAGAGTATATGTTCCAAGAGGTGAAGCAGATGGTGAGCTATATCTCGGGCGTCAAGAGCGTCGACGTCGAGCTCACCTTCGACCCGCCCTGGACCATGGACATGATCCCCGACGATATCAAAGTGGAGCTGGGATTTATGTAAATGAAAAATGAAAATGGAAAAATGAAAAAGAAAGAAGAACAACAAAAAGATGCAAAAAACGGTTGCGTCAGCCGTTTTTCATTTTTCATTTTTCATTTTTCATCTAAAAGAAAAGACCTTTCCGGCCGTTCCCTCGACCGAATGGCGTGGCGTCGTTTCCGTCGCAACCCCCTCTCCGTGGCCAGCCTCGTGATCATCGGCCTCTTCGCCGTCGTGGCGCTCCTCGGCTACCTCATCACCCCCGACCACACCCCCTACTGCAACCAGCAGTACCTCGAACTCGCCACCCTCAAGCCTTTTTCTAAAGCCTCGTTCCTCATCACCGACGAAGACACACTCATCACTCATCACTCAACACTCAACACTATGCTCAAAGGCTCGCCTTTGAGCTACACCGCCACCCCTATAAAAGAATATAGATACGCGCACGATAGCGTCTTCGCCACCCCCTACAACGGCGACCCCATCGTCGTCCCCGCCAGCGAGGCCCGCGTCGAGACGCGCACCTTCATCCTCGGCACCGACGGCTACGGACGCGACGTCCTCAGCATGATCATGATAGGATCGCGTGTGAGCCTCTCCGTGGGATTCATAGCCATCCTCATAGCCCTGCTCATAGGCATCACCCTCGGCGCCCTCGCCGCCTACCACGGCGGATGGGTCGACAACCTCATCATGTGGTTCATCAACGTCGTGTGGTCCATTCCCACCGTGCTGCTGGTCATCGCCATCACCTTCGTCCTCGGCAAAGGCTTCTGGCAGATATTCATCGCCGTGGGCCTCACCATGTGGGTCGACATCGCCCGTGTGGTGCGCGGCGAGGTCTTCAGCATCAAAGAGAAAGAGTATGTCGAGGCCACCCGCGCCCTCGGCTACAGCACCTTCCGCACCATCTTCCGCCACATCCTGCCCAACATCGCCGGCGCCATCGTCGTCATCGCCGCCTCCAACTTTGCCAGTGCCATCCTCCTCGAGGCGGGCCTGAGCTTCCTCGGCATCGGCGTGCAGCCTCCCATGCCCTCGTGGGGCATGATGGTCAAGGAGAACTACGGCTACATACTCCTCGACAACGCCTACCTTGCCTTCCTCCCCGGACTGGCCATCATGCTTGTCGTCCTAGCCTTCATGCTCCTTGCCAACGGCCTCCGCGACGCCCTCGACATCAAGCGTTAGAAGGCCCATTAAGAACAATTAACAATACACAACCATCTGATATTCAAAACAAACACACACTGTGGAAAAATAATTTCTCTCCATATCGGAAAAAGTTTGTACTTTTGCACCTTGAAAACTAAACAAAGAAATTAATTATTAACCCAAAAACATTAAAAAAAATGAAGAACATTTTCAAACTGATGGGCCTTGCTATGATGGCCTCCGCTCTGTTTGTCGCTTGCGGCGATGACGAGGAAGAAACTGACACTGTTGCCGAGGGTATCAAAGTGACCTTCAAGAACACCACCTGGAACGGTAACGTCAACCAAAGCTCTTATAATGCAGACTACAATCTCGTTCATTTCGCCGCTGCTGAGGCTGCACAAGAACTCCCCATGTTTGACGAGGGTTTCCTCTCCAGCGAAGCTGGTACTGTCACCGAGAGCGCCGGTGCTAATGGTTCGTTCGGTCAGGAATCCACCCACAATTGGGTTGAATACTACGAGAACACCTACCTGACTGATAATAATAATAACTACTATGGTGACTGGTGGGCTGAGCAGGCCACTACCACTATCACTTCCATCGACCTGACCGCCCTCACTGTCAGCGCCAAGATGAACGGCACCATGTTCGATGCCAAAACTGCTTTCGTTGGTGAAGAAGCCGAGGGTCTCACCCCCAGCACTCCTCGCGCCGACTATAGCGCCAGCTTCGGCAAAGTCAGCCTGGAAAGCAAATAATTTTTGAAAACAAGAAAACATTCAAAAAAAATGAAGAAGTTTTTTCATTTCGCTGCTATCGCTTTAGTCGGTACCGCCCTCACCGTTGCTTGCAACAACAACAATAGTGCAGAGGACAGCACCGCCGTGGACAGCACCACCGTGGACAGCCTGGCTCTCGAGGTTGAGGACACCGTTGCCGTCGTCGACAGCATCGTTCCCGAGCAGCCCACCCAGACCACCTCTCCCAAAGCCAAAGCCACCGAAAAAAAGGCTGAGAAAACTCTGACTGCCACTGAGGAAAAGCCCACTGTGGACGCCAAGACCAATGCTCAGAACCGCATGGCCAAGAAAGAGGCTGAAAAAAAGAATCTGAAGGAAGCCGAGACTACCAAAGAGAACAACGCCTCCGTTCCTGATTTAAAAAAGAATGCTGCTAACCGCTTAAGAAAATAATTGCGACAGCACATGACAAAGGGCCAATGCTAGCCATTGGCCCTTTTTTAATACCCTATAGAGATGAAATATCCGAAGACAACACTCTTAATTCTGCCCCTGCTGATGCTCTTCATGCAGTGCTGCAACACAACAAAAAACGAGGTGCGCAGTGTGGCACAACAATACCTTGACGCCACAGGGCGCTACGACGTGGATGACGCCTGTCGCTACTGCACCCCCGAGACTGCTAGAGGACTTCGTAACATTGAGGCTACGCTACTGAGCCAAATCGACCCAGACAGCCTGGCCCAAAACATGCCGGCTAAAATCAAAATCAAATCCATTGAACTTACCAGTGACAGCACCGCAACGGTGAGCTACCACAAGCATACACCCATCGACGACATTGACGGGACACTCAACATGGTCTGCCGTGGGGAGCAGTGGATGGCCCACATAGGGAATATCAGCATTCCCGAGTCCGTCAAAAAATCCGCCACAAAAGATACCATCTATTTCAATTACGACACCATCAAGCCCGGACAACTCCGTGCTGTCGATAGGGAATAACCACTAAAAAATCCGCCCCGTCCAACCTGTTTCTACGGCACCAGACGGGTGTCCTCTCGGGTGGTGGCAAGGGTGTCGGCACCGGTCTGCTGCTCGACAATCTGGCGTGCCTGCTCCTGGATGGCGGCATACTGGTCGGGGTGCTTGGAGTAATACTCGAGGCTGCGCTCGATATCCTCGCGGCTGACATGATGGCGTGCCAATATATCGTCGTAGGCGCTCAGCACCTCGGGAGTCATAGCGTCATAGCTATAGTTGCTCTCAATGGCGTAGAAACTCTCTAGGAGGTAAGCCTCGGAGAGAAACGAAGCCATGGCCTTGTCGTCGAGCACATCGTCGGGCCGACGGTCGGGGTTGCAGGAAGCCAGCGCGACGGCAACAAGGAGCGGCAGCAGGCCTTTGGCCGGGGTAAAGATATTCTTCATTTGCGGGGAGGATAAAAAAAGCAGGTCCGACCCAAGGGAGGGACCTGCTTGTGACAGGAATCATTATTAGAATTTGATTTTCTTGGAGAGTTCCTCAGCGGCCTTGTCAGCGGCTTTGTCGACAGCCTTGTTGACTTCCTGGGCGGCTTTCTCTTTGGCCTTGTTCACAGCGCACTGGCCAACACCTTCCTCAACGGCTTTGATAAACTTGTCGTTGTTCTGGTAGGCCTGGTAGCTGGTGGAGAGGATCTGCTTCATGCAGTTCTTGATTTTGGTTTTGTCAGCGCTGGCGCAGTTGCAGATTTCCTCGGCAGCCTGCTGGGCGGCGGCCATCATAGCGGCGTCGGCATCGGCATCGGTGGTGGCCTCAACAGCCTGCTCGGCGGGCTGCTCCTCGACGGTGGCCTCAGCGGCGGTGCTGTCGATGGTGTCGGTAGCTTCAGTGTTGTTGTTTCCGCAGGAAACGGTCATGGCGGCCACGAAGAGGGCGCAACCAACAAAAGATAAAACTTTCTTCATTTTTCTTGATTTTTAATTGGTTATACTTTATTATTTGTTATTTAACAAATGCAAAAATACGTATTTCCACGTATATAGAGATAATATCAACTCTTAAATAATACTAAAAAGCCCTCAAGATGAGGGCTTAATGGTGGGAGTAACAGGGATCGAACCAGTGACCTCCTGCTTGTAAGGCAGGCGCTCTGAACCAGCTGAGCTATACTCCCAAAGCGGGTGCAAAAATACTAACTTTTTCCGATATAGCCAAACTTTTTATGCAAACGACTGCATATCAACGAGCTTTTTATAGAGTCCCCCGAGGGTGATGAGCTCGTCATGGGTGCCCTGCTCTACAATCTGGCCCTTGTCGAGCACGATGATACGGTCGGCTCCTTTGATGGTGGAGAGGCGGTGGGCGATGACGATGGAGGTGCGTCCTTTCATCAGGGCGTCGAGGCCCTGCTGCACGGCGCGCTCCGACTCGGAGTCGAGGGCCGACGTGGCCTCGTCGAGGATGAGCACAGGGGTGTCACGCAGCACGGCACGGGCGATGCTCAGGCGCTGGCGCTGGCCACCCGAGAGATTGAGTCCGCGGTCGCCAATGGGGGTGTCGTAGCCCTGCGGCAGCAGGTCGATGAACTCGTCGGCATGGGCGATGCGGGCGGCCTCGCGTATCTGCTCGCGTGTATAGGCCGTCGAGCCAAAGGCGATATTGTTGGCCACGGTGTCATTGAAGAGGATGCAGTTCTGCGACACCAAGCCGAACTGGCGGCGCAGCGAGTCGATATTGACGTCGCGGATAGGGTATCCGTCGAAGGAGATGAATCCGTCGGTGCAGTCGTAGAAGCGTGGCAGGAGGTCGACCATGGTGGTCTTGCCGGCCCCCGAGGGACCGACGACGGCAATGGTCTGTCCCTTGGGGATAACCAAGTTGATGCCCTTAAGGACCATCGTGTCTACCGGAATTTCCGGAGATTCCGGATTATCCGGACAATCCGGTTTTTCTCTATAGCTAAAGCTCACGTCGTGGAACTCGATACTGTCACTGAAGGGCGGCAGGACGGGGGCGCCGGGTTTCTCGACGATGACCTCGTCGGCGTCGAGCACCTCGAGGAAGCGCTCGGCGGCAGCATTGCTCTTGAGGAGCGTATTGACGGCGCGCACAACGGCTTGGATAGGCGGTATGATGCGGGCGAAGATGATGACGAAGAAGATGAACACCGAAGGCTGTATGGAGCCGTCGAAGACCTGCCATCCGCCGATGATAAGGATGAACACCAGCGCCAGGGTGCCGAGGACTTCGGAGAGCGGCGACGAGAGCTCGCGGTGACGCGCCACCTTGACCATGGTGCGGGCATAGGTGCCGTTGGCCTCGGCGAAGCGCTGCTCGCGGTCGTCCTCGCGGCCGAAGGCCTTGATGGCACGCAGGCCCGCCAGCGACTCCTCGAGGATGGAGACGATGCCACCGAGCTCGCGCTGGCCCTTCTGCGAGTTGCGCTTCAGCTTCTTGCCTATCAGCGCCATCACCCATACCCCTATGGGTAGCACCACGAGGAAGAGCAGCGTCAGACGCCACGAAACGAAGAAGAGGATGAATCCGAAGACGATGACATTGACGGGGTCTTTGAAGAGCATCTGCAACACGCTGGCGCACCACTCGAGGTCGACGAGGTCGTTGGACATACGGCTGATGAGGTCGCCACGGCGCTTTTTGTTGAAATAGGAGACGGGGAGGATGGTGACTTTGTGGTAGATGTCATTGCGCAGACGCTGGATAAGGCCTGTGCGGACCACGGCGAGGAAGAGCTGTGCGATATAGCGGAAGAGATTGCTCAGAAACGAGCAGGAGAGGTAGCCCGCGGCGACGATGAGCAAGCTCTGCCAGACGCCATGGGCCTCCTTGTAGCTGTAGAGGTGCCACATGGCCCAATCGGTCAGCTCATGCTGGCTGAAGCCGAACTCGGGCTCGGCGGCGGGAGCACCGTTCATGCCAAACATTAGCTCCACGAAGGGGATGATGAGCACGTAGGAGCCCAGGTTGAATAGGATGTGCAGCACGTTGAACAGCACGTTGAACGAGAGCTGCACAGGGAAATATTTCAGATAGCGGAATATGCGGAGTATCGATTTCATCGGCGTTTGGTGTTTAGTCGGTGGCGCGGATTTGTGGGAACTTGATGTCGGTGCCGCCGCGGTAGGAGAGACGTTCGGCGCGGAGCTTCTTCTTCAGCAGGTAGTCGTAGACGGCCTTGGCGTCGGTAATCTTGGGGCACTCGATGGCGGCATGTACGCGCGGATGGTCGAAGAACCAGGCGGCCCAGGCGTCGAGAGTGCGCTCGTCGGCGGCACTGAGACGGCTACCGCTGAGGGGTTTTATGTAGAGTGGGGTGATGCTGTCGTAGAGCGTCGCCACCTCCTTGTCGCTGAAAGCTGCGGCCTTGCCGGTGGCGATATAGGGCAGGCAACTGTCGCCGCTGAACACCACGGTGTTCAGCTCGCGCTCGGAGAGCATGAAGACGGTGTCGTGTGCTGACCGCGGACTCTCGACCCTCATGCGGCAGCAGCGCATGGGCTCGGGCCGCGCGGCGGGATAGAGGTCGAACATCAGGATGTCCATGCTGCGCGACGACTTCATCCTGCCGGGGAAATAGGCACGGCTGCCGTCGGCGGTGACGCAGAAGGAGAGCTCGTCATTCTCACTGTTGATGGGCAGGCCCAGGTTGGTGGGACGTATGCCCTCGACGGCGAAGTCGGCGAAGTAGACGTCATAGCCACCGAAGCCCTGCCATCCGTCGGAGACGAAGTAGAGGGTGTGTCCGTCGGCATGGAGGAAGGGGAACTTCTCGTTGCCCGTGGTGTTGATGGAGGTGCCGAGGTTCTCGGGACGGCTCCAGTCGCCGTTCTTGAGGCGGTGGCAGCGCCAGATGTCCATACCGCCCTTGCCGCCCTTGCGGTCGGAGGCGAAATAGAGCCAGCGGCCGTCGGCGCTGACCGAGGGCTGCGACTCCCAGCTTTTCTCGCCATTGATGCCGTTGCCCAGTCTCTCCACTTTCCACTCTCCACTCTCCACTCTCCACTCGGCATGGTAGAGGTCGCTGTTGGCATAGCCACGCTCCTGCGTGATACGCGAGAAGTAGAGGTGGCGGCCGTCGGCGGTGACGCTGACACCTCCCTCGGGGAGGCCGCTATTGAAGGGCTTCGGCAGAGCCTTGCCCTTGGCAAAGGCCGTATCTTTCCACTCGCTGCAGCAGAGCTCCATGCGCGTCTGCTCCAGGGTGCGGTTGTAGAAGTCGTTCTTGCTGCTCTTCACCGGCACCTCGCGCAGGAAATAGCAGCGGCTGCCGTCGTGGGTGATGAAGGGCAGCGTCTCGTTGCGCTTGGTGCTGACGCCCGCCAGTGGATGGGGGTCGAAGGGAGCCTTGTTGAGCTCGGCGTCGGCAAGGAAATGCGACCAGTGGAGGTATACCGAAGCCTCCTCGTAGACGGCCATCAGTTCCTTGTCGTCAGACCCTTCAGCCAGCCGGAAGTACTTGTCAAACTCGGCCACGGCGTCTTCATAGTGCTCGTCGGTGTAGAGAATGACACCCTTGTAGAAGTGCGCCAACCCGTTGGGATAGGTGGGACAGAGCTCTATGCATTTGGTGAAGTAGCGGCGTATGCCGCCGGTCTGGAAGCCGTTCTTGACGGCAATCATGCCCATCCAGAATTGGGGGTCGGCGGCCTTAGGGTTGCGCTGCGCCACACGCCACATGGCCTTCGACGCCGCGCCATAGCGGTGGTGCTCATAGTGGTCGAGGGCCTCGCGGTAGCCGTCCATGTCGCCCGCCTTCACCTTGACACCGCAGCCCCACTGCTGCGAATGCAAGGGAAGAGGCGAAAGGAGTAGAAAAAAAAGGAGTGAAAGGAAGTGAAAGGGAGTGAAAGGGAGTGAGAGGACAATAGCATTGCTTTGTACATTCGTCTTTTCACTCCCTTTCACTCCATTTTCACTCCCTTTCACTCCCTTAAACATATTTCACTATAATTTTGTTGGGTCGATGTCGAAGTGGGCGTCGGGACCGTTACAGGGGGTGCTGCACTTGATGGCGCACTCCGCGCAGGGGGTCATCTCGCCGTGGAGGCGTTTCTTGACCATGTCGCCCACCATCTCGCGCAACACGTCGATACCGATGCCGCGTATCACCTCGTCGCAGAAAGCATAGCTGAGCATGGTCAAGGCGGTGCGCTCGCTGATGCCGCGGGTCATGAGGTAGAACTTCGCCTGCTCGTCGAGCTGTCCTATGGTGGAGCCGTGCGAGCACTTGACGTCGTCGTTGTATATCTCGAGGAAGGGACGCGTGTCGATATGCGCCTTGTCGGTGAGCAGGATATTGCGGTTGGTCATATAGGCCTCGGTCTTCACGGCGCCGTCCTGCACCAGGACATGGCCGTTGAAGCGGGCGCGGGCGGAATCGTCGACGATGCCCTTGTACAGCTCGCTGCTCGTGCAGTGGGGCTTGGCATGCTCGACGAAGATGTAGTTGTCGCACTGCTGCTCGCGGTCGAGGAGGTAGAGTCCGTTGGCCTCGACGTCGCAGCCCTCGTCCTGCATGCGTACGGTGACGTTGTTGCGCACCTGCAGTCCTCCGAGGGTGATGGTGCACATGCGCAGGCGGCTGTCGCGCTGCATGGTGATCTGTGTCTCGGTGAGTATCTGTGCGGGGGTGCCCAAGCCCTGCAGGCGGTAGAGCTGCAGGCTGGCGCCGGCGGCGACGTCAATCTTGAGCAGCGCAGTCGACGGGCAGCAGACAGCCTTGCCGGCGAGGCGTTCGACCGTCCAGGGGTCGTCGGTAATCACCACCTTGACCTCCGCACCGGCGGGGATAGGCAGCAGCTGCGGGTCCGTGCCCTCCGGGAGACGCCACTCGTCGCCCCATATCTTGGGAAGTTGATCTTTCCTGATCATTTTCAATTCTCAATTATCATTTTTCAATTTCCTCCTTGATCCAGTCGTAGCCACGCTCCTCGAGTTCGAGGGCCAGTTCCTTGGGACCGGTCTTGACGATGCGGCCCTCGTAGAGCACATGCACGAAGTCGGGCACGATATAGTCGAGCAGACGCTGGTAGTGGGTGATGACCACCATGGCGTTGTCGGCCGAGCGCAGCTTGTTGACGCCGCCGGCGACGATGCGCAGGGCGTCGATGTCGAGGCCGCTGTCGGTCTCGTCAAGGATGGAGAGCGTGGGGTTGAGCATAGCCATCTGGAAGATCTCGTTCTTCTTCTTCTCGCCACCGCTGAAGCCTTCGTTGACCGAGCGGTTGGCCAGGCTGGCAGTCATCTCCACCACCTTCTTCTTCTCCTCCATGAGCTTGAGGAACTCACTGCCCGACAGGGGGTCGAGGCCGTGGTACTTGCGCTGCTCGTTGACGGCGGTGCGCATGAAATTGGTGATGCTCACGCCGGGAATCTCCACGGGATACTGGAAGCCGAGGAAGAGGCCTTCGGCGGCGCGCTCGTCGACGGGCATGTCGAGGATATTCTTGTCCTTGAAGATGACCTCACCGGCGGTGACGGTGTACTTGGGGTTGCCGGCGACGACACCCGCCAGGGTGCTCTTGCCATTGCCGTTGGGGCCCATGATGGCGTGGACCTCGCCACGGTTGATCTCCAGGTTGACACCCTTCAGAATCTCGCGATCGCCGATAGAGGCATGCAAATTACGTATCGAGAGTAGTGACATATTTTTACAATCGTTTGATTACTATTCCAATAAGGCTTTCCCTCACGAAAAGCCAAATAACAAAAATATGAAAAAAAAACGAAACAGCCATAGAAAAGATAAAATAATTATAAAAACACCCCTCACCTACCCTCCCCCGACCACCTGACGGCTGGAAAATCCTACTTAACATAATCCAAAAAACAGGGCTTGATTTTCAGGTCTTTAAGCCACCCGGTCTTACTCAACTCTTACTCCTCTCTTACTCCCCTCTTACTTTGCTATTGGTTTAGTGAGAGTTAGGCAGGGTGAGAGAAAGGGATTTTAACAGTATTTTAACATTTTTATCCGTCATGTCAGCGGCGACGGCAAAAGATGTCAGGCAGGGCACAATAAAAAACGAAAACATACGTTAAAGGGGCAAAATGAGGACACCGATAGTGACACTGACCACGGACTGGGGCAACCAGGGCTTCTTCGCCGGCATGGTGAAGGGGGCCTTGATGAGCATGATCGAGGGGGTGCAGGTGGTAGATGTGGCACACCATGTGGAGCCTTTCAACGAGCGTGCCGCTAGCTTCGTGGTGAAGCACGCCTGTCTGGGCTTCCCGCCGGAGACGGTGCATATCATCGACGTGGCGTCGGTGGCGCCCTTCGTGGCCGTGAAGGCCCGCGGGCAGTATTTCCTGTGCAGCGACAACGGCATCCCGATGGCGGCGCTGGGCGACGACATCGAGGAGGTGGTCACGATTCCCATTCAGGAGAACGGCATCTACAACTTCGCGGCCTACACGCTCTTCGCCGGCGTGGCGGCGAAGCTCCTCGCCGGCACGCCGCTGAGCGACATCGGCCCCCGTCATGGGCAGCTGCAGCAGCGCAACATCGTGGGATGGATACCGCAGGGCGACCAGTACCGCATCAGCATCCATTATGTGGACTCCTACGGCAACGCCTACCTCGGCATGACCTACAAGGAGTTCGAGCAGCTACGCCAAGGGCGCAGCTTCGTGATGACGGTGCGTGAATATGAGGTGACGGAGATTACGGCCTCCTACCAGCAAGCCGCGACAGACGGCCGACAGCGGTCGATGGTCAGCGGCCAGCAGCGCATGCAGCTCACGGTGTCGGCGACCGGAGTGCTCGAGCTGGCGGTGCAGCGCAGCTCCTTCTCGCAGCTGATAGGCCTGCGAGCCAACAACGAGGTGCTCCTCCGCTTCAAGAACTAGTCATCTTTAAAGACAACCGCTTTTTTAATTTTAAAGACAAGAAAGGACAAGAAAAACAATAATTATTGTCCAGTATTGCTTTAATTGTTTTGAAGACAAGAAGGGACAAGAAAAACAATATTCTTTGTCCCTTATTGCCTTATTGTTTTGAAAACAACAAAAGGACAAGAAAAACATATTTTGTCCTTTCTTGTCTTTTAAAAATCTTGTCTTAAAAAACTTCTTGTCTAAAAAAAAACTCTTGTTGTCTTTATTTGTTAGGGGTTTTCCAACTGAAGAAGACCTGGACGCCGGCCATCTGGTAGACCTGCAGGTGACCCCACTTGCCCATGCCGCTGAAGTCGGTGTCCCACTTCATGTTGAGGGTAAAGTTGGCGGCGATATGCTCGGAGAAGCGGTAGTCGAGCTTGACTTCGAAGTCGAAGTCGGTCTCGAAGAGGCGGCGTTCCAGCCAGTTAAGGTCGGCGAGGTCGGCCCAAGTCTCGTCGGCGCCGAGGGTGTATTTCGAGTCGCCGCCGTCGGTGGCGGTGATGCCATCCCAGCCCATATTGGAGGGTTTCTTATAGTCGTAGAATATCTCGAAGCGGGCGTAGAGGTCGAGGCTGGGGAGGAGGTCCTTTTTGAGGTACATGGCCTTGATGTAGCTACCGAGACCGAAGTAGGCGCGGGTATATTTGCGGGCGGGGTTGAGGGTGCCGTCGGAGAGGTGGAAGTCGTCGTCCTGGATGACACCGTAGGTGTAGCCGCTGTCGATGAGGTCGTCGTTGAAGACGAAGGTGGTCTTGCCGGTGAGGAAAGAGAAGGAGACCGACCAGTCGGGCTTTTTCAGCTCGAAGGAGAGTGCCGTGGTGAGGTAGCCGGGAGCCATGAAGGAGGAGACCATCTTGCCCTCCTTGTCGTCGATGCCCGTGTACTCGTAGCCGGCACCGAACTGGGTCTTGAGGTTGGCCGAGAAGCTGGCGCCCCAGTCCTTGTAGGCCTTCCAAGAGAGCGAGGAGGTCAGGTCTATCTTGTCGTTGCTCTTGCGGCGGGTCTCGAAGAGGCCACCCTCGGAGCTGTTGTCGAGGTCCTGCCAAGCATAGCCATAGGCGAGGTCGGCAATATTGTCCCACACATACTTGGTGTGGGTGTATTTATAGTTGCCGAAGAAGACGGCGGTGAGGTCGATCTGTGAGTTACCCGACTTGGACCAGTTCTCGAACATGAACTCGCTGAGTTTGAGAGCGGGGGTGGAGACGGTAGACCAGGAGCCCTGAGGTTCGGCGGGCTTCTCTTCCTGAGCCCTGACGGGGAGTGCAGCCATCATGACGATGGCGGCAAAAAGAATAGAAACGTGTTTCATATTGTTTGATTGTTTGAAATGCCTTACATGATTTCGTCGAGCACGCGGTTGATCTCGGCGAAAGTAAAACCACGGGTAGCCAGAAACGCGCTGAGTTTCTGACGGATGTCAGAGTTCTGCACTTCCCCACCCTCGTCGTCGGAGCCGTCCGTTTCAGGCTTAGTGTGCGACTGTTTGAGCTCCTCGTATTTCTTCTCCGCCACCTCGGTGAGCACACGGAAGTAGTCTTCCTCGCTGACGGCAGCGATGCCGCTGTCGACGGCCGCCCGGGGGAGGTGCTTAAGGCGCAGATTGTAGAGCACCTTCTGCCGACCCCAATGCTGGGAGAGAATCTTGCTGGTGCAGTAGGCACGGGCGTAACGAAGGTTGTCGAGATAGTTGTCGCGGAAGAGCGATTCGACGACGGCGTTAGACTGCTCGGGGGTAGCGCCCCAGGTGACAAGCTTCTGGCGGACAGCATCTTCGCATTGCTCCGAGAGGGAGCAGTAGTTGCGTGCCCGTTCGAGCAGCGCATGGAGCGCATCGTTGGTTTGACTAGCTGCTTTCTTCACTTTTCTATGATCTGTTTCAGGGTGCAAAGATACGATTAAATTTTGAATTCAGAGGGATTTTTTTTGCCATGTTGATTTTTTTTTGTAGTTTTGCATTTTGGATAATCTATATATATACATATCGAAATCTTATGGCAAAAGGGAGAATCTTATATGTGAATCAGGAGATTATGCCGTTTTCCCCGGAGAGTGAGCAAAGCATCCTGGGCCGTTATCTGCCTGCCAAGACGCAGGAGATGGGACGCGAAATAAGGGTTTTCATGCCCAAGTTTTGTGAAGTGAACGACCGTAAACACCAGTTGCATGAGGTGATTCGCCTGTCGGGTATGAACCTGATTGTAAACAACTGCGACCATCAGTTGATCATCAAAGTGGGGTCCATTCCCTCGGCGAGAATGCAGGTCTACTTCATCGACAACGAGGAGTACTTCATCAATGGCAAGGGACTGATTGACGACCGCCACCGTCCGCTGCCCGATACCGACGAACGCCTGCTCTTCTTCGGCCGCGGCACCTTGGAGGCCGTGCGCAAGCTGGCTTGGCAGCCCCACCTGATTAATTTCTCGGGATGGTTCACCTCGATGATACCGTTCTACCTGCGTCGCATCAACAAGGAGAACGCCTTCTTCAGCGGCACCAAGATGGTCATCACGTTGATGAACGACCGTTTCGAGGGCCCCATCGGAGGCGACCTGGAGCGCAAGATGAAGACCGACGGCGCCACGGCAAAGGACCTGCGCCTCTACGGCGAGACCAACTACCTGGGTCTGATGAAGTCGGCCATCACCTATTCGCAGGGCGTCATCATCGGCTCGCCCGACGCCGACCCCGAGTTGGTGGCCTTCGCCAAGGAGAACAAACGCAACGTGCTCGACTACACCGAGGACCGCGACGAATTCTATGCCCGCATCAACAAGTTCTACGACACCATCGTGGGCAGCAGCAAGTTCGAGAATTGAGAACAGAGAAATGAGTAACTTGGAAATGAGAAACTACAACATCCTATTCCTTCTAACAGCCGCTTTCTTATTCACCCCTCTAGTGTCCTGCACCGACGAAGAGTCGGCGCTGGGCATCGATTTGGTCGACTCGACAACGATGTACGACGGCCAACAGTATGTGCTGTATGCCGACGACGCCTGGACCGAGGTCGAGGATTCACTGCTGACCAGCAACTACTCGTATGGTGCCATCGGCAACTACCACGACGCCACCTTCGGCAAGGTGAAATCCATCCTCTACACCCAGATAGCGCTGCCGTCGAACACGGCGGACTTCTCGTTCGACTCCGACATGATTCTCGACTCCGTGGTGCTGTCCCTGGCTACGACCGGTATCTTCCCCGACACCAACCGCAGCTACCGGTTCCACTTCGAGGTGATGAGACTGGCCGAACCCGTCCTCTCCGACACCAGCTACTACGCCTGGCAATCGCTGCCGGTGGACAACAGCGGCAAGTATTTCGACGCGACGGTGAGGATGAGCGGTCTCGACACCGTGGTCTCCCTGAAACTCGACACCAACGTGTACAGCCTGCTGCGCCGTACGGCCACCGCCGAGGAGTTCATCCAGCAGACCAAAGGACTGCGCATCCGCCTCAAGGAGAGTTCCGACGAGGGCGTCTTGGGCATCGACTTCTCGTCGGTGCAGACCTGCCTCAGGGCTCACTACCACTACATCCACGACAACGACACGACCACGGGCTTCTACACCTTCCTGATGGGTGCCGGAACGGCCCATTTCACCCAGTTCATCCACGACTACAGCGGCACAATCTTCACCTCGAAGAAAATCCCCGGCGCCTACCGGCTCTACCTCGAGCCCATGGGCGGACAACGCGTGAGGCTGAGCTTCGACCGCGACCTGCAGGCCTTCCATGCCGCCCACCCCTGGGCGGTGATACACCAGGCCGAGTTGCTGATGACCGTCGCCCCCGAGGATGACGGCCGCATGCCCGACCAGATCCTCACCCTGGGCAAGGATGTCGACGGCAACGACGCCTATATCAACGACCTGCTGGATGTCTACACGCTGAAAGGCTATGACGGCACCTACAACGCCGACAAGAACTACTACCGCATGCGCGTGACACAGCACCTGCAGAGCCTGCTGCGCCAAGGTTCAGACCGAGGATGGCTGCTGCTGCTGAACTCGCGCCGCCACTCCCCCATGCGTGCCATCCTCTACGGCACCGAGGTGGGCGACACCAATAAACGTCCTCGCATCGTGTTGACCTATTCCGAATAAAACCTCATCCCTCCTATCATCATGAAAAAATATTTGTCCCTGGCAATCCTTTTCGGTGCTGTGCTCGCCCCCGTGAGCGCACAGACGACCTACGAGAAAAAATACACGGGCACCAACCAAGTCTCCGTGCGTGGAACGCTGAACGACCAGCAACGTCGCACCGGCAGCTGGACCTGGTGGTATCCCACAGGACGCATCTCGCAGGAAGGCACCTACAACAACGGCGTGAAGACCGGCACCTGGACACTCTACTATGAGGATGGCAGCCGCATGGCCGAAGAGTGCTACTCGACAGGCACCACGCGCACCTGGCACCGCAACGGTGACCTCAAGAGCGAGGTGCAGGTGGAGAACGGCAAGCGCACAGGTCTCTACCGTGCCTGGCACGAGAACGGACAGAAGGAAGAGGAATACACCTACGTCAACGGCAGCCGCGAAGGCGAGACCTTCCAGTGGCACAGCAACGGCAAGCTCCGCTTCGCGGGCCACTACCGTCACAACGAGCTGCAGGGCGAAGCCGTGTGGTATTTCCCCAATGGCAAGGAGGATATGCGCGGCAAATTCGTCGACGGCCAGCAGGACGGTCCCTGGACCTTCTACTGGCGTAGCAACGGCAAACTCGGCATCGAGGGCGTCTATGCCAAAGGCAAGGAGATAGGCCACTGGACCTACTACTATGAGACCGGCGAGCGCTGGCGTGCCGGCAACTACCGCGACGGCAAGCGCACAGGTCTCTGGACTACCTGGTACGAGAGCGGCGCCAAGCTGCACGAAGGCGAATATGCCGACGGCAAGGAAGAGGGACGCTGGACCGCCTGGTATGAGAACGGCAAGGTGGACTACTACGGCGACTTCTCCAACGGCCTCAAAGAGGGCGAATGGAAAGGTCTCTACGATGACGGCACCACCCGCTATATCATGCACTACTCGCAGGACGAGAAAGACGGCGAGGAGGTGCGCTACTACCCCAACGGCAAAGTCGAAATCCGCCAGCATTTCAAAGACGGCCTCCTCGACGGCAAGTACGAGCGCTACGACGAGTCGGGCGCCCCAGTAGAGAAAGGCCAGTTCAAAGAGGGCGAGAAAGAGGGCAAGTGGAGCTGGTACGACAAAGGCGTCGAGGTCTACAAAGCCAAGTTCAAGGACGGCAAGGAAGTGAAGTGATGAAACTTCTGCTTGCCTCCCAATCGCCCCGCCGCCGTCAGCTGTTAGGCGAGCTGGGCTACCCTGTTGAATTCATCAGTCTCGGTGTCGACGAGCATGTGCCCGCCGGCACACCTGCTGCCGACACCGCCGAGTTGTTGGCCTGCCGCAAGGCCAGCGCCTGTCCCGCGGAGATGATTGGCGACGACACCATCCTTGTGACCGCCGACACCGTGGTGGTTCACAAAGGCTCTGTGCTGGGCAAACCCGCCAACCGCGACGAGGCCCTCGCCATGCTGCGCAGCCTCTCGGGCGACAGCCACGAGGTGTTCACCGGCGTATGCCTCCGCACCCATGACGACACCCTCTCCTTCACCGAACGCACCGAGGTGTTCTTCGCCCCCCTCAGCGAGGAGGAACTGGCCTACTATGTCGACCACTACCGCCCCTACGACAAAGCGGGCGCCTACGGCATACAGGAGTGGATAGGCATGGTGGGAGTGAACCGCATCGACGGCTGTTTCTACAACGTCATGGGTCTACCCGTGGCACGGCTCTACAAAGAACTGAAAAAGCTACGCCAAGCGTAAGAAAGCATCCTTGTCCATCACAAGCAGGCCGGCATCCAACATCTCGCGCACCTGCTCTTCCGCATCATTGCAACCCTCCTCGCGTAACGCTCCTATCAGCGCTGTCGCCTCCATGGCATTGCGCGCCAGCAGACGGCGCACCACCTCGCCGGCATCCACCTTTTTATGGCTGGCCTTCAGACAGACATCGCAGAGGCCACAGTCGGCGGCATCCGTCTCGCCGAACCAGGCAACCAGCTTGCGGCTGCGGCAGCGGGTGTCGTCAGACACATAGTCAAGCATGGCCTGCAGACGCCGCTGGGCCGACACCTTGAGGAGGCTGTAGTTCTCCTCCGACGGATAGATGAGCTGCTCGTTGACACGCTCGGAAAGGAAGAAAATCTGAGGGCCCTGCGAACGCCGACGATACTGCACGACATGCATCTCGTGCAACTGAATCAGCATATTCGTCACGCTGGTGACATCGGAGTAGCAGCGGGTGGCGATCTTGCGCTCGTCGATGGAGACGGCGCCTTCCAGCAGGCCCGGATACATACGCATCAGCACCTGCAGCAGATCGCCGAGGCGCTGGTGGTCGACCTGGAAGCGATAGAGCTCGTCGCGTTTCGCGGCGACATAGAGCGTGGAGTAGGCGTCCTCCTTCTCGGGCAGGGCGATAAGACCCTCACGCTCGAGCACCTTGCAGGCGCCGTAGAACTCCCTGACACCAAAATTATATTCCCTACACACCGCCTCCATGTCGAAGTCGTACTGAGAATCGGCGCCGCTGCCCATGGGGAGTCGGTAGAAGTTGCAGAGGGCGCGATAGGCATTCCTCACCTGCCGCACCGGAGGGTAGGTATCCTCGAAGTCGCGCTGCAGGCGCTCCCTGTCGGAGTCGTCGAAGAGGAGGACGGCATAAGACTGATTGCCGTCGCGGCCGGCCCGGCCGGCCTCCTGGAAGTAGGCCTCCAGCGAGTCAGGCATATCCATGTGGACGACGAAGCGCACATCGGGCTTGTCGATGCCCATACCAAAGGCATTGGTGGCCACCATCACCTGACAACGTCCCGTCATCCATGCCGCCTGACGGCGGTCGCGCTCGACGGCGTCGATGCCGGCGTGATAGAAGGTGGAGGAGATGCCCTCGGCCTCCAAAAAACGTGCCAAGACCTGTGTGCCGCGGCGATTACGCATGTAGACGATGCCAGAACCGCCGACACGGTGGATGAGCCGCAGCAGGCGACGGTTCTTATCGCTCTCATGCAGGACCATATAGGCCAGGTTGGGACGTACAAACGACGACTGGAAACGGGCGGGCGACTTCATCTCGAGACGCGCACAAATATCGTCGGCCACCGTCGGCGTGGCAGTAGCGGTGAGGGCCACCACCGGCACCCCGGGATGGTAGGCGCGGATAGAGGCAATCTGCAGGTAGGGCGGACGGAAGTCATAGCCCCATTGCGAGATACAATGGGCCTCGTCGACAGCTATCAGTCCCACCTTCATCTTGCGGAAATGCTCGACGAAACGGCGCTGCTGCAGTCGCTCGGGCGAGACATACAGAAACTTGAGGTTTCCACAGAGGGCATTGTTGAGCACCCCCGAGACCATCTCGCCACTCATGCCCGAGACGATGCACGCCGCCTTCAGGTGGCGGTCGTTAAGCTGCTGCACCTGGTCTTTCATCAGCGCTATCAGAGGCGACACCACCAGACACAAGCCCTCGCGCATCAGCGCGGGCAGCTGGTAGCAGAGAGACTTGCCGCCACCCGTGGGCAGCAACACCAGCGTGTCGCGCCCGCCGATGACGGCGTCGGCAATATCCTCCTGCAGGGGCCTGAACGTGTCATAGCCCCAGTATTTCTTCAGCAGTTTATGTTTGGCATCCATCAACGCACCAGGGTTATCGTGCCCTGCATCGAGCGGAGGTTAGCGGTGCCGGGCTTGCGGAAACGGCAGGTGTAGACATAGGTGCCCTGTAGACAGGGCTCGCCGTCCTTCGTGCCGTCCCAACGGAAATGCAAGTCGTCCGACTCATAGACCAACTCGCCACGACGGTTGTAGATATAGATATGGAAATACTCGTATTCATTGACGGTGTAGAACGAGAAGTACCCGTTACCGTCGTTGGTGCCGGGGGTGAAGACCGTGGGGAACCATGCGGTATAGACACCCACGGGGATGGAGAAGGGATAGACGGTCGGACAGTCGAGACTGTTGTAACTCGTCAACGTCACAGGGATGGAGTCGTGTCCCAGCACATCGGTAAAGCGGTGTCTCACCTCGCGTCCCTGCTGCACCGATCCATCGTTGAAGAGCCACGACGAGGTGACACCATTCTCCGACATGTCGCGCAACACGACGGTGGGATTGTCCGTATCAATAAACGACGGTGTGGTGCGCACGCTGGGTACCGGTAGCGGTACGATGGTAACGGTCTTTTCCAGCGGCGTGGCATCACAGCCATTGGTGCCGTGACCCACCATGGTGTAGGTCGTGGTCACCGAGGGCGACACCACGATAGTGTCGGCCTCTTCCTGTCCTGCCAGCGAGGCGTCGGCGGGCGAAGCCGTCCAGCTGTAGTGGTCGGCATCGCTGCCCACCAGCACAGCCTGCCGCTCCGGGCAGATACGTCCGTCGCCGGGATAGATGGTAAGCTTCGGCTTGACCATATAGCAATGGATGCTGTCCCAAGCCACGCAACCTTGCGGACTCGTCACCTGCACATAGTAGGTGGAGGTGTCGGCATAGGGTACCACGCGCAATGTGGGTCCATTGGGCAAGTTGCCCGTGATAGTGCCTGCCGTGGTCGACCACTGATAGTCGCAGCCATCCACGCCCAGGGCCTGCACCGTGGCGTTGGTCAGGCTGCCTTCGCAGACCACCGTGTCGCCCGTCACCAGCAGGTTGGGGTGCAGGAACACCGACACGCTGTCGCGCACCGTCGTCTCGCACCAAATCGTATCGGCTGTATTCGTGGGATTCAGATAGTAGAGGCCATTGCCAGACACCATCTCTATAGGCTCACGGAAGTGGGTGAACGAGCGTGAGACCACCCTTTGTGTGTCTCCCGTAAAGACCAGCGACATGTCGTCGTCCAGGGCATCCTGCGGCCTGAAATACCAACGGCGGTAGTTGTTTCTGCCGCTGGTGGTGTCGACCAGCTCCGTCTCGGCCGTATCGCAGAGCACCCTGTTGGAGATGACCATGCCCGCCCGCGGATTCTGCCGCGGCAGGATGCGATAGATACCATCGGAATAGCATCCGGCATCCGACGTAAAGGTACGTACACAGAGGCCGTGCAACGTACGGCTGTCGAACTGCGTCACCACGCTGTCGCCCGTAAACTCACGCTCAGGCATACCCATACACTCGACATTGTTGAAGAACTGCCAACGGGTCTGGTCGGGCTGCACCAACGACGGGTTGCCAGGCACCTGGCTGCGGTTCCACAACTTCACCGTGCCGTCGCACATGATGAGCGAGTCGATGACCATGCTGGGCTTGGTGTTCTGCACCGACACATGGAGATAGGAGTTGACCGGCTTCGCGGGGTCCAGCGCCGAGGTCATCTTGCAGCGGAAAGTCTGCCAGTTGACAGTGGTGTCGCAATACTGCGACACATTGTTCACCATGCGGCGTGTGATGTGGAAGTCGTTGGCCTGCACGCCATAGTTGTAATTATTGGGACCTGCGCCGGGCGTAAGCTGCGTCCACGAGAAGCGCGGGTCGGTAAACTGTTCCGACGTCAAGGCGCCGTAGTCCGACTTATACCACACATAGTTCAGCAACCCCTTGGGTGCAGCGAGGGTGGTCACATCGGTCGACAGTCCGGGAGGACATCCCGAGCTGGTAATCTGCATCGGGCGGCATTCGCCAGCGATATAGCCATAAGCAAAATGTTGGGTCATGCAGCAGTCTGCGACCATCACCTCAATACGTACAGGATGGAACATATAGTCTGAGAGGTTCACTGCCACCTTCGACCACTCCTTCCAGAAGCAGCGATAGTTACCATAGCCCCCTGGGTTATAATCGTGCCATCCGTCCTGGCCGATGACCACCGAACCTGGTCCACCATAGGAATAGCTGCCCGTAGCAGGCGTCGACGAGACATAGTAGGACAATGAGTCGTTATGCGTCTGGAGGTTGGGGCGCGTGGGACTGGCCTGCACCCACTGGCCTGCCTGGTTCTGCTGCGTCACACGGATGATGAACATCGGGTCGCAGGCTTTGCCGTGAATGTACGACGGCACCTCAACGACGATAGAGTAGTAGATGTAGAACATGGCATTGTCCTGCGTCACGTCGACATAGTAGTAGAGTGCAGCAGCGTTGTGTCCACCACAGGCATCGCCGATGCGGATACTCTTGGTGAAATTAGTTGTCGTCAGGGGAGAGAGTGTCGAGTCATGGGTATTGAATTGGGTAGGCACAAACGGCAGCTGGTCGCCTGTCATCGGGTCGCGGTTGACAGGATGTCCGCTGACCTGTGTCGACGTGGTCATGATAACGAAAGGCTTGTTGGTGGTGTTGTTGGGCACCGTGGCACAGTCGCCCGACGTGGAGGAGGTCACATTGCCGATGGCACTGCGGTTGTAGGTCTGTCCCCAGGTCATGCCTGTGTATGCCGTCAGCACATTGGGGATATTGCTCGCTTGCGACGCCTGGGAGGAACTCTGGGGCTCGCCCACACGGGCCTGGTAATAGTTCGACGTACTTCCCGAGCCGAAATTCGCCGGGTTGTTCCAGCCCGGACAGGCTGTAGCCTGCGACCAGTTATCCAGAGGATTCTGGGCCACCGCCTGCTGTCCGCAGCCAAACGCCGCCATCAGCACCAGAAAAGCAAAATAGCCTTTTCGTATCATAACAATGACAATTATATTCCTATCAATCAACACTCTGCGCTCAAACGCGCGCATTCTCTAGTTGTACAAAAGTAATAATTATTATTTACTTTTGCAACTTTTTTCACTCTTATAGACAAAAAAAAAGCCCAAAAGTTGCAAAAGGGATAAAAAAAGCCCCGCGAAATGTGAAGTGACCCCAAAAAGTTGGACAGATTAATAAAATCAGTTAATTTGTCTGTAGAAATGAGTTCGGTATTGCACCGGACTCATTTTTAGTTTCAGTTTGATGCGTTTGTTGTTGTAGTAGTCGA
>Ga0310694_10000851_pt1 | contig 37739 bp, 53 predicted proteins | sample 174DNAGHGhighgp2_FD_203884 | JGI IMG/M metagenome (GOLD analysis project Ga0310694, IMG submission 203884) | Sheep rumen microbial communities from Palmerston North, Manawatu-Wanganui, New Zealand - 1742 DNA GHGhigh gp2 (v2) (version 2) | ecosystem: Host-associated > Mammals > Digestive system... | reverse complement strand
CGAAGTTGAATACTACGGGAAGAAGTACCCTGCCTTGAAATTCGGCATCAGGAATGACGAAGGCGCGGTGGCAAGCGCGATGGACCTTGAAGGCTATGTTACCGCGGATTTGAACATATTCGACTGGAAGCTCGGAAAGCAGGTGGCCGGCACCCGATATGAATGCGTGTGCCTGAATTCCCTCATAACTCCGGAAATACTGGGGTATGAAGATGAGAAGCCGGAATACTGGCGCACCGAACTGGCACTCATCATCATGGACAGGTGCTCCATCGTGGACGGCAAGGGGCGCATTCCCGATATTACCGACGAGACAACGGATGAAATCCTGGAAGAACATCTGAACAAGACGCACGGGTGGAGGGAGGCGATATCCATCTTCCTGGATGACAACTGCCGCGCATAAGAAAAGGGCCCGCTGGCGCGGGCCTTTTTATTTTATCTTGGGTCTCAGAGCCGAATACAGTGCAACAAGGTCACTTAAGTCATTGGATGCGATGGGTATCCGAGTGAGTTGCTGGGTGACATTGTACCAGTTGTGACCCTGTATATCAAAAAACTTGAATGTATATGGCCCGTAAGTTCCAAGTCGCTCGTTGCACCATTTAGTAAGGAGCTCATCACAGACGCAGCCAAGCGAAGGTCCGGCCTCGGCATACCTCATTTTTCTCACACCGCCGTCGCAGTATTCTTCAAACCAAAGAAGAATTTTCATATCATCAGAAACCTTGGCGCATTTCACCGCGTACATGTATTCATCAGGATCCACCCCAATGGACCTTATGAATTTGTCCTGTGCCTCCGGATACCGGTATTTCAAGAGTTTTTCACGAAGTTTGATAAAAAACCGAGTGATAATCATGGAATACACAGACAATGTAATGTAACGAGTCATTTCGCCCGTTCCCTCATTTCCGCCTGGTGCAGCAGGGCATTGTAGACATTCGCCATGTCCAACCAGTTCTTGATGGAAAGGGGCCACTCTGGATTCATGGTATGCGCCCTTCCCCTAGGGACCAGGCGCTTATCTATTCCACTGAGGTAGAACCCGTTGAACTGTTCAAGGTTACGCCAGCACCAGTGCATGAAATTCAGGTCAGCAGCGTCACCCAGACTTGGTCCGAGTACCCAATCAATACTAACGGCACTGCTGCCGTTACTTATCTGGAGTACCAGTTCCATTTCCCGGCATATCTTTGCCTGGGACATGGCGTAGTCCCATTCCTCGGACGTGAGGCCATTGGGCGCCAGGCCCGGACGCTTCTTGCCACGGACAAGCCGCACAACCTTCATGACGAATGCGGTGATTATCATGGTAAAGACGGACAGGTTGAAGTATTTCATGCGTTCTCCTGGGCAAGCAGTTCATAGTAGCGACCGACAATATGCAGGATATCGGTGCGCGTCATGATATCTTCCAACTTGGAAACATCCCCGACACACACGCCATCTGGGAGTTTCCATGAAATTGTTGAAGTATGGCTGAACCGTTGACTGAAATCTACTCAAACTTACTCACCGCAAGTCTTTCGTGATTTCCTATGGTCCGTTTGAAGAGACCATCGCAACGGCATTTTTCTAGGCACTTCCTTACTTGCCACTTGAACAAGCTCTTTGGCTGGAAGCACCTATATCCGCTATCCCCTGCTTCGAGCAGGTACCCTCTTAACACGGTCGAGGTAAGGCGGAACTTGATGTTTATTGAACTATTGCGGTCTGCGTTGTCAGTATGCAAGCAGTCCACACACTTAAATTCTTCCTGTGTCTGGCGGTTGCGGTCATCTATTCCACCGCATTCCGGGCACATCTTAGATGTATATTCTGGCTGGATGAGCGAGAATCCCAGTCCATAATGTGCCGATATATGTTCTACGTCATCCTTCAAAGATGACAGGCCAATTCGTAGATGCAACCGTCCTAGGTTGAAACCTTTCTGGTCGTCAGCATACAGACGACTCCCCTGGAACCCGGTAAGGTTCTCCATCACGATGTGCTTGAATCCGCGCTCCGCAAGGTCCTTGCACATGGCTGCAATTCTACGTTTGTTGGATTCGTTCAGCTTTAAGGTAATGGCTTCTATGCGAGCCTTGTCCTTACGGGAAATCTTGAACACGTCATGTTCCTCGTCTTCCTTGAACCTGGTATTGTAGTTCTTATGTTTGTTATCTATTTTCAGCAGTTCTTCTTCAAGTTCTGCAATCAGTTCCTCGTCATGCGGGATGAACTCCCCCGTACTCAGTGCGAACATGTTGTGCTTGGAATTGACATCGATGCCGACTGTGTTCTCCTCGGTAATTTCCTCATCGCTCTTGTAGCGGTAACCGTCCCTTGCTAGGACTACGTGGATGTCCTTTCCTCGGATTACGATTGTATAGGAAGTGTCTCCACCATTGCAGTATCTTTGCAGTGACTTGTGGTATGCCTTGTTGTACTTGAACGGGATGCACAGTGTATGCTCACTAGGTCCATGGTATGCCTGGCTGGACCAGTCCCAGGAAATCTCTATGAAGTAGTCGAACTTTCCGTTCTCGTTTCGTCGCGCATCCACGATAGGACGCTTGATGCGGCTACGTCCACTAAAGGTGAGCGAATCGAATGTAATCTTTCCACGTTCGATATACTTCGCATATACAGCTTCCCTACGGGCCAGTGCCAGCCGCATGAGCCGGTCGAACCCGAACTTCCTTATTTTCTCCAGTATAGTACGGTAAAACTTCTGCTTGGCTGCATCGGCAGTAGGGATGGCGGATTCTAGCCAGTAGACTGATTCGTCCTTTCCGTATCTTGCAAGCCAGGTCAGAACCTTCGTGAGTTCCGTTTTCTTCGTATGCCGTTCTATTGACTTCAATTCACCTTTCTTATGTCCATGAGAATTTATCTTGTAAAACGACGGTACAAGTTTTTCTACCTTAACGAACTCTATCTTCTTGCGAATTGCACCGAATCTCAACTGATATGCTTTCCAGACTTCCTCGATTGCCTTCTTCAGGTAGTGACTAGATAGTCTCGTAGTAAAAGTCGGATTGAAGTAGTTGAATGCATCAAACTTGGCCATGTCCTGGAAGAACAGCATGTCAGAGAAGAACACCTCCGATATGTCGTTCTTCACGGAACGGATTTCTTCAGCCCTTTGAATTATTTCAGTTCGCTTCGTGTCGGACAATAGAATAGGATAGAACGCAGCGGAGAACTGCGATTCGTACCTATCCTTCAATGTCCAGCAATGCTTACTCATAGATGCGGTAATGGCTCGTTCGATGCTTATTGTGGATTTCAACATCAAACGAGCCATCATAAAACAGTCTATCAATGGAGCCCGATGAAGAAATCCACTAATTCACCGAAGCTGTCTTGACAAGTTTATATCAATATACTAAATTTTATGCCGACTGTCAACCTAAAAATATCAAAAATGTTTGCAGATTTCAGTAGATTTGAGTAAATTTAGGTAGATTTTATGATAACTGTTGGACACCCGTATCCGCCGGTACAGTTGATTGTCCGGCAGAATTCATACAGTTTCTGCCTATGCTCGCATGTAGTCAATTCCGGACCGAGGACGACCGACTTGGCATCGCACCGAATGCGCCCATCGCTCGTTTTCCAGGTCTTTGTGAAATGCACCGCCGTATAAGGAGGCTGGTAGTCGTGGAACACCGTCTCGGCACCTCGAAAGGACATCTTGAACTTGTCGGCCAGCTTCATGAAAAACGCGGCAAATATCGCTGAATAGAAAGCCAATGATAGGTTCTTGAAATTCATGCAACAAACTCCTTGAATGCCCTGATTACGGCATATTGTGTCCCCTGGTCCATGAATCTGTGCGCGGCACCGGTACTCGTTATAGAGCCATATGATTCGGGATAGTTGGCCAGCGACAGCACAACTATGTGTTCAAATTTCCATCGTTGGGCCCGCATGTCGGAGGCTTCCCGCAAAAGTTCATATATGGCCATAGGGGTCCGGTGGATTATCTTCCCGTACTCGACATTACCGATAAGGAGATACTGGTCCGGTGCGATTGATGTCGCATCGCTATACACGGCGAACATGCCGACAATCTGGTTGTCCCCGTGCAGTGAGCCGCGCTTGCCGGCAAGCAGAGCGAACACCTTCTGGACGAACCGTCCGGCAATACACCCGTACATGATCTTGATTGGTATGTCTAGTCGCATTATGGTGCCATCATGGTGTAGTAGGCGTTCTTGAACTTGTCGATTTCATGCTGGTTCAGCAGGCACCTGTCCAGGCCGTCCATGTCGTCGCCCCAACGGGACGTTGGTATCATATCCCTCATGATGGCTTCGTTCATGCACCATCCGGGCGCGGTAATGCACTTGCCGATTTCTCGCAGGAACCAGTTAAAATCGTTGAAATCAGCCAGTTTGCCGACATAGAGTATAATGACCACCTCTTCCCTAATGATATCATCACTAGTTCCATAATGGATGTAAAAGACGGTTTCCTTCTTACCGGTAATCTGGAAGGACAGCTTCCTGAACGACTTGTACAGAAAGTTGCCTATCACGGAACCGTATGCCATCAACCGGAGGTACTTCATTTTTTCTTCACAATGCTTCCGTCATGACGGAAACCGATGTCCATAACCTTGGCCGGATGCTCGTATGCTTCCTTGCGGTCGCATGAGTGGCACCGGCAACATTCGCTAATGCGGATAATGCCATAGCCATCTTCCCAGGCAATCATATCAACCCTCGGGTTTTCACACGAGAATGTGTAGTGTTCATCGCCGTACGATTCCAGTTCTTTCCTGATATCGGCCTTCTCGGTATCCTGCAGGGGGAACAGCAGCGGGGTGAACGGGATGCTCGAATGCCCCGGATGCTTTACGGCATGCGACAACTTCCACACGGACTTGTACAGCCTACGCATATCCGGGATATAGGGGATTGCATCGTCACCCTTGACGAAGCCGGCCTGGATTGACGACAGATTTTCCAGTGTCGGTTCCGGGATGTACCCGAGGGAGAACATGTTTATTGGTTGCTGGAACATTCCGGAGAAATATTGCTGAACCACGTCGCACTGCACGTTTTTCAGGCAGAAGCACGGACGAAGCATGCGGTTTCCATACTTCTCTCGGAGTTCATGCCAGACAACCGCAGTAAGCAAGTTGTACTGCTTGCAGTCACAGTTGAACAGGTTGACAATGGGCAGGACATGCTTTCCTTCCCGGAGAGCACGGACAGCCAGGAGGGTGCTATCCATTCCGCCGGTAAACAGGATTCCAACGGTACCCGACGGTGCCTTGTCCGGGTCGTTTACTCGCCCGTAGAAGGCATCGTCTGCCATTGGTTTCCCGTAAAACAAGTCGGTGCAACGCTTGATAATCTTATCGCCATCTTCGGTAAACGGATATACATCGACTTTGGCCACCCCAGGGCGATTTTGGTTGAAAGCCGGCGCCTTGTCCTTGGCGTATACTTTTACCTTTACATCAATCATCGCAGATTCACCTTCTTGGTGCAGATTTTGCCGCACTTGACGCAGCGGGACACATAGGTGCGTTCCGTGGGTAGTTGATCCGGGCCAAATCCCTGGTCCTGCTTGTCGATGATTTCGTACCGGTGCATACAGAACTTGCCCGTGAGCCAGAAGATTACAGAGAGTGTTATTGCGATTACCGCGATTACAACGATTACGTTCATTTTTTGATCCTTTATGCCACAATATAGATGCAGGTATTTTCGTCAGTCTTGATGTCATCGGAACATTCCTCGCGAAGCGGCCTGTAATCGCAACGTAGGAAAATGACATGGTAGCCGGTCTTGCTCTTGAGAATGAGGGAAACCTTGTCCTCGCCGAACGGGCGGCACTTTTCTTTCAGGCATTCTCTGTACTTCTCAATACGTTCCTGTATGGTCTCGTCGGTATCGTTTTCGCCACAGTCGATGTCTATAAAGTGCATGCCGCGGCCACTGGGACGGCACTTGTCGAAAACGGACGGGTATTCGACACTCGCGAAAGGAAACTGGCCATCGAGTTCGCAGAGGCCCAGGTAATGGACGAGTTCCACGTTCACGCGACGGATGTCCTTCTTGTTGATACCGATGACAATGCGGCCGCCTTCCTCGACATGTTCGAGCATGCTCTTCTTGATCCGTTCAAGTTCGGCCACATTGTGGATGAACCAGTGCTTGCCGGCCTGGGCTCCCTTGTCGGTCACGCCGTCCTTTCGGCGCTTGAGCCACATGACATGGTAGGCTTCGTAGGGCTTGAGTTCCTGGGACGCAATCCAGGCCTTGATTTTCTCGAAATTGTCTCTGAGTAGTTTCATGTTCAAAATATAGCAAAAATGAAGAAAACTGCAACTCGATGCTGCAGTTTTCAGGAATTAATTGGCCGGAATGACGATTTCCCCTGGCCAGTCGGCTTCCCTGGCCTCCATGGCCGCAATCACGTCCTTTGGCACGTTGTGCACCGAGGAAAACCGGTTCTTCATGTGGTAGACAATCATGCCTGCATGTTCGAGGTTGGCCATCCGGTACCAGACTTCCATTTCGCTCACAGTGAGATTGGTGTTGGCGACGATTACGACGTCGCAGTTGTCCAGTGCCTCGCGTACCTTCATCCGGCACCACTCATGTGCGGTCGGCAGGAGCTTTCCATCGAAATTGTATTCACCCGATTCAGTAGTGAAGTACATGTCCGCCTCGTACATGCATGCGGTCTTGCCATCGGCAATGTACTGGTGCAGCATCTTCCGCGCCATCGTGGACTTGCCCGAACCGGGGATACCACGGAAAACAATTAGCCTAGCCATTTGTTATTTCCTTGATTATGCTGTTGTGCAGCGGTTCCTTAAGTTCCGGGGATACGGTCGCGAGAAACAGGGTCATCAGCATATAACGGTCCCCGATTGCGCCGTGACTGAAACGGTGCCACCGGGCCAGTTCCTGTTCCACAATATCCTTAGATTTCGACATAGTTCAAGGATTCCGAGAACTGGTACAGATGGAACTTGTCCGTTCCAATGTGGTGATTCAGTGCGTATATGATGACCTTTGCATCCTCTGGATTGTCGTATTGCTTCGCATCGGCAATGTTGTCGGTCTCGTCGTATATAAATGGGCACAAACATGGGTGTTCTTCAAGATGCTTAGCTGAATATATGCTCAACGTATGCAGGTATCGGGTCGAGCCGTCACAGTGCTCTACTCCAATCACAAATAAAACGTTCGGGATGAATTTCGGACTGTTCATTTCATTAATACTCCGCTACTACTGTTGATGCCTCGGTGCCTCCCATTCGTTCCACTTCGGACAGGAATTCCTCGGCCTCCTTCTGTGTCCTGAAATGACGGTTCCAGGATGAATCACAATCATGGTCCGAGAAGCCGCACCAGAAAATGCCGAGTAAACGGTACTGCGGTTCGAACCTGACATGCAGTTTGTCATCGGTATCGAACCATTCGCGCTTGACAATACGGTACTTAGTTGCCATCTGTCCCCTCCAGGATGTACTTGACCTCGGTTCCGGGCTTGTCCAGCGTGATGATGCTGTATCCGGGATAGTTGCCACTAGGCACACAAGTGTCCGAGAACGGGTCCAGCTGGCACTGGGAAGCCGGTGCGGCATACTGTACGAAGTCGCCATACCTGTCCACGCTTGCACAGTGGTAGTGACCGCAATGGACCCGGAAGCCGTTCAGTATAGAATCTGCCGCTACAAGGAACGTCTTTGCGGCGTCTTCAGGAATCGAATACGCGTCGCCATTCATGAAGCGGTGGAACGGGCGGATCAACGGCATGTGCACGAACATGTAAGCATAGTTGGCCGTGTCCGGGTTTCGCCATTTCATTGTGCGCAGCGTTTCCAGTCCGGCATGCGGAAGGTCCTTGTGCGCGTTGTCCATGCCGATCAGGTAGTAGGTGCGACGGGTAAGCTCGTCGGGCATTCCCAGGATCACCACGCATTTACCTGGTTCCTCGAAAGTGCCACCCATTCGTTCCAGCGTGGCACCGCACTTGAACTTATATGACTTGTTGATGTAGTCGATATATGCGTTGTCCAGGTTCTCGCGGTTGTCGTGGTTTCCAGGAATGGCCAGGATGGGGGTGTCCTCGCCGAAAGTCTCAATAATCCGGCTGAATATGTAGTTGTAGTCGTCGTAGGACCCGTTGTCTGCCAGGTCGCCGGTTAGGGCGATTGCATCGAAATCGCGGGTCTTGTTTGCTTCAAGTATCTGCTTGAAGTGCTTCTTTACATCAAACTGACCATTGTATTCGCCGTTGATGTGTATATCTGTAATCTGAAGAATACTCATGTTGTCACCTATATGTATTGATGTTCATCTAGTCTAGCCATTTGTTCTTTCCTTAGAAATGCATACAGTGCGAAAACTCACCCATCTTTAGTGGGTGAGAGGAGCGCTTCCTCCATAATGTAAGTGTTGTTGTGATGCTTTAAGGTCAGCTTCTTGAAACTGACCGAACCTACGAGAACTTTTCCGACGATATCCGCAACGGAAAACGAGCCCGACACTCTACGTGCGCTCAGGAAGCAATCCCTGTATGCATACTCGACGGAATCCATCAGCCGGAAGCCCCTTACTTCACGGGGTGCCTGGTTGTTTCTCCGCTTGCCTCCCGGAAGAATGGTTGCCCTGTGCAGTTGCCTGTTGTTCGCACGCAACTTGCGGATTATCAAGTAATGACCGTCAGAACATGCACCGGGATTGCCGCTGATGCAGCGGGCATCATTCACATGTTCCTTCGGCAATCCATATTTAATACGGGTACTCTTGGTGATGTAACCATAGGTCTCATAGCAAGTAATTCCCTCACCGATTTCTTTCTTCAGCCGGTTGAATATCGCCTTCCGCATGATACCCATCTGGGATGCATCACGCAGCGAGGTACCACGTCTTGCGGTCTTCGGAAGATCAATTTCGCCCTGGTGGTACTTAGCATGACATTCCGAGCACAGCGTGATGAGGTTGTTAGGCGCATCTCCACCCGTCTTTCTGCTCTCGATATGGTGGACATGCAGCTTCTTGTCCTTGGACTTCCCCTTACAGCACTGGCATTTGTGACCATCACGGAACAGCACATATTCACGTACATTGCAGAATCCGAGCTGTTCACCCTTCTGGTAGTCGGTACCCTGCAGCAACGGAAGCCCCTGTTCCTGGGCCTTCAGTAGCTGGGTATCGAACTGCGCAGTCTCCACAGTTATCTTCTTGATAGGCAAGAACTTGCATATCTTCAATATCCAGTGGATATGACAATCCACCTTCTGCCTTACCGAAGGCGCAAGCCATCCCGGCTTCTTGGACTTTGTCCTGTTCAGGAACCGAGTCTTGCGGTAGCGAGTTTTCCTGTTCCTTCTGGCCCGACGGAACTCCCTTCGCGTGGAGAGCTTCTCCACGATGTCCGACCTCAGCAATAGTTCTGCCTCGAAAAGTACCTTCTTCTTGGTAGTTGCGGAGAAGCCTACGTGCTTCGTACCTGCGTCTACGCCTAGACTGACCTCCTGTACGCCGTTCGGCGTGTCGTAAGTAAGCTGGATGGTGAATGGACGGTAATCGACAACGACTGCATGACCTTTCCCGAGCATACGGCGGACCCTGCCGTACCTGGTGGTAGGCATCAGTGGCTTGCCGTATTTGTTCAGTACATAGACCATTCGTTCGTTATCCTTTGTTTTTTGAACCTAACTTAATAGGTAATGCAGGGATTTCTCCCTGTGGGTGGTCATCGACAATGTTAGGAAGGCTTGTCGTACCTGCAGCACTGTCCCTACCCATCAGGACTGTTTAACCACAAGCGGCAGGGCGGGGGACTTGACCGTACATCCCAGGGTGCCTTGACCTTCCTAACATAGTTCAGCATATTGCTATGCATCACTAAGTCTAATCAACTATGAGTCCGGGTCTCCCCAAACTCACGGGTCTTTAGCCCGTGGGTAGTTGATCGATATCGACGAAATTTGCCAATATCTTCTTTACGGGTTTCAGCATTTTTTGGATTTCCTATCGTTCATGTACCGAATATAGCAAAAACCGGTCGCAACTGCAACCGATTTTTCCGCTATTCCGGCGTTTGCTGTCCAGCAAGCATGTGATGCTCGCCGGACGGCAGCTGATGGTACATTCCCAGGTCCTTCAGCGTCTGCGGCAGGCCACTGAACTTGCACTCGACCGTCCTTGTGACCGGCTCGCTCTTTCCGAAGAACCCGGTATGCTTCTCCTCGGTATGCTCCACGGTCGCCTTCTCCTTTTCGAAGTCATACCGTATCCAAGATACTTCATCCGATAGTGGGTCGACATATTTAGTGGTGCACATGTCGAACGCGTGCATCCCTTTCAGGATGCCCTCTATGTAGCGGAATTTCCATATGGAAAAAGATACTATGTCCATGACTCTAGTTTATCACCGAATGGTCTGGCCTTGATTCTACGCTTGACCCGGTTTTCATTTCTTCCAGGTCGAACAGCATGCGGGGTTTCTTGAGCGAAGGGATCAGTTCGGCAATGTCCCGACATTCCATGTTCGGCAATGGTGCATGCTGCATTTCCATGGGCATGGCCATCATGATGCCATGCATCACGATGAACGAGTATAGTTTGGCTGGCGGCTGCTCGTCGGTGTACAGCAGTTTGTCGAACGAGTCCAGGTCCACGTCCTCAGAATCAGGAACGGAAATGGTGACAATCAGGTTCGGTGCGTCCTTTCGGTTGTTCGGGCGGAACTTGTCTTCATGCACACCGCACTTGCCAAGTGCGACATCGACGCATTCCACGAAATGGCGCATTTCCGCCGGCACGCCGTCATAGCACTGGAATGCTATCTCGTCTCTGTTGTCGCCATCGGCATTCTGTGCAAAATGCAGCTCGACCACCTTCTTTCCGGGTACATCATGTACCATCTGCACTATATTTCCGACCAGTTTCGGGTTGCTGGGGGAATAGTCACTCGTTAAATAGTCACCGACCAGTGTTCCCATGGAGTCCATGCTTAGGTCCCCTGGATTCAGGATGTCCGTTGCCGATATGACCTTCCTGGCGAACTGGGTCCAGTTGCTGTCGCACCGGCAGCAATGCATTACGGGAAGGTGCCCGATAAGCTGCCATGGCGAACCGCATACGGGACATGTCGGCGCACTGTCGTCATCATCCAGTTCGGTGTAGCTTCCTTCATAGGGTTCATCATTTGTGTTGAACTCGCCTTTCCGGATCGTGTTGACTAGCACGTCCTCGGTAGCTGCATGCGGGAAGATCGGGTGTTCCTCGCCAGTGAACAAGGTTAGCCTGTACATTGTAGGATTCTCGGAAACCACGTGGATTCCACCTGGACGCAACGCGTTGCATCCGTTCCGCCACAGATTGGCCAGCCGGTCCTTCAGTTTCCTGATGTCACCTTCATGGCGCCGCTGGAGCTCATTGTACTCAGGTGCCCTTTTGTGCACTATATCATACAGTTCATCCAGTTTATCCTTTGGCAACTCGATGCACGCCTGTACAAATGGCTCCCGTTCGCCACTGGTATCCGTGGTGACAGTGAACATAAGTCCGTTGATGTCGCCTACACGGGCCGGATTGAACTGGAGCGGATTGTACTGAACGACTTTGAGAACCTGTTCGTACGGCATCGGTTCGACTTTCGGTTCCATTTTCTGTTTTTTCTTGGCCATATTTTCCTCGTTTTCCCAAATGTAGCATGTGCAATGCGGAATGGCAACTACCTGGAAACCAGGATGAGTTCCATGGTATCTGACGACTTGCTTTTCTTGGCCGCCTTGTAGACATGCGGCACCTCATGGACATCGTACTGCCCGCTGTTTCTCAATGTTTCCACCAGTACGGTAGTTTTCCCGTCCTTGCTACAGCTGGACAGTATGTACTTGTATTCCGGGTGGGCCAACATGAAGCCAGAAAGCCGGTTGTCCTGTTCGGCCGTCCATGTAGAATTGTAGCCGGCTTCCGTATTGGAGTATGGGGGATCCAGGTAGATGACCGTGCCTTCAGGTGGAATCCTGTCGGCAATGCGCTGCATTACGACATCGAACGAACCGTGCCCGAACTTGATGCGGCTTCCCTGCTCCGACTGCAACATGTCGCACCATGCGCGAATCTCGGCTTCCTTAGGCGCAGTGAGCTGTCGCTTGCCACATGTCTGGTTGAAGCCGCCTTTCTGGTTGAACCGCATGAGATTGTTGGTACATGACAGGATTAGTCCATATAGCCGGTATCCGCGTTCAGGTGAATCCTTTGCAAGTGCATTGTAGGCATTGCGCAGTTCTGCGTACTTTTCGGGATCCTTGGATGACAGGTCCTTCAGCTTGGCTATGATATCGTCCGGATTGTCGGTCTGCAGGGACCGATGCATTGAAATCAAGTCGCCAAGGATATCCGTGATGCATACGAAGTTGAATTTCTTCGACATGTTCACGCCTACCACGGCCGAACCGCCGAAAACATCGAACAGACGTTCACCGGAAGGAATATACTGGTCCAGTTGCTCCAGTAGATTGAACTTGCAACCTGCATACGGGAATGGAGAATTTATGAATATCATGCATGAAATGTAGCAAAAACGATCAAATATGGCAATTATTCGCGCTATACCGATTGTAAAGCTATTTTTACAAATGGCTAATGAATGGTAAATTGCCACCTGGTAAAAAATATGCTACATTTGCAGAAAGAAGATAGAAAATATAGGTGCATAAATGAACAATATACAATACTTCATCGAGGCCGCCCGGCGAAAACGACAGGAACTTCGCGGAATCAGCGCATACCGTCTAGGCGAGATTATCACCGACCCATCCAGGTTCAATGCCGGCGAACTCGATGCGTTAGGCCACCTGATTTCCGACAATGTACTCACTTTACCGGATTTGCCGTCAGGGGATCTCGGAATCATTCTCGTCGAACGGTTAACAGAAGCCGTTAGGGCACTGCTGGTATTTTCCCCGCCGCCAATGTCGTCCATATCGCTCACGCCTGTACCGGAAGGCCCGGAATGGCGCAATGTCCCCGAGATTACCCGGTACAGGCTGCACGAACTGGTCGAAGTCAGGATAAGACAGCTGGACGATGAGCTGGCCCGTCTCGAGGCACTGCTGAAAAAGGACCTGCCAGAGGAATGCACCCGCCAGCGCAAGGAATTCGACTCGTTGCGCCAGCACCTTGCCGAGTGCAGGACTCTGAGCCTCATGAGGAACTTCGCCCTGTCCAGGGATACGATGGAGGACCTGGTATCCCTGGACGTGCACATCAAGGCGGAACTTGCGATCAAGGCCACAGGAAACAACTAGTTTTCCTGAAAAAGAGGTTTCTATGAAAAGAACAGAAAAGGTGCTCATAATAGTTGACATGCAGAACGACTTCATCGACGGTGTCCTGAATAACCCCGCAGCCAAATCAATCGTACCCGAGGTCGTCCGGGAAATCCGGGAATGGAAGGGCAAGGTGGTAGCCACCCGCGACACCCATTTCGAGGACGACTACAATGATTCCATCGAAGGCAAGCGTCTTCCTATCCACTGTGTCTTCGGCACCGAGGGCTGGCAGATCCACAAGGACATCCAGAAGGCCCTGGAGGACCAGTGCGCCACCTTCGTAAACAAGCACAACTTCGGGTTCATCGGGTGGCCGAAGGTCCTGTTCGGCATCGACTCGACCGACCAGGATGCCGTGGCCGCAATCGTCAGGGACTGGGACATCACGATCCGTATCGTGGGCACCTGCACCGACATCTGCGACGCTTCCGCATATGCAATACTCCGCGCATGGTTCCCGAACGCGATCATCCAGGTTGTCGAGAAGGCCACCGCGGCATCATTTGACAACGAGCACCAGGCTGCCGCCCTGGAAATCGCAAGATCCATGCTCTGTGACGTCGTGTAGGGGGCAACCATGTCATCCCATACACTTGCCCTGTATTTGCAGAAGCGGATGCCTGATGGCAAGTACCGCCTCATGAACGACATCCCGGTAATCCAGGATGTCTCCGAGGCCATGGAAATCCTCTATGGCAATTTCTTCGATTATCTCAAAGACCTCGACGAATTGGACAATAAGGAAATTCCTGCAGCCATCAAGAAGAGTCTCAACGTGGACGGGTACAATTTCTACACCATCGAATGTGCCGACATGTATATGGACCTTTGCGAAATCATCAACACCTACACCAAGGACTTGAAGGGTCTTTGCAAGGCGCTCGGTTTCACCAAGGCCAAGGCCGAACGTGAGTATATCTCGCTTGGTTCCATCAAGGGCGATACTACACTGCCGGTGAACCAGGAACTTGTCAATGAAGTCATCGATGGCCGCAACAAGGCCATGACGGCGTCATACATGCAGGGAATGCTGCAGGCCTGGCTGAACGGTTTCGGAAAGATGGACGATGCGATGACAACGTTCCGTCTTATTGCTGTCTATGACTACTAGGAGGACAAATGTCATACTTTGTATCGCTGTACGCGGAATACCGCAACAAGGGCGAACAGGAATGGAAACTGGTTGGAAAGGATTCCATCACCGAAGACTTCAAACTGTTCATGGTAGGGGAACCGGGCGACTGGACTGATAGCGACCGTTTCAACTCGTTCGAGCCGTTCAATACGGATACTCTGTCCGGCGGACTGAAGGACATCTACAAGGTCTCGCTGGAAATGGACGGCCACGGTGACCGTTTCCGCCAGCTCGACATCGGCGTCTACGAGGCTCGCTTGAGTGAAATCATCAAGAATCACCGCGAACATATCAAGACAACCCTTGTCGCACTCGGCATGAACTGTCACATCGACGAGGACGGCGATCTCGATGTAAATGATGACTGGCGCATCGACGACGATTGCACGGCAAAGATGCGCGAGAACCGGAAGGATGCACAGCTTACGTTCCCGGTGAGCAAGGAGCTTATTAACGACATCGTGATGGAAGATAGCACCTATGCCCGCGCCCTCATGAACAAGGGCATCATGGAGGCCATCAGGGGCATGATACCGTCGTATGACGAGGACAGGACCGAGATCCGGCTGGTCATCGTGAACTAGCTATATGAATTAAATCCAAAATATTAAAATTTTCTTATTTATTTGTTATTTATAGATTATAATCTCCTTATGTCTATCTAATAAATGTTCTATATTATGTATATTTGATATATGTTTGTACAAAAGTGATTTAACAAGCTGTCGATATTGAACAAAGGCGAGGTTCCGGCCTCGCCTTTTCTCATCGTTCCCCGTCGGCCACCTTCAGTGCCGCCTCGACACAGTCGTCCATGTCCATGTAGCGGTATGTACCTAGCCTTGACACGAACATTACCGTGTCGTTACGGATTTCCCTGTATTTATCGAACAGTGCATTGTTTTTCGTGTCATTGATCGGGTAGTACGGGGTGTCCCCCGGTTTCCAGTCGACGGGGTATTCCCATGTCTGCGTGAACTTGTCCAGTCCCACGTTCTTCAGGTGTTCCAGGATCCTCATGCACTTACAGTACATGTCCGGATTGAAGTAGATGTGCTGGTAGGTCCTCGTGAACCTTGTCTTCCCGTCCGTATAGTTGATTACCGCGTTCCCCTGCAGCTCGTCATACGGTACCGTGCGTTCAACGAACTTCAGTCCGCGGTATTCGAGCGGTCCAAACCTGTATCCGTAGTACTCGTCGATGCACCCGGAATAGAACACACGGTCGCCGAGGCCCTCGAAATACTCCCTGTTGTTCAGGAAGTCAGTCCCGAGGAGTATGTCGGCACCATCGAACATCTTCTCCATCATCTTCGTGTATCCGATGTCCGGGATTCCCTGGTACTTGTCGTTGAAGTAGTTGTTGTCGTAGGTGAACCTGAGAGGAAGGCGCTTGATTATATCGGGAGACAGCTTGCTGCACGGACGCCCCCACTGCTTCTCGGTATATCCCTTGATCAGCTTCCGGTAGATGGTCGTGCCCACCATGGAAATGGCCTGTTCTTCCAGGTTGGACGGCTCCGATATGTCGGCGGACTCGATTTCGCACTTGATCCGGTTCCTCGCCATTGCGGGCGTGGATACGTTGAACATCCTGGAAAAGGTGTTCATGTTGAACGGAAGGTTGTATATTTCCCCGTTGTAGTTGGCGAGCGGGGAATTGATGAACCCGTTGAAGGTGGTGAACCGGTTCACGAACTTCCACACCGTCTCGTTGGACGTATGGAATATATGGGCGCCGTACTTGTGCACACGGTCCAAGTAGGAATCCTCGTCGTAGCAGTTGCCCGCGATGTGCTTCCTCCGCTCGACGACAAGGACCGTCTTTCCTCTATTGATGAACTGGTGCGCGAGGACCGCATTGAACAGTCCTGCGCCTACTAGAACGTAATCGTAATGTGAATGGGTCATGAATGGTAGAAATATAGGGTTGATTCGAAACGGAACGCGTCGTCGATGTCCTGCCAGTTGTAGTCCTCTTCGTTGTCGACGAGGTCGGACAGGCATTTGTCAAGTGTTGGGGAAAACGCGAGACAGTTAGTGGATATGCCTACATGCACGTTCAGGTAGTCGCATTCGCCGAGCGGCTTGTCATGCGGGGAAATGACTAGGTGAGAGTGGGTTTCAACGAAACCATCCAGGTCCTCGAATTCGTACTTGTGCCAGCCATTTTCCTCATCGGTGACCCTTTCCAGGTACCACTGGTAGCATGAATTCGGCTTACGGTCGCCATTCGGCAATTTGAGAAGCCAAGTATTTCGGTATACTATATATGGACCATTTAGATAGTCATCGCCCGTGTAGGAATGCCGCTTCCCGTTATGGTCGATTACATACACCGAGAGGCCATTGGGCACCGGTAGCCCGATTTCCTCGTAGGCCCTCTTGATATGGGAAAATGCGGAATCGAAACTCTTCTCGACCGCATAGCAAAGGAGGCAGATGTATTCCATGATGTCACGCACGGAAGTCACCGAAACGCCGGATTCCCAGTACCTGGTGGCCTCGATTTCAAGGATGCCCTGGTCGTTCAGGAGGGGGAGATCCTCCTTCTTGCGCGGGGCGTCCCGGTTCACCTTCAAGGCATGCTCGGAACTGGAATTGGTCTCGAAAACATTGTGTCGAATTGTAAACATTTGTTTACCTCATGCGTACCAGATGGCGCGGCAGATGATGGCGTCGGTTCCAAGATATTCCGGCCCCCATATCTTCAAGTCACGTTCGCTTGCATCATGGGGCTGTATGCTCGGATAATCGTCATATTCCATTGTGAAATTCTTGGAAAGGAGACGGATCATCTCGTAGGAATACGGGGTATAGGTCAGGGATACCCAGTCAAGCAATTCATCCAGTGTGCCCACGTTTTCGGAAATGAACCCCTTCAAGCCATCAGGGGCATTTTCCACCCACCAATTATCGGATGCTGGTCTGAACTCCATCTCGTCGTAGGACGGGTCGGTACCAGGTTTAATCATGTCGATGGAGAACGCGGTGTAAATCCACTTGACCAGTTCGATAGTGGGCTTGACTTCCGACCAGAACAGGGAATACTCCTTCTTGATTTCCAGCTCCATGATAGCATATACACCGTCGATGTCAATCAACGGCTGAGGGTAGCTTCCCTTGTTCTCCGCGCATACGGCGAACAGTTCAGCACGGACGAACTTCTCCCAGTCGGCCTTGGAGCATATAACCATGCAGTGGCACGAACTGGAATTTGTCTCGAACATTGCCGGCCTAATGCTTCTCATTTGAAAACCATATCTTACTGATGATGATACCACCGCCAACCGGGGATATTGCAAATATCAAGACTGACATGAAATAACACAAAATGGTTCTCACTTCTTCCACTGGCCATTCATTCCACTTGGGAATGGATGCAATGCAAATGGAAATGGCAAATCCGGCAAGCCATACTACTGCGGCCAGAATAGTTCCAATAGTCTTACGCACGCTTCTCCTCCTTGGCTGCTGCAGCCTCTTCCAGAGTAACCTTGCCCATTTCGCGAATTTCCGCTGCGCGTGCGTCCACCTTCTCGATTACGTCGGCGCAATCAGTCTTGGCATTCTCATATAACTTGACTTTTCGATACTGTCTGAACCATGGAAGGAATGTAACTACATTGACTTCCGGGTTGTAAACACTGGCAAATCCGCCATTCTGTTTGACAAGAGTTGTAGCGAGTTCATCAATCACATACTTCTCGTATTCGGACAATGCATCCATGGCGCCGTCCTGATGTTGCGCATCATGGTTGCGAGCCATGTCCTTTGACACGGCCATAAGAGCCTTCACGTCATGCGGTCGAACATGTACATACAGCTCGTAGCTTTTGGTCTGCCCGCACCACAGGCCACATACGCCTAGGTTGTCGGGAATTGTCGCAATATCATACCGTTTCGGATACAAGTCGTTAATAAGGAACCTGAGGAATGAATTCATACAGTCAAGTATGCTTTCGAACATGTTGTCGCACGCGAGCTGCCAACTATGGATCCTGTTCTGCAGGTATCCTTCGTCACCATTTGCCAGCAGTCGGCCACAGAACTCGGCCAGCTTGTGTGGACCGTGAGGAATGAGCTTGAAGCCGATATAGTGACAGTTGAATTCGTCTTCCTTGACAACCCGCGGGCTTCGCTCGTATTCAATGGTCATCTCAAACATTTCCGAGAAATCCAGTACGTCCATCCCGTAAGGACGGAGGTCAAATTCAACCTTTTTGAGCTGCTTTTCCAGCTTTTGCGCCTTGCGCTTGGCGGAACTACTCAATCCCGCATACTTGTCCGGCATCCGGTTGTATTTGTAGTATATCTTGTCAACTTCGATGTACATCGGTCCATCCTTTCGTTGTGAGTTTCAATAGTTCTTCAATGCTTTCATTGCCGGTAAATGGCTGCCTGGTTTCCATCGGAGCCGTGCTCATTCTGGCCACCTGCATGTTCGGGAGGTCGATGAACATGGTCGAGCAGGTCATATTGCCGTCGGCATCGAAGCATTCCGTATCGTTTCCCTGATACAAGTGAGCATACTTGGTGTCGGGGATGCGCAATTCTTCCTTTGGCCCAAGCTGTTCAATGGCCAGGTTGTCATATGCGACAGCCTTGCATTCCTTGGCAAGGATATGCTGCCAATGGGCCCGGAGCAATTCCATATTGTGAACGACTTCCGCATACTTCCTTGGGTGGGCAAGATACGAATTGCCGCGCCTCAACATCTTGTACCCAAGGATCAATACCTTGCGTCCGGTGACGAACGGGATGTCCTTATCCTCAAATATACCGGCGATTACATGGATGACCACATTCGGGCCAAGACTGTCGATGATGTCAAGGTCCTCGGTTCTCGAAGAATCTGTAAGGGAGATGCCTATACCGTGGACCATTTTTTCCTGGACAAGACGTTGCAGCTTGCCGCCATACCGGTCAAGGTGCTTCTGGTTCACGGTGATGTTGGCAATAATTCCGCGCCGTTTCAACAAGGCAAGAAAATCGTCAATGCCCGGACAGGTGAACAGGTCGCCACCCCCTACGGCAATTTCGGTGCCCTGGTGCATTGTTTCAACAATATGTTCCAGCTTGGACAGGTCACCATGCTTCCCGTTGACGGTCGAGTTCTCATGACAAAATGGGCAACCACCATCGCACCAGTCAGTCACTTTCAGGTCTGCCGACTCCGGAAAATCGAAAGTGAAGTGGTCGGCATCATCTGCCTTCCACCTTCCGTCGACATAGGAACCGGTTTCACGGAACCTGGTTCCATCATCGTACAATATGGTACGATGGTTCCCGTTCACATAATCACCCAATATGGTCATCCGGTTCCTCATCTGACAATACGATATGAGCAACGCCGTCAGTTCCTATGGTGATCTGTGCACTTTGGACCGTAACCAACCCGGTACATGTACGCGTATTGAACATAAGTCTGCAGTCGTCGAATGTGCCTACATATCCATACCGCTGCCCGGCATCGTTCAGATATTCTTTAAGTTCGTTGAATGTCATGGGGTGCTCCTTACTATCCTATATTGACTTGAAGTGGCAAGCAGTGGCTTGCTAGTTGCCTGCGATATATTTCGCTTTGGGCAGCGACTATATCGGCATGCGCGTACAGGTTGTTAATCTGTGCATTTATTTCCTCAAGGGTCTCATGGCAACGGTCACGACGTTCCGCATCAGGAAGAATCTTGGAATGGAACAGTTCCCGCCATGCATCAGGAGTACTTACCGTGATATACGGATAATTGAAATCAGCCGTTCCACTGGAATTTCTCACAAATTCAGCTATGCATTGCTTTCTCCAGCCGGCAACTTCTTCCGGGGTCAGATATTTCTGCATCACTTCCATGAACCCGTCCAGCTGCTCCGGCGTGATCTCGTATTCGTCCACGTGCCATTCGTTGTCATCGTCACAGTAAATCTTCACCTTCCCCACGACAGGAATAATGTATTCCAGCCTAGTTTCCAGGGCCTTGAGACGATGCAGCCGCGTAGTCGCCTTTAAGATGTCGTCGGCGATGCTGCGTGCCATGACGATGAGCCGGTCGGAATATTCAATTGGAAGGAAGTTCAGACTATATGTGCACATGTTGGGTAGATTGTTATAGACCCCGTAGCCCTGGCTTTCCCACTTAATCCCCTCGATGTAGAATTTAGATCCGGCCAGGTAATCCGTTGCCGACTTGTTGAACTTGGGCATGTCCACGCGCACGTATCCACAATTGAGCGTGGTGATGGACAGGTCGGATACATCCACCTGGAGTGCAACCAGTTCCCTTAGGCGCATTGCGATTGCACTTGCGATGTTTTCGGGTGTCGGACTCAGGACAGTATTGTCGTCACGGTCCACCCTGATCCTGTAGCAGCCTTCGGCTATCTCGTTCAGGCACATACGGTCAAGATCTTCCATGTCCAGCGGTTCCGATATCCTGTTAATGAGTTTTCTGAATATGTTCATGTCCAAAATGTAGCAAAAAATGGTCCATGTTGCAACAGGGGAATAGTTTTAAGGCATGAACAAGAAGTACAGGTGCGTCTTTCCTAACTGCGACTACGAGACCGACGACAGGTCCCTCATAGAGTTCCACCACATCAACCCGAAGGAACTCAAGGTCAAGCTGAACAAGGACGTGACCATCCCACTGTGTCCAGTGCATCACAAGATGATATATTCGCCCGGGTCAAACGCGGGCCAGCACTCGAGACAGTACCAGAATTCTCTCTCGGTGGCCCAGGTGACCAATACGACCACGGGGCAGGCGGTCATATTCAAGGACACCGCCGGGCGGGAGATAACCGTATGCATCGACGTGCGTCCTCCCAAGGCAGACGCGATCTACGAGCTGAAATGGAGCCCTCTCGGTGGAATCCAGGAGGCGGAACCGGAAACAGCGGATTCCTATGTGGAAAGCCAGGTAGACGCCAAGGGGTACTGCCAGGTGGGAAACCATGTGTATTTCTCGCCAGGAAACCGCCATTTTGCCCAGGAACTCCTGAAGCAGTATATCACCCAGTACATGATCCGGGCGAAGAATGAATACGAAAAGTTCCTGGAACGAGCCAGGAACGATTGGAAATCACTTTGATGCCCTTTCTAGCAACCGGGGCGACATTTTCTGCATGATTAGGTTGTAAATCTTCTTGTACCCGTCAATGTCCCCGTCAAACTCATAATACGGCATCGGAATGACGCTCTTGATTTTTTGGTCGAGTTGCCAGGCTTCCTCTTCAGACTGATTCCTGCCATTCGGATTATATGGCTTGACACGCCGCAAGAATACGTCGATAGAATGGTCGTCATACTGCTCCGCATCCTCAATGCACGCGAGACCTAACTGGGTACGTCCAATCATATCGGCATATATTTTCCCGAGGCGGATCGGCGAATCCGTAACGATTACATCGACCTTCCCAAAGCACCGTGCGATACGGTACGCCTGTTTCCCGGTGATATAGAACTGGCACTTGAAAACTTCCTGGTTCCCTTCCCACACCTTGTCCTTGGCAAACTCGGTCACGTACTCGGCATCGACACCGGACATTTTCAGCATGGAGAAGATATAGGCTGCACCGGTACTTTTTCCCGAACCTGGGCCGCCATACAGGTTCACAATGAGGGTATCCTTCATACTGCGCTCCTTCCCCCGTTAGAGGAATATAGGGTCCATCCATTGGAATTCGTGCTTAACGGCACCGCTTCCGATGTATGTCTGAACCTTTCGAAGATTTTCCTGAAAAGGCGCACGAAGATATTCGGCTTCTTGTACGGTATAAAGAATACACCCGGTGTATCAACAGACTTGCCCTTGTATCCTACGAGGACGTAATTGGGGTCGGCATAGAAGTCCGAGTAAATTTTGATGTCCACATCACTGAACTTGTTCTGTTTTGAGTTTTCCATCGGAAACCTCCACCTTTACGTTGAATGCATCCACTGAGGTATGTCCCACCACCTTCACATCGTAATGAATGTCTATATCCCCGGAATGGGCCTTAAAGATGCGATCTTCGGCAATGTCATAGTATTCATTGTCGATTTCCATACCCACGAAACGGCGTCCGGTATGCAACGCGGCCACACCGCAGCCACCGGCGCCCATGCAGTTGTCCATCACGACTTCGCCCGGATTGGTGAAGGTCCTGATGAGGTATTCCAGGAGCGGGATTGGCTTCTCGGTCCTGTGGTTGCTTGCTGACGGATGCGGCTTGTTAATCTTGACAATCGAGGTCGGGTACTTCTGGGTGCTGCCCTTCCGGACGTCATCGGTCGCCTTGAAGTCCCCGTAGTTGTTGTTCACGAGGTCCTTGGTCTTGTAGGCGTTGCCACGACCGTGCAACGGTTTCCCCTGATGGAACTGGGGATTGTAGGTCGGGAGCTGCTTGTAGAATACCGCAATCTGTTCATGCTGCCGCAGCGGCATCTTTTTGGCATTCAGGAACCCAGTGGTCAGCACCTTGTCCCATACCAGGTCATACCGGAACAGCTTGCGATTGGATGCCACAAGGTCCACATAGAACAGGCCCTGGGCGAAAAGGACTATCGCCCCGTTGTCCTTGATGACGCGCTCGTAGTCCTCCCAAAGCGGTTCAAATGGAATCCTCTTGTCATGTGGATTATGGGTGACTCCGTACGGGAGGTCACAAAGAATCATATCGACGGAACCGTCATCCAGTTGCTTCATGTGTTCCAGGCAGTCACCGCGGAACATGAAGGTCGAGTAGTCACTCTTGCGCGGGTTCACTCCCCTGGGAACGGTAAAGTTTGGCTTATCCATAGAAATGTATACAGTACGGAAACTCATCCATCTTTAGTGGGTGAGAAGAGCACTGCTTCCTCCATAATGTAAGTGTTGTTGTGATGTTTTAGAGTCAGTTTCTTGTAACTGACCGAATCTGCTAGAACTTTTCCGGTGATATCAGCAACGGAAAACGAGCCTGACACTCTACGTGCGCTCAGGAAGCAATCCCGGTATGCATACTCGACTGAATCCATCAACCGGAACCCCCTTACTTCACGGGGAGCCTGGTTGTTTCTCCGCTTTCCGCCAGGACGAATGGTTGCACGGTGCAGTTGCCTGTTGCTCGCACGCAGCTTGCGGATAATCCAGTACTTGCCGTCGGAACATGCACACGGATTTCCGCTGATGCAACGGGCGTCTATCACATGTTCCTTTGGAAGGCCTGCCTTGCTGCGGGTGCCCTTGGTGATATAACCATAGGTCTCGAAACAAGGAATTACCTCACCGATTTCCTCCTTCAGCCGAATGAATAGGGCCGTCCGCATGATGCCCATCTGCGTGGCATCACGTAGCGAGGTGCCACGTCGTGCGGTCTTCGGCAGTTCGATTTCTCCAAGATGGTACTTCGCGTGGCATTTCGAGCACAGGGTGATGAGGTTGTTAGGTGCATCACCGCCCGTCTTCCTGCTCTCGATGTGATGGACATGCAGCTTGTTGTCCTTGGACTTTCCCTTGCAGCACTGGCATTTGTGACCGTCCCGGAACAGCACGTATTCCCTTACATTAAAGAAGCCGAGCTGTTCACCCTTCTGGTAGTCGGTGCCCTGTGGCAACGGAAGTCCCTGTTCCAGGGCTTTCAGAAGCTGGGTATCGAACTGCGCGGTTTCCACCGTTATCTTACTGATAGGCAATGACTTGCATATCTTCCGAATCCAGTAGATATGGCAATCCACCTTCTGCCTTACGGAAGGTGCAAGCCACCCTGGCTTCTTGGCCCCGGTCCTGTTCAGGAACCTAGATTTCCTATAGCGTGTCTTTCTGTTCCTTCTGGCCCGACGGAACTCCTTTCGCGTAGCCAGCTTGGCTACAATATCCGACCTTAGCAATAGTTCTGCCTCGAACAGTACCTTCTTCTTGGTAGTGGCGGAGAAGCCTACGTGCTTGGTTCCCGCGTCTACGCCTAGACTGACCTCCTGCACGCCGTTCGGCGTGTCGTAAGTAAGCTGGATTGTAAATGGACGGTAATCGACAACGACTGCATGACCTTTCCTGAGCAGACGGCGGACCCTGCCGTACCGAGTGGTAGGCATCAGCGGCTCTCCGTATCTGTTCAGTACATAGACCATGTGTTCGTTATCCTTTCTTTTTTGTTTTGAACCTAACTTAATAGGTAATGCAGGGGTTGCCCCCTGTGGGTGGTCATCGACAATGTTAGGAGGGCTTGTCATGAACGCCACACTGTCCCTACCCATCAGGACTGTTTAATGACATTCAACAGGGCTACGGACTTGACCGTACATCCGTAGGTGTTATGACCTTCCTAACGTAGTTCAGCATATTACTATACTTCACTGAGTCTAATCAACTATGAGTCCGGGTTACCCCAAACTCACGGGTATTTAGCCCATGGGTAGTTGATTCGTACTCCTTCCAAAGCGGTTCAAAGGGAATCCTCTTGTCGTGGGGGTTATGAGTGACACCGTAAGGAAGGTCGCAGAGGATCATATCAACTGACGCGTTATCCATGACTTTCAGATGTTCGAGACAGTCGCCACGGAACATGAAGGTCGTGTATTTGCTCTTGTGCGGGTTTACTCCCTTTGGGACTGATAGATTTGGCTTACCCATTAGTTGCCCCGTTCAGAAAGTCGCTGATTGCGTGAACGAACGCGGTCTCGGCCTGTTCCAGCTCGCCGTCATTAGCAATGCATGCATCCCAGGGAGCCAGTTCCTCGAACCGGGTGAATTGTCCGTCCTCGTCCGCACTGCGCCTGTCCCAGGAAGTGGTGTCTCCGTTGCGGGCGTTTGCACGTGCCCTGCGGATGGCGTCACTGGTCCTTACGTAGACCACCTTCATGTTGAACTTGTCGCGGAACTTGGAACAGTAATCGTAGCCGTTCGGGTCGATTACATAGAAGATGGTGTCGCCGTCAAGGCGTTCGATCATTTCCACCGTGGAACAGTACCTGAACCCGGTTTCCCCGATCTTGGTGTAGGCAAACATGGTTTCCTTTTCCAGCAATTCGTCGAACTGCTCCTTGGTGAGGAAGGTATGTTCGACCCCGTCCGTTTCGGTGGGGCGGATGGGCCTGTCCGTATAGGAGGGCACCGATACAATCTTATGGTAATCTTTCAATGCGTTTGTCGCGTAGCGGACAAGGGTGTCCTTGCCGGAGCCTGAACGGCCAATGACCAGTATCAAATTCTTCATGAGAGGTCCTTTTTACTCTGGAGTTAATAACTCTAGAATAAATATAGCAATTTATTTTATTCTTTGTGGGTAAATATAGCATTTTATTTTGGCAAATGTCCACACCGTTTCCGTTTTTACTCATTGCCTATAAAGCCCCGTTCAACCGTTAGCGTATCTTGATGTACAGTGATACTTCACTGCGCTCATCGTAGCACTCAAAATGTTCCTCGGAGTCAACCCATTGGAGCAAATAGTTGTGACCGCAACAATCAATTGTTATATGGTTACGAGGAGCGTTGATGCCCATCACCGACTGAATTTGTTTCCTCATGTTAGCGCCACAGTCACGCCAGCCGTTGTCGCGACCTATAATGAAATCAGCCACAAGAGCCATCGCCTTATCGGTAGCCTCCGACGCATTATCGGAGAGCTTGTAGTTCAGCCCCTTCAGTTCCGTATAGGGTTCTTGCGCAGAATATAAGGTTTCGACCTTACAGTGCAGAATGATAGACATTTTAAATCTCCTTGGTTTGTATAGGATAAATAGGGTTTAACTAATCTTTTTCGGAAGCCCCGTTCAACCCAGCTTCCCGTAATTCCTTATGCTGCAAGGGTTTGGATGCAGTTTACTGCCGTATTCCTTTCTGAACTTCAAGAAAGGGTACTTGTGCAGCAAGTACAGCATGCTCTCGTCGGAGATCGGATATTTAGGGGTGATTGCACCCATAATACTCTCTCATCCACGGTGAATTGGGTTTACTGCGGGAAATCAACCACAAGTTGTATAAAATCTTATCCTTTTTCATCATTTCTTCTTCTTTGAGTACACGTTACTCGCAGTTGGTTCAAGCCACTTGGCAGTTCCGAAAAAACTTACCGTAAGATTGTCGGGCACTCCTCTATCTTCGTCGAGCTGGATGTACTCGATATGATTATTGATATCGCCAATTATCTGCGTTTCCTTCTGGTAGCTCGGTTCTGTTTGAACGGATTGAGCGAATACGGCATAGGAACGATACGACAAGTCGGCGGTACCATCTTCACCCTAGCTGGCATGATAAGCGGCAATGCATACTGGAGCGGATCGAAGTCACTCATGGTTTCCTCTTCCTTGGGTACAAATATGTCTAGTGAGTTTTCCCGCCGCATTTTATATATCCAGGTATAGAGCCCTTGGACCACTCTTGACAGGATTGAGCACGATGTCGCTAACGCTGCCCAGTTCGTCAGGGCTAACCTTCCTGATTTCGTCACGGCCCTTCTTGATGAAGCAGTCGTCCAGGTCGATGGAGCGGATTGCGCTGCGCGGGATTACCGCGACACCGTCCTTGTTCAGCTTCATGCCGGTACCGTCGTACCGGATAATGAGTATGGAACCCGGAATGTCGGACTTGCCGATGCGGCCCACATTGCCATGCACCCCCTCCTTGAGGTAGAAGTATTCGGCACGGCTGGTTTCCTCGCGGATGTCGTTCAGACTGGACCACTTCTCGCAGGTGTATTCGGCGCCGTTTATGCGGATGCTGAACACGTACGCATTGTCACCCTTGCGGTCAAGGTTGAGGTCGGTAAGCGCCTCCTCGATGGGGGAACCGCTGTTCAGCTCCTCCACGATGGCGGCAATGCCGTCATAGTTGATGGCATACGTCCCCATGCAGGCCACCGCGTAGTCGATGGTCTTCTTCTTGACAATCTTGTGATCGCATTCGCCTTCCAGGTACTCGCGCATTTCCTCGTGGGTGAGCGTGTTGAACTCTAAATGGTAGAAGAAACGACCGGGGCGGTTCAGGAAGAACGTGCTCAGGTCGGAAGTGTCGTTCACCGTGGCGATGAACAGGCGCTTTTCGGACGAGCCCATGCCGTCGAGCATGGACAGGAATTTCTGCTGCTTCCCCTTCTTTTCGTCATCATCGTTATCACCCGACTCCATGGGGAAGTTCTTCTCGAACTCGTCCATGACCACGACAATCGGCTGGGTAATCTGGTTGATGATTTCCACGGCATCGTCCACTCCGCAACTACCGGTGAGGAGGATTACCGGAATCTTGCGCTTCAACGACTCGGAAACGGCAAGCCGGGCGAACATGGACTTGCCCATGCCGCGTTCGCCGGAGAGGAGTACGCCGGTGCTCTTGTCGCGACGCTCGAAGGTACGGAAGGTCTTGGCGAGCATCCCAGGGATGCGGCCATAAATCTTGACGGGGACGGAAGTGTCCACGTTTTCACGGATTTGCAGGAACGTGCCTCGGAAGGCTTCGCTCTTGATTTCATAAACAGCGGGTTCCAGGCTGCTTGTCACATTTCTCAAATCGCCTACAGGGGTGTAGGCCGAACCGGATACTAGATATTGTGTCTTCTTTGTCATGCACCAAATGTAGCAAAGCCCGGTGCCAGTGGCAACCGGGTTCAAAGTGCACACATGATAATTGTTACCATTTCTTTACGTTCATCTCCATCACGGTAAACGCGATGAAGTACAGTATTGCGAGTACAAGGTATAACGACGTGCCCGTGAACGTATTTGCAAGCAGGGGACCGAAGATGCCGCCCATGCTCCACCCGGTAAGCGTGAGGGAGTGTATGCGGGAGGCGTTGGTCATCCCGAACCTGCGTGCAAGAAGGCTCGGGAGGACGCTGAAATTGCCACCGTACGCGGCCTCGCACAGGAGGATACCTATGACGCTCATGACCGGGTTGCCCGTGATGCAGAACAGGGCGCCCATGATACCGAAGGAACATACGAAGTGGTAACTGGCCTTGCGCCCGATCTTGTCACTGAGGGTCGAGAAGCCGATACGGCCACCAGCATTGGACAGCGCGGTTCCCGAGAGGATTGCCGCGACGGAGGCTATTCCCAGGCCGAGAAGCAACATCTTCTCCTGGGAAATGATGGCCAGGCCGCAGCTAATGTTGGTCATGAACATGAACCAGATGGCCCACCATTCCTTGCGTTTCAGCAGGTCCCCGTACCGGAAGTCCGAACTGCCGTATTCCTGGGACATGTATGGGTACTTGCGGAGAAGCAGGGACGACCCCACCATCACCGCGGCATATATTCCACCCATGATGTAGAACATGTTCGCCAGGGACACGTTTGCAAGCAGCCACTCGATTACCGGTGACGCGATGAACTTTGCCAGTCCGAAGCCGGTAATCGCCAGTCCGGACGCCATCCCCTTATGGTCGGCAAAGAAGGCCATGAGGGTCTTTACGGGCGTGACGTAGCCGATACCCGTCCCGGCGCCTATGATTGCCGTGGCAATATAGAAGGCCGGCAAGCACTGTATGGTGACAGCGGTACCGAGCATCAGGAAGCCCGTGATGAAGATGATGGTGGAGAGCCAGGCACCGAGGCGCGGATTCTTCTCGATAGTGCTACCGAAAATCGCCGCGCACATGCCCAGGAAGAAGATAATCAGGGTGAACCCGATGTCCGTCTGGAATCGGGTGATGTCGAATGTCTGCATCAGGTTCGCCGAGAACTGCGACCAGCAGTAGACGGAACCGAGGCAAGTGGGTATAGCAACTCCGGGTACCGCACAATTTATCCATTTGTTAGGTAGTTTTGTCATGCCAGCAGTTTATCGGTGGACCTCGTTGCACCGGGCCGGGTTGCCGTCGGCATTGAGATAGGCCGTAATTCCTGCGCGGTTCGGTCCCGAAAAGTACAGGTAGGCAATGTTGGTGCTTCGGTCGCACATGATGAGGAAGTTGTTGTTGATCTCGATAATCGTGGAAATGCGTCCCGGATCGTTCCATTCCTCGGCGTTGTCGCACCGGCATCCTACCAACAGGAATGCAGCAATGAACAAAATGTAAACTTTACTTAACATTTGTATCCTCCCAGACACTGACCACCTTGTCGAAAAGCGGTTTCAGGCCGATAACTCGTTCAACCCTCTCGCCGTTTTCCCAGGCGCTAATCTTGGGGGTTTCCAATGGCGTCTCGGTGAACGGGCCATTTATGTCATCCCAGCAGTCCTTGCAGAACGGGCAAATCCAACCCCTGGAAATGGAGACATGCGGCTTGCCGCACATGCAGCAGAAGTAGCCGGCAAGTTCCTCCCAGGCGAGGCACATGTCCGAGAACGCATGGCCCTCGGCAACCGGTGTCGAGAAGTCCATGCGGAGCGAACCGTACTTCTCCTTGGCATCGGTCATGTAGATCCTATCCATGTCCATTCCGTCCTCCCATATGGCGGATTTCAGGGACACGAGCATCGTCTCGATGAACCATGGCTGCTGCCATCCCTGCGGTATCCATTCGAGGGAAGTCCCGTGCTCATGGAACACAGGCTCCGACCAGTCCACCGTATGCTCGGCATCCGCGGCGCGGATGAACGGGAACGCCTTCAATAGCTCATCGAAGGACATGCGTCGGTAGGTGACGTATGTACCGGCCTGCACGCTGGACAGGGCCGACTCGGCACCCGCCCGGGTGGCATGCATGCTGAATTCCGGCATGGAATCCGTGTTCAGAAAATACATGACCGACTACCGTGCGTTCATTGCGGCCGTCTCGGCCTGGAAGACAAGCTTCGCCACAGTGACGATTGCCGCCCTGCGGTCTGCCTCGACCCGTAATTCGGCAAGGCCCGGGTCGGAGTCGATGTATGCGGCAATGGCGCCCTCGGTAGGCTTCTTGCTGCCGTCGGTAGGATAGGACAGTTCCAGGTACTTCTTTCCCTTGGCCACACGGTATGCCTCGTAGGCGGTGTCGGCAGCGTTGATTGCGTTGAGAAGGGTTTCGCCGTTCTTCTTGATTTCTTCAGATGTCATAAAGTTTCCTTTTGGTTTAGATGTCGATCACGAACTCGTTCATGCGGTTGAAGTTACGTTCACCCGGATAGCCGTGCGGGTTGGCGCGGATATGGACAATGCCACCGTTTTCCTTGGTGTAGTCGGTGGAGAACACGTTGTGGACATGGCCGCAAATCCAGTAGGAGTCGTCCGGCATCTGTTCCAGGAATTCCTTTCCGTCAAAGTAGAAGAACGGGGTATTCCTGTCCAGACGGTACTCGAACGCGACACCCATCTCATAGGGTGCATAGTGCGTCATCATGACCTTCGGCTGCGTGGCGACGAGATTGTTCATCGTTTCGCGGTAATGGTTCCAGATGGTATCCGGCTGCATGTCCATGTACTGCCAGTGCGCACCGTCGAACCAGTGGCGCTTCCAGCGCAGATGGTCAGTAGGCACCAGCTTGCACATGCCCATGCACCCGGCGATGCCGTTCAGCGAGTCGCCTTCGAGTAGGTGCACATTTGGACACTTCTTCTCCAGGAAGGCCCGCATGGCGGCAATCTTGTCCTCGGATGTCTTGAATTCCTGATTGGACTTGGACGGGGTGGCACCCTTGACCACGAGGTCATGGTTGCCGAGTACGATATAGACGTCCTTGTACTTTCCGGAAATGAACTTCATGAACTGCCGGAACGTGCGGTAGTCGTTGGAGAAGTCGCCGGCACTCAGGAGCACGTCGGCTTCCGGGAACTGCATCATGTCCCACCAGCGGTTGAACGACTGTAAGCATTCCTCGTCGGTGTAGTCATCCTTCACCGGGAAGATGGCATACTCGTACTGGAAATCGATGTGAATGTCAGAAAGAATTAGAGCCTTCATTTGATTGCAAACCCTTTGCCCAATTAAACACGTATCGGAAATTTACCAAATCGAACGGTTCTTGTCAATAATTCCGATGCCGGTAAGCGTATAATTTGAAATTTCTTCCACATTGTCGCTCACATTCGCATCGCCGGTTCCAAACGGGGCGGGTACCATTGTTCCATCGTCCAGACCCTGGCAGATGAGCTTGCCAACGTCACTGTCTTTCTGGATACGCATTTCCGCCATCAGGCAGTTGTCCTTGATGGAAAGGTCGGCAAATCCCTGTATATCCTGCAAGTCAACCTCAAACATTTGTTCCGGATGTTCCACCCTTGGCATATTTAGTCTGCAAGGAACTGGCTGCCCTTTCAGCTTGTCAATCGCCTTCTGGACAACTTCCTTGCTGAACTTGCGGTTGTTGCGGTTCACCGTGTCAAGTGGCAAGATGCACTTGGTGTACACCTTGTATTCGGTTTTGTCGGCCATCTCCGGCTCCTCCTTAATCCAGCCCTTGCGTTCAAGGACATGCTTCAATCCGTTTTCCATATGTTACCTATCGGAACCGGGAAGGAACATCGACCAGTCCTCGAACGGGAACAGATGCATGGTGTCCAGTTTGCGGCATTTCGGATCCAGTGCACTGCCCGGGAAGTCGTTCACCGGATGCGCATACATGAGACCTGTATGGACTTCCTCGTTGGTCGTCCTCATGTGGTTGGTGCGGTAGCCGTCATAGGAAGCGCGACCGAACAGTTCCTCGTTTGTAATCGTAAAATCGTATTCGGCATTTGGCTTCCACCAGCCCTTCTCGATCACCTCGGTCACCCGGTTCAGGTACTTCATGATGGTGTTGCCGCTGAGGATACTTGCCAATGGGAAAGTCTTGTCAGGGAAATCATCATCGGTGATTTGGATGGTCACTTCGTAGGCAAGTTTCCTGCGGAGCATTTCCCTGGTTGCATACCAGTACATGTTTCTGAACAGCAGTTCCGGGTCGTCGGTAAGCTGGTACCTGTCAACTTCCGGTTTCTCCACGCCGTAGCTGTCGGTAAACTTCGAGTCGCAATGCAGGTCGCCTATTTCGAAGTCGGCATAGGCGCTGAACAGGTGGAGCGCCTTGTCCGAACGGTAAGGGACCCTGCCTATCTCGAAAGTATCTTCCACATGTTCAAGACCGGTTTCCTCATACAGTTCACGGAGAGCCGCTTCGAGCGGGTCCTCGCCCTTCTCGACATGACCCTTCGGGATGTCCCATGAATGCTTCCCGTCCTTCGGACTGCCGGTAGGATGGGACACGAGGAGCTTGTTGCTCCCCTTTTGGAAAATAATGAAACCTGCACTAAGTTCCTTGGGCATTACTTTCCTCCTGCCGAAACAGGTAACTCCTTGGCAATCAACGAAATAATCTGTGACTCCACGTCCTGTCCGTCAATAAGTCCCGGCTTCACCTCTATTGCAAAGTCCACCCTGGAAATCTCTGACCTGACGACCTCGAGGTCAGGATTCTTGCGTGCATCGTGGTGCTCGGGGAGCCTGGATATCTCGGCCGTTGTGAACTTGCGGGTGACCAGTTTTCTCTTGAAGTAGAATCCCACTATCTGCGCGGTGGAATAGTCGTTCCAGAAATCGACCCCCTTGCCCCTGAGCATCTCCACCTTCTCGTCCGAATTCTTGCCGTCGAGCTGCTTGTGGCTGAAGTATGCGCGTGCCACGGATGAAATCGCGTTCCTGGTGGAATCCTGCTGCCTCCACAGCTGGTAGTAGGCGAGCATGGTGTCGTCCGGCATGGCGAACGCACGGCCGTCGAACGCGGGAAGCCTGGGTAGTTTCCCATCCTGGCACTGTTCCATGCACCTGATGAACTCCGATGTCGCGATGGAAGCGGCGAGCGACGCGAGCTTGTGCGTCTTGCGGCCGAAATCCTGCGAATCCTTCGGGAGGACAATAGTGATCTCGTCGGACTGCGTGTATCCGTAACAGGCCGAGAAGAACTCGATCAGCCTCTTGGTGGCCGACTGCATGGCCTTCACCATGACCGGATCGAACGGCTTCTTCAGCTTCCTGGTGAAGGTGCGGAAACAGTGGCCGTCGACACGTATCACCGGGTACATCCCGTCAGGGATGACCGTATAACCGTTGAAATACGGCCAGTTCAACGGAATCTTGACGCACACGGCCGTATTAGTCGGATGTCCGACGCCCGTGAAGAATCCCTCGGCGTCCTTGCAGACGTCTCCTATAGGCATGGGCGGAACCTTCCTTTCCGGTTCCGGCTCAGGTGCCGGTTTCTTTCTGAATAGTTTCCAAAACATACTTACCCAACATTATATCCATGCTCTTTAAGGATGCGGGTGACCGCTTCCTTCAGTTCGTCCGCGGTGCCGGCGTCGATGTTCCCCCAGTGCGACAGTAGGCCCCCGAGGCCCATGTCAGTCATCGCGTCATCGAGTATGTCGTCCGGGTAAGGCGCTTCAAGGTTTGACAGCTCGTTGCATTCGCTTTCAATCGTGTCCAGGTCGCTGTCGATCTCGTCAGTGTCGATTGAATTCCTGATTGATTCAAGCGCCTGACGGATTGTGTACACGGAACAGTCGATGTCATATTCAATTTTCATTTCACTTTTCCTTTTCACTAAGTTTCCAACGACCACATGAGCTAAATTCTGGACACATGTGCAAGAATTCACAATTAGGAACCAATAGTCCGCCAAATTCCGGATTGGTTTCTAGCACTTTTTTTACAATCAGGCGCATGATTTTTTGGCAGTTTGGTGAAGCCTTTCCACAAAGGCGCCGACGTGCCATAAATATCAACTCAGGTGCATTGACATACATGATATGCGATACAATTGCGCCTTGCGGGGCCTCGTATCTGTCATATTTGTCCTGGCGGTCATTGCGTTGTGACTGTACAAAATGTTCAACACCGTATTTATGGCGAACAAAACACGTGGAATCACAATATGGAATGTCCATCTTGATAATGAAATTCAGTACCCGAATAGGAGAATGATCAGATATCAGGTATTTACGTTTCAATTCAGTTGACATTTCCTTATTCATGAGATAAGTCTTTCCCATAGTATTCATGGCGAGTCGTTTAACCCACTGCCAATCCTCTTCGGTAGGATGCCGCAAAATTTCGATATTAAATTCAGTTGTCATGTTTATTTTCCTTAATTTGAAACGTTGATATATCTGGAAGTATGTTCACAGCGTCTTCCCTTGGAACCCCGGACTCGATAAGGATGTTCCGTAATTCTAATGATTTGTATTGCCATAGCAAGAATATAGCAATTTTTACCGGACTTTGGAAATTTTGTTCAGCTTTTCTTCAATCTCGGCACAACGACGATGGTTTTCCGCGCGTTCCACGCATTCGCATAGCTGAGGAAAATTGTCCTCAGGCACCATGACGAAGTCCGCCTTGCCCTTTCTAGTCTTTAGTTCTATGTCCCTTGCGGCATTCAGAATCTGCTGAACAGTTATTTCCATATGGCCTCCACTGCACTAAATGTACATCAAATGTAGCAAAAACGGACACGGATGTGCCACGGGGCCACGGAGGCGGGATATAAACTATGGACATGAAGAGATTGGTTGGACATATGGTAGAAGGATTGATCGCCGAAGGCGATCAATCAATCAATCAATCAATCAATCAATCAATCAATCAATCAATCAATCAATCAATCCCACGTAGTTAGTACAGGGAATTGTTCTGGCTTCATCCCAGACCTCGTCATGAGGTCTGGTCTTTCTTGTTATGGAGGAAATCATGTCTAGCTTCCTAGACTCCACTGGCCTTTCACGGCTCGTATCGAAAATAACCGACTACTTCGCAAAGAAGGACGGCACCTATCCGGATATGACGGTAGGCATGCTTAATAATATGTATAGCGCCTCGGTAACTGATTTTAACGATTTCAATAGTACGCTGAATACCTGCAAATATCAAGCAACCAACTGGAATCAGCCCCATGCTCCGGAATCTAACGAGTATTATAACGTTTATACGAACCTCGGAGGATCTCGTAGCTACACGACGCAGCTTGCACTTATGTGCGGGAGGCAAACCAATAAGCTTGGATTATTCTTACGTACGAAAACCTCGGACAATTGGACAGACTGGTTCTCCGCGGACCTGTACGGATACACCGGTGTAGGAGGTTGCGTGGTGATCGGCACCGGAGGATACTATCCAATAATGAGATTCACGTCCGAGAGTGGAACGCTTGCATGGCATGCCACTGCACAGTTAATTCCACATGGCGATTCAAACCTGGTGCCGCAACGGGTGGAGATTGACCTGGCAATCCGCTCATCCAACTATGTCGGCTATGCAACACAGAAGAACATATCCGACTATACGAACTTCAACCTACGGACATATAACAATTCAGGCGTAGTAACTGTATATCTATACTGCACCAACCAGATGTACGGTGCAGTTTCCATCAAGTGCGACCAGATTTCAAACATCAACCATTACCACCGTCTTACCGGCGTTGAAGCGTACAGGGACAGCAGGAACCAGCAGTCGGTCCCGAGCGGAACACTGCTCACCGGCTATTCGAAGTCGTGCTTGTGCCATGCGTAGTTGTACCATACGAAACATCCGACCTTACGGGCATCAACAGTTCCGACAGACGAGCCATCGTAGCTGACAGAAATAGGAGCGTTTGTTACGTTGCATACATTCACCATTGCTCCGTTTTCAAGGTAGGTGCCGTTCGGCAATGATGTATTAGCATTGATGGCAATTCCAGTCGTAACTTTTGTTGTCGGAGCAATAGAACCATCCGCCTTCACATATACTGGATTAGATGTAGAACCAACGCCGCTGCCTGTTGATGGGTAAACTGGAATAACCCTATCGTAACCGAGTACAGGCATTGCTATAACAGTATCTCTATCGTCGCCAGCAGATGCGGTTCTTATATTGGTGTAATGACTATTTCCTGATGCAAGTCTAAGCATACCTCTATTGGTTACTCCTGAGCCACTTGAGTTACCTATGACTACAATAGTACCATTGGGACTATCGTGATATGAATAAAAGTTTACGGCTTTTCTTGAACGTTTTGACGTATCTCCATTCATATAACCGAGCAGATATAGTGCAGCGCCGTCGGTTTGGTCGAGATTGTCTAGTGCCAAAGCATTACCAACAGTCATATTAGAATAGGAACCATTGTCCAGTGCAATCTCTCTCCAAGTAGTCCATTCCGGGTCATAGAAGTCTCTGGTTGCTATCGTGTGTGCACCACGGCGATAGCAAACTTGGCGGGCGTGCCCGGCGGCCCCGACTTGAGGGTACACTACTAAGATAGATGCGTCATAGAAAGGCTTATTTGCGACATTCTTTGCATTACCAGCCGACCACATGTAATACTTCACTGTAGTACCACCCTTGAAGTCGTTTAGGTCTACATTAGTAGAACCTATCTGAGTCACCGATGTACCACCCGAGATAAGCGTAGGATAGTTGCCGTCCTGCTTGCAGAAGTAGCTTTTCAGTTTGGCAGCCAGTTCAGATAGACCTGTTGAATCCAGGAAGCTAGACATATTTTCCTCCATGTACAGAAACGCCATGGCGCCCGGTGGACACCATGGACAAAAGCGGGGATGATTCAATCCCTACGAACTCAGTGAGTGAGTGAGTGAGTGAGTGAGTGAGTGAGTGAGTGAGTGAGTGAGTGAGTGAGTGAGTGAGTGAGTGAGTGAGTGAGCGCGCATCGTGTCCCTCCCTAAACGGTCAGCCGCAGGCAGTTGACGGACACGGACGGCATCGTCACGCTCAGGCCGCTCAAGTTGTCCGGCACGTTCACCGTGAACGTCAGGTTGGCCCCGTCCGCCTGGTTGTACACAAGGGCCGAGAGGCTGCCGGTGTCCGAATGCGCGTAGCTGAAGTCGATCATCTTGCTGGTATAGAGGTTATGGAAGCTGCATGTCACGGTCACGGTATCGTACCTGTTCAGCGGCGCACCGGTGTAGTCATACACGAACTGCGCGTCGAACGAGAACCACCCGGCGGGCAGCTTTATCTGTCCGTTCTCGATGGTGATCTCGGTGCCCGCCCGTCTCACTTCCCTGACGCTGAAGTTGCCGTCCTGCAGCATGGCTGCCGCGCCCTCTGCCACGAGGATAGGGTTCTTGGCGGAAATCCGCTCGTACAGGGAGTCCAGGTTGACCTTCTTCGTCTTGTACACCCCTGCCTGCGGCGTCATTCCGGCCATTGCCAGGAAGCCGTCGTCGACGAACCTGTTCACGTCGGTCTCGGTCCACTCCCCCGGGATCGGGTCCAGCTCGTCGATGGTCTTGTCTATGCGGTACTCGTTCATGACAGCAGTTTATAGGATCGGGCCAGGAACACGGGGCACATTGGGCACCAGGGGCACCACGGGATATAAACTATGGGCATGATGTGGTCGATTGGACATACGGTTACTGGATTGATTGATTGCCGGGAGGCAATCAATCAATCAATCAATCAATCAATCAATCAATCAATCAATCAATCAATCAATCAAT
>Ga0310694_10000844_pt1 | contig 37971 bp, 31 predicted proteins | sample 174DNAGHGhighgp2_FD_203884 | JGI IMG/M metagenome (GOLD analysis project Ga0310694, IMG submission 203884) | Sheep rumen microbial communities from Palmerston North, Manawatu-Wanganui, New Zealand - 1742 DNA GHGhigh gp2 (v2) (version 2) | ecosystem: Host-associated > Mammals > Digestive system... | reverse complement strand
AAGGGGGCTTTGGAGCGACTGGGCATTGAGGTGCATTGTTACATCAACGACCCTCGTTCCAAGCAGATGGCAGACGAGAAAGGCATCACCCGCAGTCAGGCTTGCATGCAACTGGCAGCGGAGGAATATCCCGAGGCGCTCTATGTGGTAGGCAATGCGCCAACGGCACTTTTCGAGATTTGCGACTTGGTGCGTAAAGGCAAGATGCATCCCGTGGGAATCATTGCGGCACCAGTCGGTTTTGTGCATGTTTGCGAAAGTAAACATGCCGTCAAGACATTGAAGCAGATACCCAAGATGATTGTCGAGGGCCGCAAGGGCGGAAGCAATCTTGCCGCCACACTCTGCAACGCCATTCTGACCTTTGATGATGCCGCCCAACTGAAGCCTGGACGTGACCTCTAGAAAAAAATAAAAAAAATATCAACTTCTTTGTAACAAACTCTAAAGAATACTCGTATGTACAGATAGAAGGGTTCATCGATGACACTTTGAAACAATAAACATTAAACATTAAACAATAGAAAGTGATGACAATTTTATCTAACAACTATGGTTCTATGAAGGCCATGAAGAAGTGGGCTGTTTGTGCCGTATTACTCTTGGCGTGTCTCAGCGTCAATGCTCAGAACGTTAATTTTGAGAAGTTGGCAAAAATTAAGGGCGTGGAATACACGCACGTTGACAAGGAAAAGATAAACCTTGCGGCTAGTCTGGGTGAAGGCTTGCATATTGGCGAGTCTGTCAACCTTGGAGGAGGCGATGATGCAGGCAAATTCCTTCAGCAGCTTGACGACGTAAAGGTTTTTTCGTGTGAAGAGAAAGGCAGTATCAAGAAATTCAAGAAGACGGCTTTGGATATGCTGAAAGGGCAGGAGTGGGAACCGCTGGTTGATACAACAGGTGATGATGGCGAGATGGTAAAGATCTATCTCTCCAAGAATGGTGAGTACTCTACCAACGTCATCCTGGCAGTTGAGGACGATGAAGCTAATCTGGTAGTCATCAGCGGAACGTTCGACTTAGCCAAAATGATGCAACAAGCCATGAATAAGAATGGCGAAGTGAACGAATAAACTGCAAGAACAATAGTAACGAATGGACGCACGGGAGTTCAAGCAGCGGTTCATGCCTCACCATCAGTTGCTCTACAGGGTGGCCTACCACCTGACGGGCAATGCGCAGGATGCCGAAGACCTGCTTCAGGACCTATACCTGAAGCTATGGCAGAAACGTGACGACCTGCCCGATGAGGCGACGAAGGAAGCTTATCTCGTGACAATGATACGACATCTGTTCGTGGACCAACGGCGATTGAAACATCTGGATACCTCGGCTGAACTGAAGAATGAAGACGGGCCACCCGATGAAAGGAGTCTCGACCATCAGATAGATGCCAGAGACGAGGTACAAAAGATGGAGGGACTCATCCATCAACTGCCAGAAATGGAGGCACGAATCATTCAGATGCATCTGGTGGATGACCGCTCCTATGAGGAGATAGAACAAAACACCGGACTCTCGCAAGGTAATATCCGCATTATCGTGATGCGAACGAAAAAGAAACTGAAGCAACAATTCCAAAATATCACGAAGACATGGACGAACTGAATCTGAAAACGTTAGAACAAATTCCCATCCCCGATGGACTGGAAGAGCGTCTGTCGGCTAAGATTGATGAATGGGAGCAAGAGGAGAAGCAGCAGAAAGCCCAGCGTCGCTCGATCCTGCCAAAGGTTCTGCGCTATACAGCTGCTGCCGCCAGCGTCGTCCTCGTCGTGGGTGTGGGAATCCATTTGCTGAATCAAGATAGAAATGTGAACATGAATCTGGCCCAACAGGATACCTACCAAGATCCTGTGCGGGCTCGACAGGAAGCTGACCGTGCACTCAACCTACTGGCCTATAACCTGAACAAGGGTATGGGACAACTGGAGAAGGCGAAAGCCCTGAGCGACAAGACAAAACAATCATTTAACGAGAAACTTAAAGTATTGAAATAGTATGAAACAGATAATCATGAAGACCCTCCTTTGCGTTGTGGTTGCTCTATGCAGTATCAATGCCAATGCGCAAGTAAAGGCGTTTGAGAAATATGCCAACATGAAGAATGTGAGCTATGTGTACATATCAAAGTATATGCTCGGCTTGGCAGGTAAGAATGCGACACCGTCTGTGCCAGGTATCGACACGCAGACATTGGCCAACAAACTGACGGGTATTCAAATCATTACCTCTGAAAACAATGCTGCACAGAAAAAGCTGAACAACGATGTCAAGGACATGATGGCGAGAGACAAGTATGAGCTACTGATGCAGATGAACGAGGACGACAATAAGGTAAACATCTTCCACCATGAGGATAGTCAACAGTCGGCTGTCATCATGTTGGTAGAAGGCGATGACGAAACAACGGTCATGGTCTTCTCAGGTAAGTTCACACTCGATGATGTAATGAAGATGACACAATAATTGAATTGGTTATGGAGCGAGCGAGGTTCATCGTTATAGGTATTACAGACCATCCAGCACCGTGGTTTTCACCAGAGGTGCTGGATGTTATACGTCATGGACGGATCTTCTCAGGTGGAAGACGGCACCACGAAATCGTAGCTCCACTGCTGCCTGAGGACGCAGAATGGATTGACATCACCGTACCGCTGGACGCAGTCTTCGAGAAATATCAAGAATTGTCAATTGCCAATTGTCAATTGTCAATTATAATATTCGCCAGTGGCGACCCACTGTTCTTTGGCTTTGCCAATACCATCAAGCGTAAGATGCCAGAGGCAGAGATTGTGCTCTATCCCTCGTTCAACTCTTTGCAGATGTTGGCCCATCGTCTGGTGATGCCTTATCACGACATGCGTGTTGTCTCGCTGACAGGGCGTCCTTGGCCAGAGTTCGACCGTGCTCTCATAGAGCGGACAGAGAAAATAGGCATCCTAACAGACAAGGAGCACACTCCAGCGGCTATCGCCCAGCGCATGCTGGAGTATGGCTATACCTATTATAAGATGTACGTGGGTGAGCATTTGGGTAATCCACAACAGGAGAAGGTCAGCACGCTCACCCTCGAGGAGGCCGCACAGCACGAATTCTCCATGCCCAACTGCGTGATACTAGAAAGTATACAAAAAGCGCTCGAGCTCTGCTCGCTTGCTACCGAAGGGACGCAAGAACCGTCCCTTTTGTATACTTTTGGCATCCCTGACTCCGAATTTGCCCTTCTCGATGGTCGCGAGAAGATGATAACCAAGATGCCTATCCGATTGTTGACCCTTCAGGCCCTCGAATTACCAAATCACCGCGTCTTCTGGGATATTGGTTTCTGTACGGGCAGCGTCTCAATAGAGACCCGTCTGCAATTTCCGCATCTACGGATAGAAGCTTTCGAGATTCGTCCTGAATGCGAAGGAATTATTAATAAGAATGCTCGACGATTTGGTGCTCCTGGCATCAATATCCATATTGGTGATTTCCTGATACAAGACATTAGTAACCTGCCTCATCCGGATGCTGTCTTTATTGGAGGACATGGTGGAAAGTTGAAAGAAATCATGGAAAAGGTATTGACTGTTTTGTCTGATGATGGTGTCATTGTATTCAATAGCGTCATCGCTCCAAAGGTTACAACAGACAGTCAGAAGCTTTGGAACGAGGCCTGCGAAGAACTTAGCCTCCAGCAAGAGCAACCACTTCATATCCAATTAAACGACAATCATCCCATAACAATATTGAAATGCAAAAAATAGCGATTATACAAATCAGTGAGGCAGGCAGAGAGATTGCTTCAACGCTCAAAAGGGAGTTTAAAGCCAAAGTGATCCAGCGCTCAGAGGTGGGCAAGGAATGGAAGAAACAGGATGCTTTCATCTTTATTGGGGCAATGGGTATCTGCGTGAGGACGATTGCACCTTATATTAAAGACAAGCATGAGGACCCAGCAGTAGTATGTGTTGATAGTCTGGGATTGAATTCCATCTCTGTACTTTCAGGTCATATCGGAGGTGCTAACAATCTTGCTCGAGAGGTGGCTGCTGTGATTGGTGCTCGCGAGGTTATCACTACCCAAAGCGATACTGCAGGCCTTTGGGCACTCGATACCCTTGCAGAGCGATTCAACTGGGCCATCGCCAGCGACGACGATATGAATGAGTGTATCTTTGCTTTCGTCAATCGCGAGCCTACCGCCCTGCTGATGGAAATCTGCGATGAGGGTACGGACTATCTGGAGAAGACACTGCCTGAGCATGTGACTGTCGTGAAAAGTCTCGAAGAGGTAGATCCCAAAAAGTTTAAGCTGGTCATTCTCGTGACGCCATACAATCTCTGTGTACCATACGGTGTACTTGAACTGCATTTCGTACCGATGATAGCTTCTTTGGGCTTTGGACTAGCCCATCATCCTGATGACTATGAGGATATCTACGACGAAATTGACGAGGCCATGAGTCAGATTGGTGTGTTACCTTGCTATAAACGCTATTGCACCATTGATGTGAAACAGGATGAAGAGTTTTGTACGATGCTTGTCGATGATTTAGGGGAAGAGTTGGTATTCTACTCAGCTGATGAACTCGCCAAGGTCGAGGTGCCCAATCCCAGCAAGACTGTTCAGAAACATGTGGGTACACCTAGCGTCTGTGAGGCTGCCGCCATCCTTGGAGCAAACAATGGAAAACTGATTGTTCCTAAGGTGAAAGGCAGGAACTGGACAGCTGCCCTCGCCATCGACTACAAATATCTGCGAGAAAAGACAGGCCACATCGAGATTGTAGGTGCAGGTCCTGGTGATCCTGACTTGGTGAGTGTGAGAGGTAGGAAGATGCTGGAGAAGGCCGACCTGATTCTCTATGCTGGTTCTCTTGTTCCAAAAGCATTAACAGAATGTCATAAGCCTGGGGCTGTGGTTCGTTCTTCAGCCGATATGAACCTTGAAGAGCAGTGCGCATTGATGAAGAAACACTACGAAAAAGGCCATTTCATCGTGCGTTTGCATACAGGTGATCCTTGTATCTTTGGTGCTATCCAAGAGCAGATGGCCTTCTTTGACCAAGAAGGGATGGACTATCACATCACACCAGGAATCTCCAGTTTCCTCGCTGCAGCTGCAGAGTTGCAGAGTCAGTTTACAATACCTGAACGTACGCAGACTATCATCTTGACAAGAGGAGAGGGGAGGACGCCCATGCCTGAGAAGGAGCAGCTGCATCTATTGGCACGCAGTCAGAGTACGATGTGCATCTTCCTCAGTGCTGCCATTGTAGATGATGTACAACGAGAACTATTGCAAGAATATCCAGAGGATACGCCCGTTGCTGCCTGCTATCATCTCACATGGCCTGACCAAAAGATATATCGTGGTAAACTCAAGGATCTGGCAAAGATTGTTCATGAAAACAAACTGACGTTAACTACGATGCTTGTTGTTGGTGAAGCCATTGACAACCGTGAGGGGTTGTCGGAGCTCTATTCAAAGTATTTCACGCACCTATTCCGTCAAGGAGAGGCGTGACCGTCAGTCGTTCACTGAAAGAACGGTTAGTAGCTCGCTGAAATGACTGATACGAGTCATTCGGGGATGTCGGACCTCTTCAGCGTTCTCCAACTCCCATGTGATATAAAAAGGAATATAGACAGCAGAACAACCTACGGCTAATGCAGGGGCAATGTCGCTTTTCATGGAGTTGCCTACCATGAGTAGGTTTTCTGGTGTTATTCCCAACTTGTGGCATAGCATCTTGAATTCTTTCTCACCCTTGTCGCTGGTTATCTCTACATCGTCAAACAAGGATGCCAGTCCGGATCGTTCTAATTTGTGTTCTTGATCTAGCAGTTCGCCTTTAGTGAAACATACCAGTCGCAGGTCGGGACGTCTGTAGCGAAGTGCTTCCAGAGTCTCACGAACTTCTGGCAGGGGTGTGCAAGGAAACTGTAAAAGCCGATAGCAGCGTTGCTGGATGTCGTTGATCTTCTCTGCAGGCATCTCGTAATGACTGACACGCATGGCTGTCTCCAACATTGACAATGTGAAGGCTTTTGCACCAAACCCCAATAGCGGCATGTTCTTGCGTTCAGTGGCATAGAGCTCTCGCGTGGCTGTTGCACGATCTACCCAGGGTTCCAGTTCGGTGTACAGTTGTTGCATCACCTCTTCAAAATGTCCCTGACAGTCCCATAGGGTGTCGTCAGCATCAAAGGCAATGACTGTCGTCTGTTTGGCAATATCCATCAGTTTGTTTTAAATGAAAAAGGAGGATGCGTCCATGGTGATGCATCCTCCTTTGTGTATAATAAGTTTATTCAGTCTTACCGTTCAAAGAATAGATGTAGTTCTCTTTGTTGGCGGTTTCGAGCGTACCATTATAGTTGGTCAGCTTACCGCAGATGATAACCTCATCCCCAACGGCAATCTGAGTGTCACCTTCTGCCCAGGCGCGGTTGCCCAGATAGTAGGTACCATAGACCAGGAACTGATCACCTGTCGTAGCGCCGTCTTCAGAGATGTTGAACTGGGCTGTTCCATACTGAGCACTGAAAGTGTACTTAATGCTGGAGATCTTTCCCTTGATGTAATAATCGCTTTCGCTCTTTGTCTTGTTTTCCAGTTTTCCTGCCTCTTCAAGTGCCTGAGCGGGTGTGAACGGATTATCGAGGGTGCCAGGTTCTGCAGTGTCGCCACTTCCGCCTGAAGCGCCATTGAGCTTAACCAGCCAGTTCTCTTTGCTTGCGAACTCGGGTGTGGTTCCCTTGTAGTTGATGACCTTACCGCAAACAACCACTACATCGCCAACGGCAATCTGGGTGTTGCCTTCTTCCCAAGGCTTGTTGTCGAAGTAGTAACTACCATAGACAGTGAATACATTATCCTCATTGCCATCGACAGAGATGTTATAGGTGGCTGTGCCAAACTGAGCACTATAGGTGTACTTGACACTCGAGATGATACCCGTCACATAAACGTCGTTCTCTGACTTTACATCATCACCTAGTGCTTTGGTGTAGGCCAATGCAGCAGTCACGTTGAAAGGATCGTTCTTGGTACCAGTACCCTTCGCAGGGTTGGCAACGGCTGTCTCCTGAACAATGGTGTAGCTCAGCTTAGAAGTGTTACTGCCATCTGTACACTTGAACTCAACGGTAGCCTCACGCTTTTCAGCGTTGTTCTCGTCAACGGTGAATTTCACAATAGCAGTGTCAGCGGGTGTGGGATTGACAGCAGTGACTGTTCCTTTATATAGTTCCATGTCTGCAAAGTGTACCCATGATGCATTGGTAGGAAGTGCAGGCACAACACCAATACCTTTGTATGCCAACTTTATTTTTACCTCACCACCATTTTTGCTGATAACAGGAGCATCGGTGGGTTCGACAAGCTTAATAAGAGATTTCTTGATGGAAATAACCATTGAACCTCCTTGTGGAGTCTCGGGTTGTCCTTTGTAGTCGACAAGTGTTCCTTTGATAACAAGCTCATCACCTAAATCGAACTCATCACCTTTCGTGAATTTCTCTCCATCAATCCATGCGCCACGGTAAATTTCCAGATTGTTGTTGGCATCAAACGAACCGTCATCAGACAGGAAATAGGTGGCGTTACCATAAGAGGCGCTGATTTCGTTAATCTTACATACAATACCCCTTACGATAACTGATCCGCCAGAAATGTTTCCTGATTTGACTAAGGCTACAGCTTGTGCAACGGTCAGTGTATCAGTAGAGGTTTCTCCCTGGAGAATGTTGATTTCCTGTACCAGGCTGTTACTGCTTATAATATGGAGCTGTGCATTACGGCTTCCAAGGATAGCATCCGCTTGGAAAGTGACTTTGGTCTGGCCTGCACCGCTTGATGTGGGAGTGACAGTGAGCCATTCGGGTATCTCTTCAGTGTTGATAGCCCAATCAGTAGCAGAGGTGACGCTAATGTCTGATACGCCACCAGAAGCATTGATTGACACATACGACTTCGATACGCGTAGCCCATCTTGGTAGCTGGGCTCAAATTCCTCTGAGCAGCTAACCATCATGGTCAGGGCTGTAATGAAAGACGGAATAATATATCTCAGTTTCATAACTTCAGTGTCTTTTATCGTTTATATTAATTAAAGAAATACTTCACACCTACTGATGCATACCAGCATTGGCCGATAGCGTGGTTGGGTGTCCATGTCTTAGTATTGCCATTCACTGCAGAAGGTGTAGAGAATACGGGATAGCCTTCTGAATCAATCTCCTTGAAGTTCAGGATTCGTCCTTGATTCAGTGCGGGATTCATCTGTTTGCTTACGCCCCAGCTTGAATTGAAGAAGTTCAGAACGTTCTTCATGTCAAAGCTAAGCTGCAGTTTATGACTGGTGTCGCCTAAACGAAGCTTGAAGTCGTGCTTGTAACTGAAGTCAATGCGATGTACCCAGGGATTGTAAACGCTGTAAGCCTCAGCATACTCGCCCTTGTGGTTCTTCAGATAATCGTCATTGTTTGCAAAGTCCATGAAGCGCTTCATGTCGTCATAGCTGGCAAAACGGAATGCACCATTACCATAAAGAGTACCATCCTTGTAGTAACCAACTTGGCTGTCGTCAGGAATGTAGATGAGGTCGTAGTTGTTACCATCACCGTTCATGTCACTTGTCATCATATAAGAGTTGTTGTAGCCACCACGCCATGACTCATAAATAAGTGAGTAGTGGTTGTTGCTCTTGTCGTGGAGTGTTGCCGACACAATGAAACGGTCTGGGGTTACAAACTGAGAGTTGTGAAGCTTCAGGAAATTAGGACCGTCAACAGAAGGGATATACTGGAAGGCAGACTGAGCATTAGAGCCTGGCATACCTGTGAGTTCTTTCTGGGCGGTATGTGTGTATGCTGCCATTAAGCTCACCCATTCTGCAGGCTGTGCATTCAACTCTACAGATGTGGTCCATCCGTAACCTTTGTTGGTGTTGTCGAGAACGTATGCTGACGGCATCTTGTCAACCTTTCCATTTGCTTTGGTATAGGTTAACTTGTAGTCCTGATACATAGCGCGGGTGTCCGCACCGTTCAGACGTGCAAAACCGCCAACGTCACGCAGACTCCAGTCTGACATGAATACACCATTGACGGTCTTGTTGAAGATACCTTCCACTGTAACAGTGAATGGGAATGATACGGGCAGCTGATAGTCGATAGCCAAAGAGGTTTTCCAAACCTGTGGCATCTTGAAGTCGCTGACAATACCGTTGGGGCTGCCAGATACAGTACCATCTTCAGCTGTGATGGTATTGGGGCTGATGCCGTTGTTGATGAGGTAATCCTTCAGGGCAGCCGCAGTAGCACGTCCGTTGGCATCAACCTTCAGGCCTCCTGCAAACTGCGACATGTCAAGAGCTGTTGCACTGGTGCCAGACTCGTTCCACTTGCCTATATATTGAATCATATTAGAGTTGGTAGGCATATTGGTGAAGAATACCAAGGGCAGACGACCCAAGAATAGACCAGAACCTCCACGTATCTTCAACGATTTGTTGCCAAAGACATCCCATGTGAAGCCCACACGTGGTGAGAATGAATAAGTGGCATCGGGCCATTTTCCAGTGTCAACGTGTTTTCCTGCATAGTCAAGTGCCAGAATTCCGTTGTTGGTCATCAGGTCCTTGTCGTTGAAGAAGATACCGTCAAAACGCAGTCCATAGGTCAGCTTTAGGTTGGAATTGACTTTCCAGTCGTCTTGTGCATAGATACCCAACTGATTAAATTGTACGCGCGCACCAGGCTCGGTCTCACCATCGTAACCGTATGTCAAAGCTACCATCGATGGTGTTCTGCTGTTCATGAAATCAGCCATACTCTCATAGCGATAGTAGCCAGTACCATTACGCATATAAATGTTGTCAGCCATCTGGTGCTCAAAACTGACACCGCCCATGATGGTATGGTTGCCCAAATAGTAGGTTACATCATCCTTGATGTTCAGTACGTTGTTGTGAACGGCATTGTTCCAAGTGAATAGCTCGTAGCCCAGTGACATGTAGTTAGCACCGTTGCCGTCGAGAATGTCGATGAATGGGAATTCGCTCGAGTCGGAGTCGCGTTTGTCATCAATCTTAGAATAGGTTGCCAGGAACTGGTTTGAGAGCTTGGCGCTTAAACGGCTGTTCAAGTCAAGTGAGAATGTATGCACATAGTTGTCCAAAGCATACATGGAGTTGGCGTATGACATGCTATAGAGCGACATGCGTGGGTAAGGTAATGCAATGCCATCAACTGACATTGAAGGGATTCTCCACGAACGACTCTTGGTGTAGTTGTAACGCACTGCCAGATGGTGGCGGTCACTGATGTTCCAGTCCAAACGGGCCAAAGCCTTATAGGTGTCGTTGTCTTTAGAGAAGTTGGTCCAAGAACCCGTATCGTAACCATAATGGTCCTTAACGAAGGCCGAGACAGCTGCTAAATCCTGGAGGGATGTGCGCGACAGATAGTTGTCTGCATCGTATTCACCATTGTTTGATCCTTGCCAACGGTTAACAACTGTGGGCGACTTCACCATTTCACCACTGACGAAGAAGAACAGTTTGTCCTTGATGATAGGTCCTCCGAAGGTCAGACCGTAGGTTGTGGTCTGATCTTTCTCACGTACGCCTTGCAGTTGCTCGCGCTCGATGGCATCACCTTGCATGTTCTCATTCTTATGATAGACGTAGGCAGTACCTTTGAAAGTGTTGGTACCACTCTTCGTGATGGCGTTCACACCACCACCGATGAAGTTTGTCTGGCGAACGTCGAAGGGAGAGATCACAACCTGCATTTCCTCAATAGCATCGATAGAGATGGGGTTGCCACCACCAGGCAGGTTCTCTGTCAGACCGAAGTTGTTGTTGAAGTTGGCACCATCAACGGTGAAGTTGGTCATTTTACCATTGCTGCCAGCAAAGCTAAGGCCGTTGCCACCATAGGGCGACAAACGGGTGATGTCAGTAACGCTACGGCTCACTGTGGGCAGATTCGTAATCTGTGCGCTAGTGATGTTGGTTGAGGCACCAGTCTTCTCAGCTGCAAACCTGGAAGCCTTACCGCTGATAACAACCTCTGCTAACTCGGTTGAGTTTTCCTGAAGCCATACGTTCAGATCGTAGGTCTCTGCCAGTTGAAGCGTAATACCACGCAGTGTCTTTGGCTGCATGCCAATGTAACTCACGGTAACGGCGTATGGGCCACCCGTACGCATACCCTGGATAGAAAAACGTCCATTGGAGTTGGTGATAGCGGTGTAGCGCGTACCTGACGGTTCGTGTACAGCCAGCACCGTTGCTCCGATGATGGTCTCCTGGCTTCCTTCATAGGTCACCTTTCCGGCCATGCTTGATGTTGTCACCTGTGCCACTGCTGTAATCACTGTCAGCAGTAGAGTCATCAGAAACAAAAGTCTTTTCTGCATATTCATTAGATTTAAGTGAGAGATATGTTGTTAATTGTCTTCTTCCTCATATTCAAAATCGTCGAGTTCTTCGATGTCGTCTTCATCTACATACTCAATGTCCTCATCCTCGCCCTCGTCAGCAAGTTCCTGGGCAAACAGCGTCATGTCCTTGTCGCGATGTACCAATGTGTCTTCAGCAGTAATGGCCTGCAATTTGTTGCTTTCAGCGTTGAGCTCGCGCCAAAGAACATCTTTCAGTTCGTCAAGTCCAAAGCCTGTAACTGCCGAGATGAACACGACAGGCAGGTCTTCTGGCAGTGTTTCACGTAGCATCTCTATGAGTTCGCTGTCCAGTAGGTCGCACTTGGTGACGGCCAATACGCGATGCTTCTGTAGCATCTCAGGATTGAACTGATGTAATTCGTTCAGCAGTATCTCGTATTCGCGCTTGATGTCGTCGGTGTCGCCTGGAACCATGAACAGCAACAGTGAGTTACGTTCAATATGCCGCAGGAAACGCAGGCCTAAGCCCTTACCCTCAGCGGCTCCCTCGATGATGCCTGGAATGTCGGCCATCACAAACGATTTGTTGTCGCGATAGCCTACGATACCCAATGAAGGTTCCATCGTCGTGAAGGGGTAGTTGGCAATTTTGGGACGGGCATTCGATAGTGCTGATACCAGTGTTGACTTGCCTGCATTGGGGAACCCTACCAGTCCCACATCAGCCAAAAGCTTCAGTTCGAGGATGACTGTCATCTCTTGCATGGGCTCGCCAGGCTGTGCATAGCGTGGCGCCTGGTTGGTGGCAGTACGGAACTGGAAGTTGCCTAATCCGCCACGTCCGCCCTTTAGCAGGACAATCTCTTGTCCGTCATAGGTGATGTCGCACACGTATTTGCCCGTCTCGGCATTGTAAACCACTGTGCCGCAGGGTACGTCGATATAGATGTCTTTGCCGTCTGTACCGTGACACTTGTCCTTTCCGCCGCTGCCTCCATGTTCTGCGAAGATGTGACGCTCATAGCGCAGGTGGAGCAGCGTCCAGTAATTATGGTTGCCACGAAGGATAATACTACCGCCTTTACCGCCGTCGCCTCCATCTGGTCCACCGTTAGGGTTATACTTGACGTGACGCAGATGCATAGATCCGCGTCCGCCCTTACCCGAACGGCAGAGTATCTTGACATAATCTACAAAGTTTGATTCTGGCATGCTCAGATGGATTCAAGTGATGAATACTATTATTTCTCTTTATAGATAACCTTGTTGGCACCACTGGTGATTTTTAATGCCTCAGGATGTTCTTTAATGAACGAGTCGATATGGCGTATGCGTTTCTCCTCTAATATCTCATCCATAGCAATGAGAATGCCTGTCTCTTCTACATCGCCGAAACCATAGTTGATGGCAGTGCCGAAAAGTTTCATGGTTGGTGAGAGACTCATGTAGGCATTGACCAATGGCGGGATATTGTAGCCTAAGTTTCTGATCTCACGGTTCAGGATGCGGTAGTCGTCTTTGAAATCTTCGCCATTGAAGAGCTTGGCGAGAATGGTCTCGTCAGTTTCGATTTTTAGCGGTTTCATCGGCACTACGAGGTTGTCTTTGTCATCAAAATACTTTTTCAGGAAGTACAGAATCATATCACGTCCCTCACGGATGTAGCTGGGATACATGGTCATCTTGCCAAAGAAATAACGCACGTTGGGCATGATGACGGTCAGCGCACCCAGTCCGTCCCATAGGTTGTCAAGGGCAAACAGACTCTTGGCACCCATGCGCGAGGATTGATAAGGTAGTGATACGAAAGAACGCCCCAGCTCGATGGTGTAGGGCATGTAATCTTTAAGGAATTTTTCCGAGAAATGGAACATGTGACTGGTGGCAAGGATGGGCTGTCCCTTTTCGTCGATTTCCCATTTGGTGCCCTCCAGATAGCGGTATCCACCAATAATTTCCTCGTCCTCCGGATTCCAAACGATGAGCTGTTTGTAACAGTTCTCGCAAGTGTCGAATTCGTCGATGTCTGTTTCTTTGCCAGTGCCGCCGCCAGCCTCGCGGAATGCAATTTCGCGTAGTCTTCCAATCTCCAGCATCACGTTGGGAGCCTCGTGGGCCGTGACGATGTAGATTTCATTGCTACTCTTGTTGGTCATGCGGAGCTGATGCTCAGGTGTTAGTTCGGTCTTGAGCACCTCCTTGGGAATTGGCGGGATGATGGGTTGTTCCATTTCTATAGTTTATATACTTCGTCTTCTACAAATTCTGCCCATTCCATCGGTGTTTTTGACTTGTCAAAGGTTTGCCAGGGTATGGGCTTTCCAATCTTTACGGTGAACGTGTTGCCAGTGTTCTTGTACATTTCATCGACCAAGAATAACATGGCGATATTGACTTTCTTTACACAACGGTCGCTGATGTTTGACAGGCAGTAGAAGAAATTACTGTTGCGTCCGCCAAAGTGGATGGGTACCACATCGCGATGATATTCCACGCTCTTTGTGATGAAAGTTTTCTTCCACGGCAGGTCATGAACCACACCGTTTCTTTTGCGCGAGCAGAGACCTGCAGGAAACATCAGCATGTGGTAGTCGCTCTGGAATCCTGCTTCTACCATTGCAGGAAATGAACGGCTCTGCTTGCCTGTTTTGTTGATGGGGATGCAGAGTGGAGCCAGGCCTGGCAGGTTCATCAGCAAATCATTGACCAAATAGCGGAAACGGCTGTCGTAGTGCTTGCCGATAAGTGAGCCTAAAGCAACGCCATCAACGCCTCCCATTGGGTGGTTGCTGACAAACGTGTAGAGTTTTCCGTCGTCTTTAGAAGGAAGATTCTCCAGACCCTCTACTTCTAGTTTGGTGTCGAGGTACTCCATACAGGCTTCCAGCCAAGGTGTTCCTTTCTTGTCGCGCGACTCCCAAAGGAATGCATTTACCTGGTCTTCGTGTGCTATGCGCTTCAGCCAGTTAACGGCAAATCTCGGCATCCAACGGGCTTTCTTGCCCATCTTTGCCTTGATGATACCGTCTATGTCGATGGTCTTTTGAATATTGCCTTCCATTTTGTTGTCTAATCAAACTTTGCCTTTGGGGTGCAAAATTACATAAAAAGTTTTATTTTTGAGTCTTTTTTACTAAAAAACTTGCATATCTCCAGTAATTTTAATTTCCAAAACGACCATAGGCGGATACGTTTCCCCGTGCTTCCCTGCCTGATCATATTTTTTTCTGACGTGGAAAATATTATTTTCTGACGCAGAAAACAACGTTTTCCGATATCGAAAGCACTGTTTTCCGATACTGAAAATATTGTTTTCCGACCTCGGGACACTATAGAGGTCCTAAGTTTAAATCAAAGAAAAGAGTATGCACAAATCATTAAAAATGTGCAAGGCCGACAGGTAAATAGAGTTAAAATATAAAAAAATGCGTATTTTTGAAAAATTTTGTGGAGAATTGTGGAGGATTGTGGGGAATTTTATGTAACTTTGCAGCGAAGTCTTAAAAATACAATGTACACATGCGTTTTTTAGGTAATATAGAAGCAAAAACCGACGCCAAAGGGCGCGTTTTCTTGCCAGCCACTTTCCGAAAGGAGTTGCAGGCTGCTGGCGAGGAAACGCTCGTGATGCGCAAGGATGTGCATCAGCGTTGTCTGGTTTTGTATCCTGAAAGCGTATGGAATCAGCGAATGGATGCCTTGCTGAGCAAGATCAGCGAATGGGATGATGTGGGACAACAGGTTCTGCGCCAATATGTGTCGGAGGCAGAAGTGATGACGCTCGACGGCAATGGTCGTTTCCTTATTCCCAAACGCTATCTCCAAATGGCTGACATAGACCAGGCGGTTCGTTTCATCGGCATGAACAATGTCATTGAGATATGGGCTGTCGAGAAAACGGAAGAACCCTTCCTTCCACAGGAAGAGTTTGCCGCCCGACTAAAAAGCATTATGACCAACCTCTCTCACAACGACGATGATTAGAACGGCTGAGACATACCACGTTTCTGTGTTGCTGAACGAGAGTGTTGACGGGCTGGCTATCCAGCCCGACGGCGTTTACGTAGATGTCACCTTTGGTGGTGGCGGACATTCGCGTGAGATACTGCGCCGCCTTGGTGATGGCGGTCGTCTGTTCGGTTTCGATCAAGATGCCGATGCAGAACAAAATATCGTCAATGATGATAGATTCACGTTCGTAAGGAGCAACTTTAGATATATCAGTAATTGGATGCGATATTACGGCGTGGAGCAGATAGATGGGCTGATAGCCGATCTGGGTGTGTCATCGCACCATTTTGATGACGAGACGCGAGGTTTCTCCTTCCGATTCGATGCGCCTTTGGACATGAGGATGAACAAAAGGGCAGGTGTGACTGCCGCCGATGTGTTGAACGATTATTCAGAAGAACAGCTGGCTGATATCTTCTACATCTACGGAGAACTGAAGAATGCCCGAAGGATAGCCGCTGCTGTGGTGAAAAGCCGTAGTCGGCAGCGTATTGAGACAACGGGACAACTATTGGACCTGACCAATGGTCTCTTTGCGCCGATGACGGAGAAAAAGGAGGTAACCAAGTTGTTTCAGGCCCTGCGTATTGAGGTGAACCACGAAATGGAGGCCTTGAAGGAGATGCTGGCCGATGCCTGTAGGCTGCTTAGGTCAGGAGGGCGTTTGAGCATCATCACATACCACTCGTTAGAGGACCGTATTGTGAAGAATATGATGCGTTCAGGCAATGCTGAGGGAAAGGTGGAACAGGACTTTTTCGGAAGGGCAAAAACGCCCCTACACATTATTAATAATAAAGTCATTACACCCTCGGACGAGGAACTTCAGGCAAACCCTCGAAGCCGTAGTGCAAAATTGAGAATCGCAGAGAAGACAGAGCAATAATTGATATGGCAAAGATATATAGCAAGAAGGCAGACAAGAAGATGAAGAAGCAGTCGATATTCCAGCGACTGAAGCAGGAGACCCATGAAGGCGACGATAAGCCCATTGGCTCCCTTCGGTTGCGTGATATCCTGGGTGGCGAGTATCTCGTATCGTTGGTTCGCAATCAATTGGGACTGATCGTGCTGATAGCAGCCATCACCACTGCCTATGTTGCCTATCGCTATCAATGCCAGCAGGACACCATCGACATCAATCAGATGGAAATCGAGGTGACCGATGCTAAATACAGGGCTTTGGCCAGTGCCAGTACCCTGACAGAACTCTGTCGGCAGAATAATATTCTGAATGTGTTGCACGAGAAGGGTGACTCACTCTTGCAGCCTAGCAAGCAGCCGCCGTTTAATGTGTTTGTGCCAGAACAGAAGAAGGAACAGAAAACAAAGAAATAGTGTAGGGTTATGAGTAAGTTCAATAAGGACAAGGTGATGCCACGCTATATGGCTTTGGCTGTGGTGTTGACGCTGATAGGCTTTGCCGTGATTGGTAAGGCTGCTTATATCATGACCGTCAAGAAAAGCTACTGGTCTGTGGTGGCCAACCAACAGAAGAACGACAGCGACAGCATACGCCCCAATCGCGGTAATATCCTAAGCTGCGACGGACAACTGTTGGCCAGCAGTATTCCCGAATATCGCGTATTCATCGACTTCTGTGCAGGCGATCCCAAGGATACGGCTTGGACTAACAAGCGCGAAGCCTTGTGGAACGAAAAATTGGACAGTATCTGTATGGGTCTGCACCAGCTGTTCCCCTCAAAGACTGAAGAAGAACACAAGCAGCACCTTGTGGAAGGACATGATGCCAAGAAACGTCACTGGCCTGTCGTGAAGGGCAATATCACCTATAATGAGTTTATGGAAATCAAAGCTCTTCCCTACTTGAGTCTTCCTAAGAACAAAGGTGGCTTCCATTACGAAAAGCAGGAGGCTCGTCGTCGTCCTTTTGGTAATATGGCAGTACGTACTATTGGTGATGTTTATGGCGGAAAAGACTCAGCTCGCTGTGGTATCGAGTTGTCATTCGATAGTATCTTACGTGGTAAGAAGGGCCTTAAATATACAGAGAAAGTCCGCAACAAGTTTGTTGATAGGGTTCTGGTGCCGGCTCAGGATGGTGCCGACATCATTACAACTTTAGATGTAGGCATTCAGGATATAGCAGAAAACGCTGTGGTCAGGGAACTGAAGGAAATTGAGGCCGACTTGGGACTGGCTATTGTTATGGAAGTTGAGACGGGTGATGTGAAAGCCCTCGTCAACATGACACGTATGCCCGATGGCAGTTACAAAGAGGTGCAGAACAATGCCTTGTCATATATGCGTGAGCCAGGCTCGGTGTTCAAGACTGCCTCTATCATGGTGGCCCTTGATGATGGTGTGTGCGATACGTTCAAAACGGTCGATACAGGCAAGGGCGTCTGGAAAATGTATGGCAGTTGGATGCGCGACCATAATGCCCATCGAGGCGGCTATGGTATGATGACGCTGCCCAAGACGTTGGAGTTCAGTTCCAATATTGGTGTGAGCCGCATTATTGACGAATACTATAGCAAGCAGCCGGAGAAGTTCGTGGAAGGCCTGCGTCGCATAGGCATTGCAACCGACTTGCAGTTGCCCTTTGCCGAGTACAAGGCTCCCAATATCCGTATGCCCGAGCGTAATGAGAAAGGCCGTATCATAGGACGTTGGTATAAGACCACCCTGCCGTGGATGAGTATTGGCTATGAGACACAGGTGCCTCCTATCTCTACCGTCACTTTCTACAATGCTATTGCCAACAATGGTCGTATGATGCGTCCACGTTTTGTCAAGGCCTTGCAGAAGGACGGAAAGATTATTAAGGAATATCCGCCAGAGGTAATCAAGGAGCAGATAGCCAAGCCTTCAACGATTGCCACCATGCAGACCATTCTGGAACATGTAGTCAGTCAGGGACTGGGTAAACCTGCATGGCCACGTACCTTCCCTGTATCGGGAAAGACTGGTACTGCCCAGATTGCTGATGAGAGTGGTGGTTACCACTCAGGCGTAAAGCGCTATTGGCTGAGCTTCGTGGGCTATTTCCCGTCCAATGCTCCCCGTTATTCGTGTATCGTCTGTATTCAGAAGAATCGCTCTGGATCGGGAGGCGGAATGAGTGGTGTTGTGTTCCGTGAGATTGCGGAAAAGGTGATGGCAAAGAGCTTGAAGATGCATGTCGAGGACGCGCGTAATCCACAGGCCTCATTAACACCAGAGGTTAAGAACGGCGATGTGCAGGCAGCCAATGTAGTGCTAAACCAATTCAATGTGAAGACGGTCAGCGATTGGAGCGGCAATAGCATTGATGGTACTGCGGTATGGGGTAATGCCACACACAACAATAGTGAGGTGACGCTCACCAGGGTCGAGCAGGACAACTATGTGATGCCTAACGTTTATGGCATGGGTGCCCGCGATGCCGTGTTCCTTTTGGAGAAACGCGGTGTGAAAGCAGTACTCAAGGGGCGTGGCAGTGTGAAAAGTCAGAGTATTCCTGCTGGAACATCTTTGGAGGGTGGAATGGTTTGTGAACTGATACTTGGATAATAATAGAGGTATGAAACTGAAAGATATCATCAATGACATTCATGTCGTCACCACCGTTGGTGACACCAACATCGATATCTGCGATGTGGATATTGATTCGCGTAAAGTCGGCCCCGGACATCTGTTTGTAGCCATTAAAGGTACACAGACCGATGGGCATCAATATATAGGAAAGGCCGTTGAACAGGGTGCTGCTGCTATCCTGTGCGAAGAGATGCCTGGCGAGCTCCACGATGGTGTCTGCTATGTGCAGGTGGCGTCAACGGAACAGGCTGTGGGTCCTGTGGCTACCATTTTCCAGGACGACCCTTCTTCCAAACTTAAGCTGGTAGGTGTTACGGGTACTAATGGTAAGACAACCATCGCCACCTTATTATATAATATGTTTCGTGGCTTTGGCTTCAAGTGCGGTCTGCTGTCAACTGTATGCAATTACATTGAGGGTGAGCCTGTACCCGCTTCCCATACGACGCCCGATCCTATTGAGCTGAACCGTCTGTTAGGCCGTATGATTGCGGCTGGATGTCAGTATGTATTCATGGAGTGTTCCAGTCATGCCATCGCCCAGCAGCGTATCGGTGGATTGAAGTTTGCTGGTGGTATCTTTACCAATCTTACGCGCGATCATTTGGACTATCACAAGACTGTTGAGAACTATCGTGATGCTAAGAAAGCCTTCTTCGACATGTTGCCCAAAGGTAGCTTTGCCATCACCAATGCCGATGACAAGAACGGCATGTATATGGTCCAGAATACCAAGGCACAGGTGAAGACCTATTCTGTTCGTGCAATGGCCGACTTCAGGGCTCGTATCGTGGAGTGCCATTTCGAGGGAATGTACTTGGAAATCAACGGCAAGGAGGTGGGCGTGCAGTTTATTGGCAAGTTCAATGTCAGCAACCTCCTGGCTGTATATGGCGCAGCAGTGATGTTGGGTCAGAAGCCTGAAGATGTCTTAGTGATGTTAAGTACCCTGAAGAGTGTGGCAGGTCGTCTAGAGCCGATCCATTCGCCCGAAGGCTATACGGCTGTCGTCGATTATGCTCATACGCCCGATGCTCTTGAGAATGTTCTGAAGGCCATCCATGAAGTGCTTGACGGCAAGAACGGACAGATTATTACTGTTTGCGGAGCTGGTGGCAATCGTGACAAAGGCAAGCGTCCTCTCATGGCTCAGGAAGCTGTCAAACAGAGCGACCGTGTCATCATTACCAGTGACAATCCCCGTTTCGAGGAGCCACAGGATATCATCAACGATATGTTGGCTGGTCTCGATGCCAAGCAGATGAAGAAGGTGGTCACTATCGTAGATCGTCGTGAGGCCATCCGTACAGCCTGTATGATGGCTCAACAAGGCGATGTCATCTTGATTGCTGGTAAGGGCCATGAGAACTATCAGGAGATCAAAGGCGTGAAACACCACTTTGACGACCGTGAGGTGGTAAGGGAAATCTTTTCAGAATAATCGGAATACTTAGAATACTCAGATAATATGCTATACTATCTCTTCAGATTCTTAGAACAGTTCAATATTCCGGGCAGCCACCTGTGGAGCTATATCTCGTTCCGTGCGTTGTTGGCACTGATTCTCTCGCTCCTTATTTCGGCATGGTTTGGTGAGTATTTCATCAAATGGATGCGCCGTCGTAAGATATTTGAGACAGAGCGTGATCCTAGTATCGACCCCTTTGGTGTCGAGAAAAAGGGCGTGCCCACGATGGGAGGTGTCATTATCATCGTGTCGCTGTTGGTACCCGTCCTGCTGTTAGGACGTATGCGCAACATCTATCTGCTTCTGATGATTATCACCACCGTATGGCTGGGATTTTTGGGCTTCCTTGATGACTATATCAAGGTATTCAAGGGCGATAAGGCAGGACTGAAGGGAAAATACAAGATAGTAGGACAGGTCAGTATAGGCTTTATCGTTGGTATTGCACTTTATCTGAGTCCTGATGCCGTGATGCGAGAGAATATCAGCGAACCACAGCAGAACAAGACAGAGGTTGTCCAACACGAACAAGAAGCCCATAAGTCGTTAAAGACCACTGTGCCTTTCGTAAAGAACCACAACCTGAGCTATTCCGACCTGATGTCTTTCGTTGGTGAGCACAAGGTGGCTGCGGGTTGGATTCTCTTTGTTATCATGACTATTATCGTGGTGACGGCTGTGTCGAACGGTGCCAACTTGAACGATGGTATGGATGGAATGTGTGCAGGTAATTCGGCCATTATAGGTGTGGCGTTAGGTATACTGGCCTATGTATCATCCCACATCGGCTATGCCTCCTATTTCGACATTATGTATATTCCCCACTCAGAGGAACTGGTTATCTTCCTTTGTGCCTTTGTGGGAGCGATGATAGGTTTCCTTTGGTACAACGCCTATCCTGCCCAGATCTTTATGGGTGATACGGGTTCACTGACCATTGGCGGTATTATCGGCGTTTGTGCAGTCATCATCCATAAAGAGTTGTTGCTGCCCATCCTCTGTGGTATCTTCTTCGTTGAAAGCGTCAGTGTCATCATCCAGACACAATGGTTCAAGTTCATGAAGAAAAAGGGTAAGCGTGTGCGCGTCTTCCGCGCAACGCCCATTCACGATACGTTCCGTAAGCTCGACTCCCAACTCGACCAGACATCGACCTACCTGCTGAAGGGCTGGCCACATCGTCCGTTCCATGAGTCGAAAATTACCATCCGCTTTTGGATTACTACCATCATCCTGGCGGCTATTGCTATCATCACATTGAAGATAAGATAATGAAATAATGAAAAGGATTGTTGTTTTAGGAGCAGGCGAGAGTGGTGCAGGTGCCGCTGTTCTGGCCAAGAAAGAGGGTTTCGACGTGTTTGTTTCAGACATGTCGAAGATAGCACCGCGTTATCAGCAGATGCTGAACGACAGAGGTATTACCTGGGAAGAAGATCACCATACAGAAGAACTGATACTCAATGCCGACGAGATTATCAAGAGCCCTGGCATACCTGATACGGCTCCAATGGTCAGAAAAGCTATTGAAAAGAATATCCCTATCATCAGCGAGATTGAGTTTGCAGGACGCTATACCAACTCCAAGATGATTTGTATCACAGGCTCAAACGGTAAGACGACCACTACCAGCCTTATCTACCATATCTTCAAAACGGCTGGTTATGATGCAGGTCTGGCTGGTAATATCGGAAATTCCTTGGCTCTTCAGGTTGCCGAGGATCCGCATGAATACTACATCATCGAACTCAGCTCCTTCCAGCTGGACAATATGTACAACTTCCGTGCCAACATCGCCGTTCTGCTGAATATCACCCCTGACCATCTGGATCGCTATAATTTTGAAATGCAAAACTATGTGGATGCAAAGATGCGAATTATCCAGAACCAGACCAAGGACGATGCCTTCGTCTATTGGAATGATGATCCTATTATCCGTCGCGAGTTGGAGAAGTACGATATCAAAGCTATCCAGTATCCGTTCTCTGAGCTGAAGGAAAAAGGTTCTATTGGTTATATCGAACAAGGACAGTACGTCATTGAGCAGCCTGAGCCGTTTAATATGGAACAGGAGACGCTGAGTCTGACCGGCCGTCATAACATCTACAATTCCCTGGCAGCTGGTATCACGGGTAATATCGCAGGTATTAAGAAAGATGTCATCCGCAGGAGCTTGAGCGACTTCCCTGGTGTAGAACATCGTTTGGAACGTGTGACTACTGTACGTGGTGTCAATTACGTGAACGACTCGAAAGCTACCAATGTTGATGCCTGTTGGTATGCGCTCGACTCCATGAAGACGCGTGTGGTACTGATTATTGGCGGTAAGGATAAGGGCAACGACTATGCCCCTATCATTCCCTTGGTGAAAGAGAAATGCTCAGGACTGGTTTATCTGGGAGCTGACAATGCCAAACTGCACCAGAACTTTGACCGTCTGGGTATTCCTGTGCGTGATACGCACTCTATGAAGGAGTGCGTCGCTGCCTGCTATGAGTTGGCTCAACCTGGTGAGACAGTCCTGCTCTCCCCCTGTTGTGCCAGTTTCGATCTATTCAAGAATATGGAGGACCGTGGCGAGCAGTTCAAGGAGTTGGTAAGAAATCTGTAATTAATAAACCTGACAATCGGTTATCCCGTCATTAACGGATAAAAAGAAAGGAATGAAGAAAAAAATAGGCGACCTCATTATGGGTGACAAGGGTATATGGACCGTGTTCCTGTTCCTTTGTCTCATCAGTGTCATTGAAGTGTTCTCGGCTTCAAGCACGCTGACCTATAAGAGCCAGAATTATATGAGTCCCATGATTTATCATGTGGGCACCCTGTTCGTAGGTGTGATAGTGACTGTCATTACCGTCAGAATTCCGTGTCGCTATTTCAAACTGATCACTCCACTAATGCTTCTGATTTCCTTTGCTACCTTGCTATGGGTATGGCTATGGGGTGAAAGTATTAATGGCGCCAACCGTGTCATCCAGTTACCAGGATTCACCTTCCAGCCCTCGGAGATAGCAAAGGGTACATTGGTACTTACTACAGCCCAGATTCTCAGTGCTATGCAACGTGAGAATGGTAGCGGAGCCGATGAAAAGGCTATGAAGTATATTCTAACTGCCGCCCTTCCATTCCTGCTTCTTATAGGCGTGGAGAATCTCTCAACGGCAGCTCTGATCTTCATGGTTATCTTCGTGATGATGTTTATCGGCCGAGTCCCCATGCAACAGATGGGTAAGTTGATGGGTGGTCTGGTGTTGCTCATTGGTATAGTGCTCACACTGACACTTACCCTTGGAAGTATTGAGGACGACAGTGAGAAAAGTCAGACTAGCGAGCAGACAACGGAACAGATTATCGATGGACAGCCTGTGACGGTAAGTGAGGCAGAGCCAGAAGATGATGGGCTCTTCAAGAAGATATTCCACCGCTTCTCCACTTGGCGCAACCGTATTGTCAGTCACTCTGACACTAAGGATGTGCCGCCAGAGAAATATAATGTGCAGGAGAACTTCCAGGTTGCTCATGCCAACTTTGCCATTGCATCGTCAGGTATATTGGGCAAGGGACCAGGCAACTCCGTTGAACGTGACTATCTGCCACAGGCCTTCTCTGACTTCATTTTTGCCATTATCATCGAGGAAATGGGCATCATTGGTGCCTTTGCAGTAGTATTCCTTTATATCATCTTGCTCTTCCGAACGGCTCGCATCGCCAGTCGTTGCGAGAATAATTTCCCAGCCTTGCTTGTCATGGGACTGGCTTTGATGTTAGTATTCCAGGCTGTCATCAATATGATGGTGGCTGTTGGGCTGATGCCTGTCACAGGTCAGCCCTTGCCGCTTGTCTCAAAGGGTGGTACGTCAACGATTGTCAACTGTGCTTACATCGGCATGATCCTCAGTGTCAGTCATACTGCTCGTAAAAAGGAATTACAGAAGAAGGCTCAAGCCACTAAGGCAACAATAGAACTTGAAAATAACGATGATGATATATGATGAATAAACAAGTGAGAATCATTATCAGCGGTGGTGGAACGGGTGGTCACATCTTCCCTGCCATCAGCATTGCCAATGCTATTCGTGAATTGTGTCCTGACAGCGAGATACTGTTTGTTGGAGCAGAAGGACGCATGGAGATGCAGCGTGTGCCACAGGCTGGTTATGAAATCAAGGGTCTGCCCATTATGGGTTTTGACCGCAAGAACCTGCTGAAGAATTTTAAGGTCCTCTACAAAGTATGGAAGAGTCAGCGAATGGCGAAGCGTATTATCAAGACTTTCAAACCTATGGTTGCGGTTGGCGTTGGTGGATATGCTAGTGGGCCTACTCTCAATAAGGCTGCAGACATGGGCATTCCTTGTCTGATACAAGAACAGAACTCTTATGCAGGTGTAACCAACAAACTGTTGGCTAAGAAAGCTCAGAAGATATGTGTCGCTTATGAAGGTATGGAGCGCTTCTTCCCTGCTGATAAGATCATGCTGACGGGCAACCCCGTACGTCAGGATTTGTTTGATACAAAGCTGACACGAGAAGAGGCTCTCAAGAGTTTTGGTCTGCCTACTAACAAGAAAACGGTGCTTATCATGGGTGGCAGCCTTGGTGCCCGTACACTCAATGATAGTGTCTTGCAGAACCTTGAACTCATCCGGAAGCACGATGATGTGCAGTTTATCTGGCAGACGGGAAAGTACTATTATGAACAGATGGACAGCATCATGCAGAGCCGTGGCTTTACGCATGATGATCCCTCATGCAATATCGTGTGGACCGACTTCCTTGATATGCGTGCAGGCTATCGTGCAGCCGACATCGTGGTGAGCCGAGCTGGAGCCAGCAGTATCAGCGAGATGTGTCTGTTGGGTAAGCCCGTCATCCTGGTTCCCAGTCCCAATGTGGCAGAGGACCATCAGACGAAGAATGCAATGGCATTGGTTGACCGTCAGGCTGCCATCTATGTGAAAGACAGCGAAGCACCAAGTCGCTTGATTCGTACTGCCTTAGATTGCGTTGAAGATGCTGCTTTGCTTGAGTCGCTCAGCGAGAATATCCGAAAGATGGCTTTGCCTAATTCGGCTCGAATCATTGCGCAGGAAGTTTTGAAATTATGTGATAATAGAAAGGCCTAGTGACCCTCGACGTCCCCGAAGCCTTAGAAAAAATAAAAACAATGGAAACAAAAGATATACGTGCAGTCTATTTTATTGGTGTTGGCGGTATTGGTATGAGTGCCATTGCTCGCTATTTCCTTCGTCGTGGTTTGGTGGTAGCCGGTTACGATAAGACCCCTTCCGACCTTACGCGTAGGTTAGAGAAAGAAGGCGTCTTAGTGCACTATGATGAGAATATTGACGAGATACCCCATCTCTGTAAGCGGCCAGAGTCGTGCCTGGTAGTCTATACACCCGCCATTCCTGCCGCCCATAAAGAACTGGTGTTCTTCCAGGAGAATGGCTTCCAGGTTATGAAGCGTGCCCAGGTGTTGGGAATCTTGACCCGTCAGATGCATGGTCTTTGTGTAGCAGGCACGCATGGAAAGACCACTACCAGCAGTATGTGTGCACATATCATGCATGAAAGTCATCTTGACTGCAATGCTTTCTTGGGCGGTATCACCAAGAACTATGGTACGAACTATATCGTTAGTGATTCCGACTATGTTGTCATCGAGGCCGATGAGTTCGACCGCTCATTCCATTGGCTGTTGCCCTGGATGACGGTAATCACTTCTACCGACCCCGACCATCTTGATATCTATGGTACCAAAGAAGCTTATCTCGAGAGTTTCCGCCATTATACGGAACTTATCCAGCCCGGTGGTGCCCTTATCATTCATCGCGGTTTGGAGATGAAGGAGAATCAGCCCGCCAGTGTACGCAAATACGACTATAGCCTGGATGAGGGTGATTTCCATGCTGAGAATATCTGTATTGAGAATGGTGAGATTACCTTCGACTTTGTGTCACCTATCGAATCGGTGAAAGACATTGTGTTAGGTCATCCTGTGCCCATCAATATTGAGAATAGTATAGCAGCAATGGCTATGGCGCAGCTGGCTGGCTGTACAGCTGAAGAGCTGCGTTATGGCATACGTACCTATTCTGGCGTGGATCGTCGTTTTGATTTCAAAATCAAGACCGACCAGCTGGTGTTCCTCAGCGACTATGCCCACCATCCTATGGAAATCTATCAGAGTGCCCGCAGCATACGCCAGCTCTATAAGGATCGTCATATCACGGCCATCTTCCAGCCCCATCTCTATACCCGCACACGCGACTTCTACAAGGAGTTTGCCCAGGCGCTGAGTCAGTTGGACGAGGTCATCCTCACCGAGATATATCCAGCCCGCGAGGAGCCCATCGAGGGTGTCACCTCACAGCTCATCTATGATAACTTGGAGCCTCAGGTACAGAAACAACTAATCAACAAGGATGAGGTACTTGACTTGGTGAAACGTCGTTCTTTCGATGTGCTGATTGTATTGGGTGCCGGCGACCTTGATAATATGGTGCCTCGCATGACCAAACTGTTGTTATCGTCAAAACATCCAAAAACCAAATAACCGTCAATTATGAACAGGCAAAGAGTCGTCATCATCTCACTCTGCATCTTCCTCGGTTTCTACCTGTTGCTGGCAGCCACCGTGTTCAACCATTCCAAGGATCTGAACGTTCCCTGCAAAGCACTCCATGTAGAGATAGAGAAAGGTGTGATTGAAGGCTATCTTACTCCTCAGGAGGTGACGAAAATGATTGCTGATGACGGTCTCTATCCTGTAGGAAAAACTGTTGACCAGATCAATATCCGTGCCATAGAAGACAGCCTGCGTGCCAAGGAGCTCATTGAGACAGCCGAGTGTTACAAAGCAAATAATGGCAATGTGTGCGTGCGTGTTAAGGAACGTATCCCAGTGGTTCGTGTCATGTCCGATAATGGTGAAGACTATTATGTCGATAATACCGGTAACCAGATGAACAAATCTGACTACGTCTGTAATCTGATAGTGGCTACAGGCCATATTGATCGTAACTATGCCAGACGCGTATTGGCTCCTATTGGCAACATAGTGATGGCCAGTCCTTTGTGGCGTAATCAGATAGAACAGATCAACGTGTTGGCTGACAGTACCGTCGAGCTGGTGCCTCGTGTTGGTAACCATATACTCTACCTAGGCAAACCTGTGGGGGTCACCCGAAAACTGGAACGCCTGCGAAAGTTCTACCAGTATGGCCTTTCTAAGGCTGGATGGGATCAGTATTCTCGCATCAGCGTTGAGCTAGACAACCAGATTATTTGTAAGAAGAGAGACACCCAGACGAAGAAAACACATTAACCTTTTTCGAATCAATAACAATAAAAACAAGATATATAATGACAGACAAGAAATTTATCGTTGCAATCGAACTTGGTTCATCCAAGGTGACGGGTATCGCAGGACAGAAGAATCCTGACGGTAGTATCAGCGTGTTGGCGCTGGTCAAGGAAGATGCCTCTTCCTTCATCCGGAAAGGCGTGGTATATAACATCGACAAAACGGCCCAGTGTCTTCAGAGTATTGTTCAGAAGCTGGAGTCGCAGCTGAAGGCTCACATTGCGCAGGTCTTTGTGGGCGTGGGCGGACAATCCATCCGAAGTGTCCGCAATTCTATTGTTAAGGAACTTCCTGAAGATACCATCATCACCCAGCAGATGGTGGCTGAGCTCATGGATGCCAACTGGGCACTTGACTATCCTGATCAGAAGATCCTTGATGTGGCAGAGCAGGAGTATCGCGTAGACTCCCAGTTGCAGATGGACCCTGTGGGCATTCGCGCCAATCGTCTGGAGGGCAACTTCCTCAATATCCTCGAGCGCAAGTCGTTCTTCCTCAATATCAACAAGTGTTTCGAAGTTGCAGGAATCAATGTGGCCGATATGTATCTGGCACCGTTGGCCCTTGCCAACAGCGTGCTGACTGAGACTGAGAAGCGTTCTGGTTGCGCTTTGGTTGATATTGGTGCCGATACCACTACCGTTACCGTCTTCTCGAAGAATGTGTTGCGTCATCTGGCTGTCATTCCGTTGGGTTCCAACAATGTGACCAAGGATATTGCTACCCTGCAGATGGAAGAGAGCGATGCTGAGAAGATGAAACTGAAGTATGCCTCGGCCTTCACTGAGTCAAGCGACATCGATACTACTCTGAACTATTCTATCGATGCTGATCGTCAGATTGAGAGTCAGAAGTTCATTGAGATCGTTGAGGGCCGCATGACCGAGATTATTGAGAACGTACGTTATCAGATACCATCAGAATACAATGACAAGCTCCTTGGTGGTATCATCCTGACGGGTGGTGGCTCAAATATGAAGAATATTGAGAAGGCTTTCAAGGTGATGATGGGTATCGAGAAGGTGCGTACGGCTAAGTTCGTTACGATGAGCATCAATTCGAGCAACGACTTCATTACCTCTCATAATGGCATGATGAATACCGTGCTGGGCCTGCTGGCTAAGGGCGACATCAACTGCGCCGGACGCGCACTCAACCAGGGAGGCAGCGATCTCTTTGCCAATGAAGAGGAAGTGGTCCTGGGCCGCGGTCCGCGTCAGTTGCATGAGAAGGCTTCAGGTGCCATTCGTACCATCCAAGAGGAAGAGCAGGCCGCTGAGGAGGCTCGTCGTCAGAAGGAGGAAGAGGAGCGTTTGGCTCGTCAGAAAATTGAGGAAGAACAGGAGCGTGAACGCCAGGCACGAGAAGAAGAACGTCGTCGCCGTAAGGAGAATAGCTTCTGGAGCAAGTTCAAGAAGCGCCTGAATGATTTCGGTAACGATTTGGCCAGCGATGAATAACTCATAGGCCTCATGAGTCCTATAGGCCCTATAAGTCCCATTGGTCCCATTAGACCCATAAGCCCCATTAATAAACCCCAATAAAATAGAAAAAACAACTATGGTAGAATTCACTCCCAACAACGATATACTCGACTTCGGCATGCCCGAAGAGCGTCATAGTATCATCAAGGTCATCGGCGTAGGCGGCGGAGGCGGCAACGCTGTGAACCACATGTACAAGGAAGGCATCCACGATGTGACGTTCGTAGTGTGTAACACAGATAATCAGGCACTCAACGACTCGCCTGTGCCCATGAAACTCCAGCTGGGCAGCGAGGGCCTTGGCGCTGGCAATCGTCCTGAAAAGGCTCGTGCCGCTGCCGAAGAGAGCATCGATGCCATCCACTCGATGCTTGACGATGGCACTCGCATGACTTTCATTACCGCTGGTATGGGCGGTGGCACCGGTACTGGTGCTGCTCCCGTCATTGCCCGTGTGTCGAAAGAGATGGGCATCCTTACTGTCGGTATTGTCACCATTCCCTTCCGTTTTGAGGGCAACAAGAAAATTGATCAGGCTCTCGATGGCGTAGAGGAAATGCAGAAGCATGTAGATGCTCTTTTGGTTATTAACAACGAACGTCTGCGCGAGATTTATCCAGATCTCTCTTTCCTCGATGCTTTTGGCAAGGCCGATGATACTTTGTCTGTTGCAGCCAAGTCAATTGCTGAGATCATTACCTTGCATGGTACGATGAACCTCGACTTCAATGATGTGAAGACCGTACTTCAGGATGGTGGTGTTGCTATCATGTCAACTGGTTATGGCGAAGGTGAGGATCGTGTGAAGAAGGCTATCGACGATGCCCTCAACTCACCGCTGCTCAACGACAACGATATCTTCAACTCTAAGAAGATCCTGCTCAACATCTCGTTCTCACACCAGAAGGATTCGAAGGACAACTTCATGATGGAAGAGATGAACTACGTCCACGAGTTTATGGACAAGTTCGGTGATTTCGAAATCAAGTGGGGTGTAGCTATCGATCCCGATCTGGGCAAGAAGGTCAAGGTTACTATCCTTGCTACTGGCTTCGGCATCCAGGACGTCGATGGTATGGAGGAACGTATGATGAAACTGCAGTCACGCGAAGATGCTAACCGTTTGGCTGAGGAGGCCGAGCGTGCTGCCAAGCGTGATGAGCGTCGTGTGCACTACTACAGCGAGAGCGACTCTAAGAAACTCTACAAGCGTCGTCCCAATATCTATATCTTTGGTCCTGAGGACCTCGATAACGATGATATCATCTCGGCTGTTGAACAGACGCCTACCTACAAGCGTACACGTGAGATACTGAAGAGCATCGGCAATCAGCATACTGAGGAACCCACACCTGCAGCTCCAGCCGACGATCCCGTTCAGGGTGTCATCAGCTTTGCGTAGTCAAAGATATCATTCTGAAGGAGTTAGAGAGCTCTAACTCCTTCTAACTTCTCTAACTTCTTCTAACTTCAAAAAAAATGTTGAATCGTAGTTTTATCATGTCTGTCCTGGGGTTGTTGTTCTGTGTGAGCCTTCATGCAGAAAGCAAGCAGCAGCTCACTATCAACGGCGAGACTGTATCGAAAGAGGTTGCCAAGATGACCTTCGACGGCAATCAGGTGGTGCTCCACTTTGCCGACCAATCTTCTCAGACCACCGCTATGAGTACTGTGGTGCTCAGTTTCGAATGGGACACAGATACTGGTGTCTATACCCTGAAGCATGATGCAGGCGAGGTGCTGAACATCGAAGGTCTGGCTCCTGGCACCGTTATCACACTTTATGATGCAGCAGGTCACCAGGTGCTATCTGCGACGGCTGCCGAGGCATCAACCGTCCTCTCTACGCAGGCGCTACGCAGTGGCGTCTATCTGCTCAAGGCTGATAAGCAAGTGGTGAAATTCATAAAAAAGTAAAGGTATGCTGAAAAGACTGTTCTGTAGTGTGGTATGTCTGTTGGGCATCACCGCTGTTAACGCTCAGGTCAATCAGGCTAAGCTGACGATGACCACGGGCGATACCAAGTATTTTACCACTGCCGACCTCAATAGCATTGACATCAACCAGGAGGCTGGTATTGTGACGGTGACCCCCAAGACGGGCGAGGCCCAGGTGTTTACAAAGAGTGTTCGCAGTGTTGCCTTTGCCCAGCAGGGACAGGTGCAGATTACCCGTGCGCAGGGTTGGCAGGAGTCGGCCTATGCTGAGTGGGACCTGCTGGAGGGGGCAGAGTCGTATGCCGTCTATGTCAAAGGCGGACAGTATACCGACTACACCAAGATTGATCAACAGTTGGTACGCCGCTATCCTACCAACGGTCGTGCCGATGCTATGGGGCTTACCGCTGGCGAATACAGTATGAAGGTTGTGCCGGTGGTTAACGGTGTGGAAGTGGTGGCTAATGCTGCTGAGGTGACGGGCCTGCAGGTCAGGAACTATCGTCGCGATGGCTATGCCCACTATAATGCTATCGCAGGCGTTGGCGCTTACAACAACGATGGAACGCTGAAAGATGGTGCACGTGTTGTTTATGTGACCCAAGCCAATGCCAAGACCGTCACGCTGGAGATGCAGGTTGACAATAAGGGCAAGATGGAGACGCGTACTGGCATCCAGAATATCATTCAGGCTTATGAGAAGGGCGTTGAGACGCGCCCCTTGGCCGTACGTGTCATCGGCTTGCTGAAGAAGGATGATATGCCGGAACTCGGCAGTAGTGCTATCGGCTTGCAGGTGAAGGGCAAGGGACAGAACATGAACCTGACAATTGAAGGCGTCGGCAACGATGCTGTCTTCCATGGTTTCGGCGTCTTGGTTCGCGCCTGCAAGTATATCGAACTGCGCAACTTTGCTGTGATGTGGCATCCCGAAGACGGCATTAGCTTTGATACCGACAACGAGCATGTATGGGGACATAACCTCGATATCTTCTATGGTCAGAACAAAGGCGGTGACAAGGAAAAGGGCGATGGCTCGTTCGATGTGAAGGGCACCCTCTACTGTACTGTCAGCGACAACCATTTCTGGGATAGCGGCAAGTGCAATCTCAACTCCAACGGCGATGAGGTTGATTATGTGACCTATCACCACAACTGGTACGACCACAGTGACTCTCGTCATCCTCGTGTGCGCCTTTCCAAGCATCTGCACGTTTTCAACAACTACTACGACGGCAACGCAAAGTACGGCGTTGGCGCCACGACGGGATCGTGCATCTTTGTCGAGAAGAACTACTTCCGTAACTGTAAGTATCCTATGCTTATTTCCAAGCAGGGTTCTGATATCCATAATGGCGTTGGTTCCAGTAGCGACACCAAGGGTACGTTCTCCAGTGAGGACGGTGGTATCATCAAGGCCTTTGATAACTACATGACGGGGCAGAAAAGCTTTGAGCCGTATGTGGCGGGTGATGCTACCTATAGCAAGCATTTCGATGCCTATGTTGTTCAGAATCGTACCGACCAGGTGCCTGCCGAGGTGGTGACGTTGCAGGGTGGTACTGGCTATAATAATTTCGATACCGATGCCGACTTCTACACCTATACGCCCGATGCCACAGCCGATGTGCCTACAGTGGTCTCAGGTCAGTATGGTGCAGGTCGTTGCGAACATGGAGACTTCCAATATACGTTCAACAATACAACAGAAGACGCTAATTACGACGTGATAGCCGACTTGTCCAATAAACTGCGCGACTACAAGACAACACTCGTTGGCATCTTCGGTGAGGAGCCTTCTCAGGAAATACCGGACGATCCGATTATTCCTGATACGCTGGTAACACCAAGTGACACGATTTTCTGTTCGTTCGATGGTAGTCCCTCCAACAGCATGTTTGCTGTGGATAGTAATAGCTCCTATGGCGACGGAAAAATTACCTACGCTGGTGTTTATTACAAGAAGGGTGTCAAGTTCGACAGTAAGGGTTCTATCGTCTTCACACCTCAGAAAAACTATCAGATGACCATTGTCATGGGTACTGCCAAGAATGGTCGTGATGTAAAGCTCAATGGCACCGTGACCACCGTTAGCGGTACTGAGAATACTGACGGTAAGTACTACGAACTTGAACCCATACTGGTGACTGCTGGCACGGAATATAAACTCACCAAAGGCTCTGCTGAGGGCCTTGTGATGCTTATTAAACTGGTGTCTGTGGGTGAGTAGTGTTCAGTCTGTTACTTTAAAATTCACTTTTCGAGCAAGGAGACGCTCGGCCCGAGCTGTCGCGCGTCAATCAGTGTTGCACCGAGATACTCCTATATAACTATAGTAACACATCTTGCGCTGCAAAGTGACGCTCGGCGCGTTGCTCCGTGACGCTCTCAGTAGCCAAAGTGTATTGTGTGTGTGACACGCTGCTGCAGAAATCTTATAAGACAATGTCGAATAGGAGGAAAATGAAAGTTTTCCTCCTACTTGATTTTAAATATTGTCAATCACCGCACAGATATCTGCGAAGATGCGGTCAAGGCTGCCCGAGCCGTTGATGTGGTGGTGCAGACCTTCTTGCTTGTACCAGTCGATGAGAGGCTGCGTCTGTGAGTGATAGACCACGAGGCGTTTCTTGATGGTCTCCTCGTTGTCGTCAGCACGTCCGCTCTGTTGTCCGCGCAACAGCAGTCGTTTCATCAGCTCGTCCTCGGGTACGTCCAGTTCAATCATGGCTGCCACGCTGTCACCGCGCTCTTTGAGCATCTGCTTCAAAGCCTCTGCCTGTGGGATGGTACGGGGGAAACCGTCGAAGATAACACCCTTGTGCGCCTTCCCGAAAGCGTCATAGACGCCTGCCAGGATGCTAATCATCAATTCGTCGGGTATCAGCTGTCCCTTGTCAATAAACTGCTGGGCTGTCTTGCCCAGTTCGGTACCATTCTTAATCTCGGCACGAAGCACGTCGCCCGTGGAGATGTGGTTAAGACCGTACTTCTCAATCATTTTGTCGCTCTGCGTGCCTTTACCACTACCAGGCGCTCCGAATATCACAATATTTTTCATAATTCAACTCTTAACTCTCAGTTCTAAACTCTCAACTCTCAGTTTTCAGTTCTCAGTTCTCAACTATCTTATAGATATCTCTCAAATTACGTCCCTCCTGGTCGTAGTCCAGTCCGTAACCCACGATGAAATCGTTAGGAATCTCCATCGCTGCATATTCGATGTCTAGATCAACCTTTAACTTGTCAGGCTTCAGCAACAGCGTACAAATGTGGACTGAGGCGGGATTACGTGTGCCTAATGATTCAATCATCTGCTTCATCGTCAGACCTGTATCGACGATGTCCTCAATGATAATGACGTGACGGTCGGTCAAGTCTTCGTTGATGCCCAGCACCTCTCTGATTATACCTGTCGAGATAGTGCCCTGATAGCTGGCCAGTTTCACAAACGATATCTCGCAGGGGATGGTGATGAAGCGCATAAGGTCAGCGGCAAACACAAAGGCACCGTTCAGCACAGCTAAAAAGAGGGGATGTTTGTCGGCCATGTCGTGGTTGATACGCTCGGCTACGGCTTTCACATGTTTCAGTATCTCGTCTTCAGGAATTGACGTCTGAAACGTTTTGTCTTTGATAGTCACTCTGCTCATAATAGGAACCGTTTTTGATGATTTTGATGCAAAAGTACAAAAAAATAGTGGAAAACGTTCAACATTTGCAAAGAATTTCGTATTTTTGCATCGTCATGAAGATTTTTACTGCTGCTCAGATACGTGAGCTCGATAATTATACGATAAAACATGAACCCGTCAGCTCAATTGATCTGATGGAACGAGCTGCCATGAAGGTCACTCAGGTGATTACTGAACGTTGGTCTTCCGAGGTGCCTGTGGTGGTGTTTGCTGGCCCAGGCAACAATGGTGGCGATGCCCTTGCAGTGTCGCGTCAGCTGTTGGATCGTGGCTATAGTGTTGACACTTTCCTCTTTAACATCTCTGGTAGTTTGTCGGCTGACTGCGCCGAAAACAAGAAACGTCTGTTGTTTAAGAAGAATAACCGTCTGACAGAGGTGACGCGCGAGTTTGATCCTCCACGTCTGCAGCAGGGCGTATTGGTCATCGACGGACTGTTTGGTTCTGGTCTCAATAAACCGCTGGCAGGCGGCTTCGCTTCGTTGGCTAAATATATCAACGCCTCCAATGCTGAGGTTGTCAGTATCGATGTACCGTCAGGTCTGATGACCGAGGACAATGCCTATAATGTGAGGGCCCATATCGTTAAGGCCAATCTGACACTGACGTTCCAGCAACCCAAACTGGCTTTCCTTTTTCCAGAAAACGGTTCCTATGTAGGCGAACTTCAGGTGCTTGACATTGGCCTCAGTCAGGAAGGTATCGACAAAACCGATGCTTCGTTTACCCTGCTCGACAAGCATAACATCCGTCAGTTGCTGCGTCCCCGTTCGCCTTTCGCCCATAAGGGTGAGATGGGGCATGCGCTGCTCATCTGCGGCAGCTATGGTATGGCAGGAGCTGCAGTGCTGGCTACACGTGCCTGTCTGCGTAGTGGCGCTGGTAAGGTCACCATTCATACGGCCAAGCGCAATATGCCTGTCCTTCAGGTATCTGTGCCCGAGGCGGTGGTTCATACCGACCGCGATGAGATTATCTTCTCGGAAGCCCTGCCTACTGACAGCTTCCAGGCGCTGGGCATCGGTTCGGGCTTGGGTACGGCCGACCAGACGGGCATTGCTGTGATAACCCAGCTGCGTCGCACACAGTGTCCCATCGTAGCTGATGCGGATGTGATTAATATCCTGTCCACCCATCGCACCTGGATGCAACAATTGCCTAAGGGACTCATCCTGACACCCCATATCAAGGAGTTTGAGCGCTTGGAGGGACAAAGCGTTGACAGCTACGAACGACTGACTAAAGCCCGACAGTTGGCTGAGCGCATACAGGGCTACGTCATATTAAAGGGCCATTACACAGCTATCTGTATGCCCGATGGTCATGTGGCGTTCAACTCGACGGGCAATGCCGGTATGGCTACTGCTGGCAGTGGCGATGTGCTCACAGGTATTATCACGGGTCTGCTGGCACGTGGTTACACTCAGGCCGATGCCTGTAGGGTAGGGGTCTATCTCCATGGATTGGCAGGTGACTTGGCTGCTGAGGAGCTGGGCGAGGAGAGCCTCATGGCCAGTGATATCATCCGTTATCTGCCGAAAGCGTTTCTTAAAGTGAAAGAATGAAATAATGAAACATTGAAATAATGAAGAAGATGAAGACCATATTGTCATTCCTCATTTGTTGCTTGTCATGCAGCATGGTTCAGGCACAGATCAGTCACTACCAGCCAGGCGTGACCGACGAGGGCGCAGTGTATTTCCTGCCCAAGACTGTTGTTAACGTCAAAGTGCTGGTAGAGAAGACAACCTACAAGCCAGGTGACTTCTCCCGTTATGCACAGCGTTATCTGAGACTGAACAACGTCAGTCAGGAACCATCCGTCAGCTACCGTGTGCTGACAGTAACACAGGAGGCTGCTGCTGTAGCCGACACTACCAAGGGCTTTGCCGTGAAGTTCAATGCCAGAACTGTGGCTGCCAATGTCGCCTTGTCTGACGACGGTCGTTTGCTGGCCATCAACGCAACACCAACGGCAGCACCACAGGGTAGTGCCCCATTTGTGGCTGCCCCCAAGCCCACGATGCTGAATCCGCGACAACTGATGAACGAAGAGATACTCTCAGCTGGCAGTACTGCGAAGATGGCGGAGCTGACGGCTCAGGAGATTTATGACCTGCGCGAGAACCGTTCGTTGCTCATCAAGGGACAGGCCGACTTCATGCCCCAGGACGGCAGTCAGATGCGGTTGATGCTCAGTCAGTTGGATGCTCAGGAACAGGCACTTCTTTCATTGTTCCAAGGAACAACCGTATGCGATACTACCGAACATGTGGTCACAGTGGTGCCCGATGGTCCATTCGACCGTCAGATGCTGTTCCGTCTGTCGCAGGTTAACGGTCTGGTCGATACTGACGACCTGTCGGGTACACCTTATTATATAAGTGTAGAAGACCTTAAGACCGTACCCCCTGTTGATGAGGCTGGTGCCAAGGCCAAGAAAAAGACTCCTGAGTCTGGCATCTACGTCAATGTACCCAGTCGTATGCGTGCTACCGTCTATCAAGGTATCGAGCCCATCCATACCGCAGACCTCCCTGCACCCCAGTTTGGACGCGTGGAACTGCTCAGCGGTGAACTTTTCAACAAACGCTATACCACACACCTGTGGTTGAATGCCCTAACAGGTGCAGTCGAACGTCTGGAGGGAGAACAGCCAAAATAGTTTCATGTTTCATATATCATGATTCATGTTTCAGGTATAATGTTTAGTGCTTCATGTTCCGAAGGTATCCGCTGACACTGATATGCATCGTGCTGATATGCTATCTGTCCATCTTCTTTAAGCCACCGAAGACACCACTCGACAGTTTGGCTTTTATTGATAAATGGACACATCTGGTGATGTATGGCGGCACCTGCGCGGTGTTTTGGTGGGAGTACCTGCGTCATCACCAGCACAAAGCATCGTTGCTCACCCTCTTTTACGGTTGGTTTGGGTTTGTCGCTGCCAGTGGTATAATAGAATTGGTGCAGGAGTATCTGACCACTAACCGCGCCGGAGAATGGCTCGACCTGCTGGCAAACACCACAGGAGCCACCATCGGCACACTGATA
>Ga0310694_10000841_pt1 | contig 38075 bp, 31 predicted proteins | sample 174DNAGHGhighgp2_FD_203884 | JGI IMG/M metagenome (GOLD analysis project Ga0310694, IMG submission 203884) | Sheep rumen microbial communities from Palmerston North, Manawatu-Wanganui, New Zealand - 1742 DNA GHGhigh gp2 (v2) (version 2) | ecosystem: Host-associated > Mammals > Digestive system... | reverse complement strand
TTTTCAGTGTTTGCTCAATATTATCTGTGAGTATTGATTTTCTGTTATCAGTGATGTGAGGATTAATTTCTTTCTTCATGCCCTGCAGTACTTGGTAAAATGTGTTCTTTTCGACATCTAACCTAATTGCTCGATTAGTATATACGTCGTCATAAAGAAAGGCAACTATCGACATATCAACAAATTCTTTACTATTGTTACCAAATATTTCTTCAATTGCCGCAATACAATCCTTAAGATTTGTTCCATTCTTTTTGTTGCGCAAATAAATCAAAGTGACTATCAGAATTGATAAAATTGTGACAGGTGAAATTTTAAGGTTTTGAACATGTTCAAACTCCTTCTCTTCTTCTATCAATTTATCTGCTCTTATTACATAAAACAGTACAAAAGGAATTATTACTAAAATGAGAATGAGGCAGATAGGAAGCATGGCTAAAGTGAAGACAACAACAAGGATTAATCGAGCAATTGATTTGAAATGCCTCCAGATCATCGGCCAAAAAGGTTCCTCAATTCTTTCTGTTTGAATTGTTTGATTATCTGAATCATCTACAATATAAAAACGTAACCACCACCAAATCCTTGAAAAGATACGAAGAGGCTTGCTCTTGCTCTTAGTTATTACAGCACGATAGCACTTGGCAACTAAAGGATGATCATTATAGAAAAAGTCATTATCGTTATTGGTAAACAAGTTGATATCTAAAAGCTTTGATATCCTAACTAAATTCTCAGAATAATCAGTTTCTTGATCCTTTTCAGTGCTAAGATAATCAATATTATACCTGGTTTTGATTAACTCTAATTCTTTTGTTGTCGCTTCTTTTAATATGTTTTCCTTGATTTTCTCCAATAAAGCAGCTTCTGTCTCCTCGATGCTTATTTCGCGGGAAATATCCTTATTAAACGCAAACGCAATATCCTTAATGAAATTCTCATAGGATACATTTCCGTTAGACTCATAGCACAAATATAAAATCTTGCGTGCAATGTCTTCTCCTTTCACGTCAAATGTGTAGTAAGCATTAATTTGACTTTTTTTTGTTCGTGAACTAGGTATCAGATACAATGCTGACAGAACTTTATTTAAGTCTATCTCATCGGCGTTGACCAGGAAGTCCCAGCTTTTATCTATGGTTGCGTTTTCTTGCATAGTGGTTAAGTTTTTGAAAGAGAAACAATAGGCCAGAGCCTAGACAAAACAATTAAAAGTTACCGCCATTTGGTTTGTTTGCAGATGCAGGCGGAGTGCAGTCTGCAGCATCTTCATCGTTTTTTAAATTTGTCCTATTTCCTTTTGGTCTGGCAAAAGTACAACATTCTTTATTATCATTCCAAATATATTTGCGTTCCTTGAGATTTGGAACCTATAAATCATTCTTTGTCATCATTTCGACAATAGTTTCAGCTCGTTTCTTCAGCTTATCACGCAGATGCTCTGGTTGCAGAATGATAATCCTGTCAGCAAACTCTAGCAGTTTGCTTTCTAACTCATAGTTATCTCTCACCCGTAACATTATGACATCCCCAATGACTTGTTGTGATGGGTGTAACTTTTTGGTTTTGATGTAATCCAGAGCAAGATTATCAACAACTTTAATCATCACAACCTCAACATCCTTTCGCATGTCAACAGAAACGCCCACCACATCGTTAAAATGTCGATCGTAATCTAGTGTGTTCTCTTGATACTTGGCATCGAGTGTTTCGATTGGGCTGACGATTCTGTCTAGAGCAAATACTGTATGTTGGTATTTGTTAGTTTTGTTATTCCATGAGTTACCGCAAACGAACCATCGCAAATTATACTCCTTAAGCATATATGGGATAAAGGTCACTCTATATGGATTCTTACCAAAAGGTTGATACTTGAATTGTATAACCCGCTTGGTTTTAATCATATCATACATCACAGGAATCAGTTCATGATTCCGAAGTGATGCGGTGTCAAACTGGACAATCTTGTTCCAATGTGCTTCATCTTCTTCGGGCAATAATCCCAATTTAGCGATCCATGACTCAGGTAGTAGATCTGCCGAATTCTTCAGTATCTCATAAATCTCTTGCTTTACGTTTCGGCGCTCTCTATTCAATATTCTCTCACATGGTCGGAACGATAATTCCTTTGGAAAGCGATAGATGGTGTTCTTTCTCCCGCTGCGCTCAAGCGTAAAACCCTCGTTTTGTAACTCTATTTCAATATCTTTCCAAGCCTTTTTGATGACTTGACCATAAGCACTTTTTACACATGTCTCTTCATCAACACCTTTGCTGAAATACTTCATGTCTTCATCATTTATGAAATCGGGGTGCTCATATATCAGAGAATGAATGATGTTAGCATTAGAGATACCATCTTGATGGGTAGCCATCAAGTCCTCAATTATCTTTAATACTTGGTGCTTTTTGTTCATAACTTTTTTGCAGACTGACTTTTATCAAATACAAAGTTAATAAAAGTTTTTATGGTATAAAACAAATTGATGGTAATTCTAAGGATAATCATCAGAAACTGGTCTAAAAACAAGAGCGGCCGGCGCTTCACGCGTGGGCCGCATAGTAAAGCTATGAGAAAAAAAATATTACTTCTAGAAAACTGTTGTGATATTCTATTTGGTGAGGAATTTTTTGTTCAGGTAGGCCATGAAGGCGTCCTTGTAGTTGTCGCCGATGGGCAACGAGGTCTCGTCATCGAGGATGACGTGGTTCTTCTTGATCTCGCGTATTTTTTTCAGGTTGATGATGAACGAGCGGTGGATGCGCATGAAGGTGGATGCGGGCAGGTGCTCCTCGATTTTCTTCATGCTCAGCAGCACGATGACAGGCCTCTCGCGGTCGTCACATGCGATGCGCAGGTACTCGCTCATGGCCTCGATATAGCGAATGCTGGATATGTTGATGCGCACGATCTTGTAGTCGCTCTTGACAAAGATGGCGTCATCCTCGTCACCCACGGTGACCTCGCTGAAGGCCTGTTGCCGCACTTCATAGATGTCCTTGACCTTTTGTGCTGCTGCCTCAAATTCGTCAAATCCGTAAGGTTTCAGCAGGTATCCCACGGCATTGGCCTTGTATCCCTCGATGGCATACTCGCTGTAGGCTGTGGTAAACACCATGACAGGACCATTGATGTGTCCCTGTTCCAGTGACTTGGCAAAGTCCATGCCGTTCAGGTCGGGCATGTTGATGTCAAGGAACACGGCATCGATAGGTTCCTTGTCAATGATTTGTTGGGCCTCAATGGCACTGCGGCACTGTGCGACTAAATCAAGATAGGGAATCTTGCTGATGTAGGTCACCAGTTTCTTCAGTGCCAGGGGCTCGTCGTCGATAGCAATACACTTGATCATAGCTTTCTTTTTAGACTTTAGACGTTAGACTTTAGCGTTGGGTCTTGGACCGTTAGACTTTAGAGATGGGGGGCTGGGTGGCATTGGAGAATTCCTCGGGGCACTTGGCAGGCAAGTCGAGCAGCACGTCATAGCTGTCGCCCTCGTCACTGATGTCGAGGGAATAATCGTTGCCGTAGATGAGTTCCAAGCGCTTCGTCACGTTGCTGAGTCCCACGCCGCCATATTCATGCTTGGCGTGGCTCTTGGTGTTGTGGCTGTGGAACAGGAGGCGTCCATCCTTATGCTTGATGTCAATATCGATAGTCGAGGGCTTGTTGAGGCTCACACCGTGCTTGAAAGCGTTCTCGACAAAGGGGATGAACACCAGTGGAACCAGTGCCACCTCCTCGCTGCACGACGAGGGCACATCGAGGTTGACGGTCACTGTGTCCATGTAGCGCAGTTTCATCAGGTTGAGGTATTTCTTGAGGAAGATAATGGCGCTGTTGAGCGACACGCAGTTGTTGTCGCTCTCATAGAGCAGGTAACGCATCATCCTGGACATGTCCACAATGCTGTCCTTGGCTTGCTCGGGGTCGATATCCACCAGGGCATGGATGTTGTTGAGCGTGTTCATGATGAAGTGCGGGTTAATCTGGTAGCGCAGATATTCCAGCTCTTGCTTGAGGCTCTGCTCCTTGAGCTTGGCCTGGTGCTTCTTTTCCTCCTCGTTTTGACAGAAGGTCTTTACACCCAAGTTGGCGCCAAACATCATGATCACGATAATGAACATGGTGATATCGTGCCTGTGGATGGGAGGGCGCCCGTCGGGAGGTGGCGGCTCATGATTGACGGCCATCTCGGGCCTAGCGTTACGGGGGCTGTGATCAGGTTTGTGGATGCATTGGGCCGTCTGGAACAGAGCAATCACGGCGACACATGCCACAATGTATTTAGTCACTTTCTTGTGCTTGACCAGGATAGGAGCTAAAATGTGGTTGTGGATGAGGAAAGCGATAAAGAAGAACAGCAGGTGTACCCATGTGTCAAGCAGTCCGTTCTTGATCCAAATAGGGTGCTCGGGGTTATAATTGACGATAAACTCCGAGAGGGGGGCCAAGAAGATGACAAACCACACGATGGTGTAGATGATGGTTTCTTGTCGGGTCTGCTTATAGTAGTCGCTCATGGGCGCAGTTCTGTTTGGTAATTATTAGCAAAGATAATCATACTGGACTGTTCGGCAAAATTTTTTCAGCCATCTATATGAATGTATCAATAAACCGCCCCTAAAGCAGTAGCAATAGGGGCGGCTTATTGATGTGAAACGGGAGCGTCAATGCCAGATGTAGGTCACGGTGCCGATGCCCTCGGTCATCGTGTTCTTGGGAACCGAGAATCTGGATTTCAAGGCTGCCTGTTCGCAGGCGCGACGCACCTCGGGATGTGATGCGAGGTCGCCCGTAGCACTCACGGCAGAGGCCTTTGTGACCTGTCCGCGCGGGCTAACGGTAACACGCACCACGACTCGTCCTGACCACTTGCTGTTGGGGACGGGCTTGGCCCAGTAGTCGAGGGTGTAGCCCACCAGTCCGCTGATGCCGGGCTTGCCTGCCAGTACACCTTGATTGGAGTTACCCCCTTCCGAACCTTGTTGTCCGCCGCCGTTGCCGTTTCCGCTGCCAAAGGCGTTTTTCACCCTGTTGTTGGTGGCGTTGCTGGCGGTAGTCTTCTGCTCGTTGGTGTTTTTGGACTTGGTTTCCTGAGCCTCGGCGTTCTTGTTCTTGGCCTTGGGCTTCTCAACCTGCTTGTCGTTTTCCTTGGAAGGGCCAGGTTTCTTGGGCTCGACCTCCTGTGGCTTTTCTTTTACCTTGTGGGGTGATTCGGTCTTCTGGGTCACCAGTGGCGGGGTCTTGTGGGTGACCTCACCGGCATCCTCCATGTCATCGGCTTCGATGTCAGGGTCTTCACCTTCCTCGGGCGATGCACTCTGGTCGGCAGCCTCCTGGTCCAGGAGGTCGCTCTGAATATTGTCCATGGTGTTACCCAGCATCACATATTCACCGCCAAACAAGATGGAGTCCTGCGCCAGCTGCGTCATGTCAGGCATGTTGGGATCCTGCACATATCGCAGTGTGGTGCTCAGCAACAATGCCAAGGTTCCCACCGTGATCAACAGGGTGAGCAGCATGGCCCATAAGCTATTTTTGCGGCGATTATCTTCCATTGTGACGTTTGCAAATTAAGGGTTGCTGGGGAGCGGCTCCTCGACGATGGCCTGCTGAGCTGCGGGCTCGTCGGTGGCAACGGGGCCGAAGGTGGCCTCGCTGGGCTTGGTGGCAAGGACGATTTTCACACCTTGCTTGGAGCCTTTGTCCAGTATCTCTACTATCTTGCCGTAGTTCACTTCCTCGTCGGCATAGACGGCGACGAACTCGTTGGGGTTGCCGGCCTTGAGGGCCTGCATGAAGCCTTCGAGCTGCTCGGGTGCGATGGGCAGCAAGTCGCTCTCACCGGTCTCGGTAGTTTGTGTGGCATACATGTTGAGGTCCTTGTCCACATAGATGCGCGTCGAGGGCTTGATGGCCGTCTGCTCACTGCTCTGTGGCAGGTTGACCTCAAGTGCCGACGGGAATACAAATGTCGATGTAACCAAGAAGAAGATGAGCAGCAGGAAGATGATGTCGGTCATCGATGCCATGCTGAACATCGACAGGGTTTTGTGTTGTCTCTTGAGTGCCATATTTCAGTTCTCAGTTTTCAGTTTTCAGTTTTCAGTTGATCGCGGATTCCGCTGACAGCTGACGGCTGACAACTTGATTACTTAGCAGGCTCGTTGAGCAGGTCCATAAATTCCATCGTCTTGCCTTCGAGCTTGTTCATCACCTTGTTGACACGCGAGGTGAGGTAGTTGTAGGCAAACAGAGCGATAATACCCACGATAAGACCGGCAACGGTGGTTACCAGTGCCTGATAGATGCCGCTGGCCAGGATGGTCACGTTGCTGTTGTTGCCGGCGCTGGCGAGCTGGAAGAAGGCCTGAACCATACCGATTACAGTACCCAGGAAACCGATCATCGGAGCTCCGGCTGCCGTGGTAGCCAGCCAGTTGAAGCCCTTCTCGAGCTTGGCGACCTCCATGTTGCCCACGTTCTCGATGGCCACGAGCACATCGTTCATGGGACGGCCGATGCGGGTAACACCCTTCTCAATCATGCGGGAGTAGGGGGTGTTGGTGTCTTGACAGAGTTTGAGAGCCTGATCCACCTCGCCGCGATGGATGTAGTCCTTGATGCGATCCATGAAGGAGTGGTCCTGACGGTTGGCGTGATTGATGGCAAACAGGCGCTCAAAGAAGATATAGATGCTCACGATGGCCAGCAGGGCCAGGGGTATCATGATCCACCAGCCACCGGCCTTGATGAGTTCCCATACCGAGAGTTCATTGACAATAGGTTCAGTAGCCTGTGCGACGGGTGCTGTGGCGGCAGCAATAGCTGCTGCACTGTCGGTAACAACCTGTGCGGCTGTGTCCATGACTTGTTGCAGGGTGTCGCTGGCTTGTTGTGCCACCTGGGTGACGGGCTCTCCTTGAGCTAAAATCATGTTAAGGATAGACATATTCGTTTAATTCTATTTTTTTGGTTATTTCTATTGTTCTAAACGGGAAAAAGCGGGTTTTATTTCAAGCACTCCTTATAAGCCTTGATGGTGGCTTCCAGACCCAGATACAGGGCGTCGGCGATGAGGGCATGGCCGATGGATACCTCCATGAGGTGGGGCACATGCTGCTGGAAGAACTTGAGGTTGTGCAGGCTCAGGTCGTGACCGGCGTTCAGTCCCAATCCCACGCTATGGGCAGCTTGTGCGGCTGCTACAAAGGGTGCCACGGCGCGGTCGGGGTTCTCATCATATTCCTCGGCATAGGGGCCTGTGTACAATTCCACGCGGTCGGCTCCCGTGCGGGCAGCGGCGCGGATATTCTCCTCATCGGTGCCTACAAAGATGCTCGTGCGGATGCCGGCCTCCTTGAGGCGGTCGACGATGCCGGTAAGGAACTCCATGTTGGGCTCAATGTCCCATCCGGCCGACGAGGTCAGCACGTTGGGCGCATCGGGCACCAGGGTGGCTTGGGTGGGGCGGACGGCCAGCACCAGTTCCATGAACTGCTCGCTGGGGTAGCCCTCGATGTTAAACTCGGTGCGCACCAGGGGGCGCAATGCAAATACGTCGCTACGGCGAATGTGTCGTTCGTCGGGACGGGGATGAACGGTGATGCCGTTGGCTCCAAACCGCTCACAGTCCATGGCTACTTGCTGGACATTAGGGATATCGCCGCCGCGCGCGTTGCGCAAGGTGGCTATCTTGTTGACATTTACACTCAGGTTGATCATGATTAAAAATAAAGTCTGTTTGTAGTGCTATCTCTACAAACTGCAAAAGTAGCCATATTTTTTCACATAGCGGTGATAAGGAATGTGAATTTTGGCTAAAAAAGGCTTTGGGCTTTAGTCGCTAGTCGCTAGTCACTAGTCCTTAGTTGGCATCCGCCAACTTCTAATTCCTTATTCCTTGAGGCGGCTGTCGATGATGATGGTGACGGGGCCGTCGTTGATGAGGGCGACCTGCATCTCGGCACCGAAGACGCCGCGCTTGGTCTCCTTGCCCAGTAGTTGGGCCACTTCGTCGCAGTAGGCCTCATACAGCGGCACGGCCAGGTCGTGCCCGGCGGCATGGATGTAGCTGGGGCGGTTGCCCTTCTTGGTCGAGGCGTTGAGGGTGAACTGGCTGACAGCCAGCACCTCGCCTCCCACGTCGATGATGCTGCGGTTCATTACTCCCTGCTCGTCGTCAAAGATACGCAGGTTTACCGTCTTCTGCGCCAGCCAGCGCATGTCGTCCGGGGTATCTCCCTCACGGACGCCCACCAGCACCATCATGCCGGGGCCGATGGTGCTGTGCAGTTGTCCGTCGATGGTGACCGACGCCTCGGTCACCCGTTGAATCACGATTCTCATTTTTTAGTCTTTAGTCTCTAGTCTTTAGTCCTTAGTTCCTAGTTGGCATCCGTCAACCTCTAACTCCTAACTCCTAACTCCTAACTTCTAACTCCAAATTTACTTCATCCACTTGAACAGGTCCTTGAAGCTGGCCTTCTGGCCGTAGTGCAGGATGCCGCGACGATAGATGCGGGCAGCCAGCCAGGTGATGGCAATCGCTGTGCCAAAGAGCAATCCGAGGCTCAAAGCCAACTGCCAGAAAGGTACACCGAAGGGTAGCCTGATCATCATCACCACAGGCGAGGTGAACGGGATAATAGAGCACCACACCGCAGTGGGACCTGAGGGATTCTCCATGCAGGCCATGCCGGCATAGAAGGCGATGAGCATAATCAGGATGACGGGGCTCGTGAACTGGGAAGAGTCACTGGCCTGGTCAACTGCCGAGCCCAGACCTGCAAACAGAGAACTGTACAGCAGGTAGCCTCCGATGAAGTAGAGAATGAAGCCCACAATGATGGGGGTATAATTGATAGAGAGCGTCTCGCGTACAATAGCCTCCATGGCTCCCATATCCTTAGCCGAAGCCAATGCCTCGGGCGACATGGCGTCGGGTGATACATTGCTAATCCCAAATGTGCTGCCAGCTACCATGGCAACAACCACGAGCAACACGATCCAGATGAGCATCTGCGTCAGTCCCACCAGTCCAACGCCGATGATCTTACCCAGCATGAGTTGGAAGGGCCGGCAACTGCTCACGACAACCTCGACAATGCGGTTGGTCTTCTCCTCGATGACGCTGTTCATGATCATTGCGCCGTACATGAGCACAAACATGTAGGTAAATATCGAGAGCATCAGTCCCAGAATCATAGCGGCATCGGTCGAAGACTGCTGCTCGTCGCCTGACTCGCTCCACTTGATGGAACGCACGTCCACATCGACATGCGCCTTCTTGACCATCTCCTGGATATTGGAAATGCCCATGGCAGTGAGATGAGCGGTCTCGATGGTGTCTGAGATAGCGTTACGCACACTGGATACCAGAGCAGGAGTGATCGTTCCCTCGCTGAAGATGTCCACCACTCCGGTGCTGTCCACGTCACGCGGAATGATGATGATGGCGTCGAGGCTGCCGTTAGCCTTATTATAGAACTCGCGGGCATTGGTCACCGTGTCGCCCTTGATGGCGACAAACTCGTACATGTCGTCGCTGTGCAGCGCTGCGGCATAGCGGCCCGTCTCGTCGATGACGGCGATCTGCTGGGTGTCGCTACCCTTATCGTTGAGATAAGCCAGACCAATGGGAACGGCCATGATGAGGATAAACAGCAGGGGCATACCCAGGGTCATCAGTATGAATGACTTGCGCCCGACGATTGACATATATTCACGGGCGATGATTAATCCAAGCTTATTCATTGTTGTCAGTATTTTTTGATTTTACGGTCTCGATGAAAATCTCATTCATGCTGGGCAGCACCTCGGTGAAGCCAGTCAGGCGGTAGTGCTCGTTGAGCCAGGCGATGGCATCGCGCACCTGCACGCCGGCAGCGAGCTTGATGCGTGTGTCGGCCTTTTTCACGGGGTCGGGAGGTAGCAATGTGAACAGGCTGGGATTAGGCTCGATGGTGTCCTGCGTCTGCACCGCGATGATGTTCTTCTTGTGCTGCTGCTTCACCTCGTCAACGCTGCCGGTGAGCACCACCTGGGCATGGTTGAGCAGGGTGATCTGTTGGCAGACCTCCTCGACCGACGCCATGTTGTGTGTCGAGAACAGGATGGTGCTGCCCTGGTCGCGCAGGGCTAGGATCTCGACCTTCAACTGCTCGGCATTGACGGGATCGAAGCCCGAGAACGGTTCGTCAAATATCAGCAACGGCGGGCGGTGGATGACGGTGCCGATGAACTGCACCTTCTGTTGCATACCCTTGGACAGGTTCTCCACTTTTTTGTTCTCCCATTCCTTGAGGTCAAAGCGGTCGAGCCACCAGTGCATCGAGGCCACGGCATCGGCCTTGGTCATGCCCTTGAGGCGACCCAGGTACACGATGTGGTCGCCCACCTTCATTTTCTTGTACAGGCCGCGTTCCTCGGGCAGGTATCCGATGTGGGCGATATCGTCGTCGGTCATCTGCTTGCCGTTGAGCGTCACGGTGCCCTCGTCGGCGGCGAGGATGCGGTTGATGATGCGTATCAGGGTGCTCTTGCCGGCGCCGTTGGGTCCCAACAGGCCGTAGATGATGCCCTGTTCTACCTGCATGGAAACGCCCCCGAGGGCGGTATGCCCCTCATAGCGTTTCACCACGTTATTGATATCAAGATAAGCCATATTGTTGAGTATAGGTTGTTAATATTGCAAAGTTAAGCGTTTTTTGCTCATTTGACGCACGCATGGTCGGGAAAACTACAGAGCGAAGGAGAAAAATGAGAGCCGAGGCCTTGGAATCCCCGGCTCTCATTCCGGAATTTTATGAGTCTATCGTTTATTTCTCGGGAGTCATGACAATCTCGATGCGGTTGCCGGTGTTCACAATCTTGCGGGCGAAGGCTGCAATCGACTCGGGTGTCTGGGCATTGACGATGTCCTCATAGCCCGTGAGCCTGTCGGCGCCCACCAGAACGTAGGTCCTGATCATGTGGAACCAGTAGGAGTTCTCCTTCAGGTTGGTGGCGTGCTCCTTCAAGGCATTTTCCTTGATTTCCTGCAGCGAGACGGGATCGATACTCTTGCAGGCATTGTTCATCTCATCCTTGACAATCTTCAGGGCCAGGTCGGTGCACTCGGGCTTCACCGGGCAGTAGGCCACCACGGGAGTGAGCGTTCCGTCGCCCTCAAAGGTCGAGTAGCCATAGGCACTGGTCGAGTAGGCGGCACTGGCATCCTCGCGGATCTTCTGATTATAGACCTTGTCGAGCACTTCTCCCAGGAAGTAGGCCTTGATGCTGTTCTCGAGGGTGTAAGGCGTCTTGTCGTCACCCCATACCACGTTGATGTAGGCCTTGGGTGTCTCCATCTTGCGGGAGAAGTGGCAGATGGTCTCGCCATGAGGATGGCTCCACATGTTCTTCCAGTTAGAGGTCTTACCCTTCTTGGCGGGCAGGCTGGCAACGTACTGCTCGAGGAGCGGGCGCACGGTTTCCTCGTCAAAGGCGCCCACGATGATGAAGGTGTAGTCGGCGGCGTTGGCGGTCACGTCCTTGATCATCTGCAGCGAGCGGTCATAGTCCATCTTCTTCAGGTCATCGACATGGAGGGGCTTGAAGCGCCAGTTGCGGTTGTTGGTCACATAGTTGATGGTGTCGTTGAGTGCCGACTCGGGCTGCAGGTCCTTGTTCTTGAGCTGGGTCTCGAGCAGGCTCATGAGCTGGTTGTAACTTTTCTCGTCCTTGTTGATCTTGGTGAAGTTGAGGTAGAAGAGCTGGAACAGGGTCTCCAGGTCCTTGACGGTCGTGTTGCCGCTGAACTCGTCATAGGAGTCACCCATGCTGAAGGTCACGCTGGCCTGCTTGCCGGCCAAGGCCTTCTGCAGCTCGGTGGAGGAGAAGTTACCCAAACCGCTCATCGAGATGGTGGCATCCATCAACATGGCATTCATCCAGTCCTTCTCGTCATAGAGCGACTCACCGCCGCGACGGATGGCGTTCATGATGATCTCGTTCTCCTTGAAGTCGGTCTTCTTGAGGATGACGTGAACACCGTTGCTCAGTTCCAGTTCCTTGTAGCCGAAGGTGCTGTTGGCCGTCTCCTTGACGATTTTGCCCTTCTTGGGCAGGCTGCTGATGAGGGGCTCCTGCTTCACGTTGTCCACATAGGCCTCGAGCTTGGTGTTGCGAGCGGCATTGACTGCGCTCTTGAGTCCATCGACGCTGGGATAGACTGCGCCGTCTTTCTCCTGGTTGTAGTTGACAACGACCAGATTCTTGTCGGTGGTGCCGATGAGTTCTTTGAACATGCCGTTGACAAGGTCAACAGTGAGGAAGGGGGCCAACTGGTTCATGACCTCATAGGTCTGCTCGATCGAGGCGATGGGCTCGTTCTCGGTGAAGTGGCTGCAATACTTGCGGCCAAACTCCTCGTTACTGATCTTGTTGCGCTCGTTGTAGCGCTTCTCGAGCCAGCTCATGTATTCATCGCGGGCTCTCAGATACTCACTCTCGGTGAAGCCATATTGGGCAACGCGCATGGCTTCGGTCATTAATTCCTGCAAGGCAGCCTCGTTCTTGTTCTCCTTGGGCAGCGCTAGCATCGAGAAGGCGTCCATGGTGTTGGCAAAGATGTAATCGTCGTCGTAGCAATAAGCATAGGAGAAGGGGCAGTTGGGCTCTTGGGCCTTTTCGGCCAGGCGGGTGTTGAGCATGCTGCTTCCCATGTTGGTGAGATACTGGAAAATATAATACTCCATGCTGGTCTTCATCTCACGGGGGAAGGCCTCGTGCTTGAAGCTGATTTCAATCTCGCTGCGGGTCTGCTCCTTGTCCTTGTCGATGACATAGATGGCTTGCTCGTTGTCGGGGACGGGTTCGAGGGTCACCTGTGCTGCATTGGGATTGAGCACGCAGTCCTTAAAGAGTTCCTTGATCTGGGCCTCGATATGGTCCACATCCACGTCACCCACGATGACGAGTGCCTGGTTGTCGGGGCGGTACCACTTGTGGTAGTAGTCGCGCAGCTCGTTGTACTTGAAGTTGTCCACCACGCTCATCAGGCCGATGGGCATGCGCTTGCCGTACTTGGAGCCGGGGAAGAGTGCCTCGAGGTTATTCTCGAGCATGCGCATGTTGGGACTGCGGCTCAGACGCCACTCCTCGTGGATTACGCCGCGTTCCTTGTCAATCTCCTCGTCGGTGAGCAGCAGGCCGCCGCTCCAGTCCTTGAGGATGAGCAGGCATGAGTCGATCGCGCTCTGGCGCGTGCTGGGCACATCATTGATATTATAGACGGTCTCGGTGGCGCCGGTGTAGGCATTCAGGTCCTGACCGAAGGCCACACCCAGCGAGCGGGTGTAATCGATGATGCTGTGGCCCTCGCCGTTGAAGTGCTCACTGCCGTTGAAGGCCATGTGCTCCAGGAAGTGGGCAAGGCCGCGCTGGCTCTCTTCCTCCTGGATGGAACCCACGCGCTGGGCGATGTAGAAGTTCACACGGTGCTCGGGATAATCGTTGTGGCGGATGTAATAGGTCAACCCGCAATCCAACTTGCCGATGCGCACTGCCTCATCAACGGGGATGGAAGGCATCTGCTGTGCTTTCATCATGCCGGTGCTGAATACCATCAGCATCAACATCATTGCTGTGAAAAATCTTTTAGTATTCATAACTTTAATTTTTTAAGTGGTTATTATTTATGCTAATTGTTGTCGAGTTCTTAAAAAATCGATTGTACCCTAAAGAGCCGCCATCTTTCCAAAATATAACACCACCTTGAAATTTTTTTATGTTTTTTACTGAAAACTTGGCTTTAAGTCATCAAGAGACCAAAGCCAAGTTTCAGTTTATTCTGACTTGTGGATGAGTCATAACATGTTTTGCCAATCACTCCGATATGTGCTGGTCGTTTTTATTCAGTCGCAAAATTTGAAATAAGCTCAAGATACCTGCAATGGCGAAACAAGTGGAGCCGACAATAGCACAACCCCAAAAAATATCGGATATCAAATTGAGCGATGGATCGCTTGGGGGATATGGCGGCTTGATGAAAAAGGCATGCATGATGCTGGCTCCTAAGAAACCGATTGCGCCCAGGATGCCTCCAGCAACACTGCCAAGCCGTATTTTGGAGCTTAATCGCTTGTCATCATTGCTGACAGTTAAAGCTATCAGTATCAATGCAAATGCCAGGTTCGTCTCTTTAAAAACAAACATGATGATGAGGGCGGCAATGATGAGCGCGCTCGACAAGATTAAATGTTTATAGCCGTATTTCATAATCGTGAAATTATGGGTTATTCTTTTATTGTCCTTCGGATTGTTGTCTCTCTTTCCTCATTTTTCCGGCAACCCGATATTCCAGGATATTGCCGATGAGCAGAATTAGGAAGATGTAGTCGGGAGTTCCCACCCCGAACAATGTCAGGACAATGAGGAGCAATGAAAGGCAAACCACTATAGTTGTGATGATGAGCCATACCCTCGTGCGCTTGCTCCAATGACCGCCATAGAGGCACAGCACTTCGCCTAACAGCCAAACATTATATCCCGTAATCGCCGGGGTCACGAACCAATTGGTGTCCACGTTGAACCAGCTCGTTATCTTGGCAAGCAGCAGTCCGACGATAGCAGCGAAAAGCAACGTCAGGCCTACAGCCTGCACCGCCTTGCCTGCGGGCGTGAATAACGTGGTTCTTGTTTTCTTTTGTTTCATGATCGTGTGATTTTTAGGGTGATTAATGATCAGTCGTTCTTGTGATTAATGTTCAAATGATTGAAGCGTGATTACTGGGTGACCGGGGGATTATCTTTGCTCCCCTCACTGATGGTGGTACCAACAATAAACAGTGCAAAGGAGAGATAGAATATCCATTTGCCGACACCGGTAATGAAAAAGGCCGTTGCCGTGAGTGCTGACAGCGACATCAGCGCAATGGCGATGATGCCGTTGCGTTGGGACAACTTCTGCTGGTCCATCTTTGTCACGATGGTTCCTGTTTCCCACAATGCCAATCCGATAATGGCGGCACACTTAGCCCACCACAAGTTGTGGATAAATGAAGCCTGTGCCATGATGCCGGTGAGGTGCATGATGATGGTGATGGCAACAATAGCGCCTAGAATTGCGCCGGTAGTCTTGAGCGCGATGATAAATGTTCTTTTCATAGTTTGAGGGAGTTGATAATGGTCAACTTTACTTTGACTTGTCACATCAATCATGTTTAATGATCAGTCGTTCTTGACGAATTCTCCTATAGAGGGGTCTGATGCCCTGCGCTGGACGGTATAGTCGAGCGTGGAAGCCTCCTCATTGGCAAGTTCAAGATAGGCCTTGAGTTTGTTGCCCCTCACGCTGTGAATGGGACAAAAAGTGACCCTGTAATAATCTCTCAACTCAAATTCAGGCTCGGGGATGGAATCGGAGTACTCTGAGAATTCTGTAGTGTTCTGTATGGACATACTGCTGCCGATGCGGATCATCTTGTCCTTATCCACCTCAATGCCAGGCTTGATCAGATAGCGGGCCTTGAGGTAGAGCCGAGCAGGAATGGCGTCGATGACGATATCCTCATTCCATGACACTGTCGATGTTGAGTCATAATACCACAAGCCGTCACAATCTCGAATACCCAAACTTAAACTCGAGATGTTGTCTCTGGTAAGCGTATCGGTGACGAGTTCGCCCTTGCTGTTGGCATAAGTGATCTCGATATCGACATAGTCCATCAGTTCTCGTGAGCAGTCCCATGAATACTGGATGCTCAGGGAATCAACGTGTGCGGGAGACTGATTGCTCTTCTGCTCACACGAGGAGAACGCAGCACAAGCGATAACAACGAGAGTTGCAATATATAATAGAGTCGGTTTCATTGTCGTTGATGATTTAAAGGTTATTGTTCGGTGACGGGTGCAGCATCTTGCTGGGTAGAATCATTATGCCAGCTCTCCCTATTCACGAAGATATTAACATCCAGTTTTCCTTTCCCTGTGAACTTGATGCTATCATTATCTTTTATTGCCGTGACGAGAATGGACTGGTCGCCATGGTCATTAGCCATGTCCAGGAGGGTGGCAACCTTGTCCCGTTTCAGGGTGAACTGGTTCACTAAGTAATAATCCAAACCAAGATTCTTACCGCCTCGTGCGTAAGCGCTGAATACGGCCTCTAGTTCATAAGACGCTTTCTTCAACTGACTACCGGGCTTGGGAATGAAGGTGTAGTCAACGAGTCCAAACTGGCACGGGAAGGTGTCCATGTGGACGGCCTTGTTCCATATCTTGCTGGTGATGGTGTCGGTAACGCTCTTGCCGTCATCGCCCTTGTAGGTGAGGGCCAGGTCGGCAACTTGGGCCATGTCATCGGTGAGGGTGATGTTGTAATAGACCGTCAACCTGTCGTTCTTATTGTCGTTGCATGAGCCGAGCGCCAGGACGGCGAGCAGCATCAGCATTGTGGTGAATATATGCTTTTTCATCTTTGAAGTCGAGTTAAAGAGTTAATAACAGTGAACTAAATGCGCTGATCAATGCGACAGGATGATACTTGTAATGAATGTGGCGATGGCGATAAACACCGCGGTTGCTGTTGCAACAAAATTCTGCTTTTCCATAATCTTATATTTTTCTTTTTAAAACTACGAATTACACGAATGGCGCTAATCGTTTTTTCATCTTTTGTCCTTATGTTAGTGTGATTCGCGTAATTCGTAGTTAATGAATGATTACTTGTTGAGATAGTTGTTGTAGAGTTCCTGGAGCTCGGTGGGGGTTATGCCCACGGCCTTGAGCTGGCCCAGGAAGTAGTCCATTTCGCCCTGCATGAGCTGCTCGCGGCGTGAGGCCACTATCTTCTCCTGAGCGTCGGGGCACACAAAGTAGCCCAGTCCGCGCTTGGTGTAGATGATGCCGCTGTGCTGCAGGTGGTCATAGGTGCGCGCCACGGTGTTGGCGTTGACCTCAATCTCGGCGGCGAGTTCTCGCACGCTCGGTACCTTGCCGTCGGGTGTCAGTTTTCCGGAGAGGATCTGGTCGCCGATGCGGTCTGCAATCTGCAGATATATCGCTTTATTATCCTTGAAATTCATAGCTTATTTCCACCATTTAAGAGTTATTACATCCTTGTGCTTGAGAACGAACCAGGCCATTACCAGGCACAGGAAATAGATGATTGCATCAATCCAGATGCCCACGGTAGCCAGTTGATCGAAGAAACCGTTCCTGATGTTCTGAGGAACCGTAAAATCTAAGTAATGATGGGTTATATTGATGATAGCCGCAATCTGGAGAATTGCGATGCCAAGCACCACCACGCCCATCTTGAGAGCTGAACGCCGTGGCCACATCACGCTGCTCAGGAAGAATGCCGCTCCGGCACCCAACGCCACGACGAGCATGAAAATGTCGGTTCGATCAAGCTTATTGATATTGAACAGGTTCGCCAGATTGGTGGGCAAGGTGCTTTCAATGCCCAGCCTGTGATTGACGAAACTCATGACGAGGTATCTTGTGATGTCGGCCAGCTGGAAGCTGACGGCAAAGATCACAAAGCTACCGACGAAGTATAACAGCAGGTTGACAATGTACTTCTCGAGGGTCGAGGAAGGGGAGGTGAGCAGTTCCACCCGTCCCTGGCGTGTCTTGAGGTTGTGGAAGGCCAGTCCTGCCATGAGGGCAGCAATCACACCGAAGGCAAATGGATTGGCTTCGTAGGTGCCGTCCAAAGAGTTCACATTGGTGACAATCATCGAAATCGTGTACCACAGGTAGATGCCCGCCATGACGAGCGCTGGAGTGCGCCAATTCTCGGTAAATTCCTTGCGTAGCGCCGCTGTGAAACGGTTCCAGCTGAATATTTGGTTGGTATTCATAATAATCTGTTTTATTGATGATGAATGATAAAACGGCCAGTTTCAAGACCACCACTTGAGGGATACCACATCCTTGCGCTTGAACAGGTACCAGGCACCATACCAGCAAACGAGGGCGATGGCAAAACTGATGTAATTGCCGAGGCTAATGGCATCCATTAACTTCGAGCCATCGATATTGGAGAGCTTGTCCCAGGATGCGCCAATGAGAATGGGAGATGCGACAATCAGTCCTGCAATGACATTCACAACACTGTTGAGCACTTGCTGTGTAGCAAAGGTCTTGATTACAGCCCAGCGGGGCCACAGCACACTGCCCATGAAGTACATGGCCGGTGCCAGGAAGATAGAGAGAATGGTCATCAACTTGAAATTAGACTCAGTAAATCCTGATTCCTCAAAGATATCTGTGATACTCATGATGTCGGCCGAGCTGCTTGTCATAATCGACAGGAAGTTCATGGGACCGGGAACATAAAACGTCTTGCTCTTGAAGGGCGTCAGGATGGCGATGCGTGCCAGGTCGGCCAGATGGGCACAAACGATGAAGGCTACAAAGGCACCGATGACATAGATGACCAGATTGACGGTGAACTTCTCGGTCATCGAGGTGGGCGAGGTGAACAGCGCCACGCGTCCCGTCTTGCTGGTCAGATTGCGGAAGGCCAGCGAAGCGACAATCATGACGATGAATGAGTAACATGTCATGACAACGATTGCCGGCATGAGATCGATGACTTGCTGGCCTTCGGGGTCGTTGACGGCCTTCGGGGCAATGGAACTGGAAATCAAATTTCCCACCACCATAAAGACCGTGAAGAACAGGAAAATGGATACCACAATGAGGAGCAGCTGGCGCTTGTTCTCCACCAACTCCTTGCGCATGGCTGCCGTGAAGCGGCCCCAGTCGAAGATCTGATTGCTAACTGAAGTACTCATGGCTGCATTCATTTTGAGGTGGTGAACAGTTGATTGATAGCCTCGGTATTCTGGAGCGTGGCGTTGAAGAGCATCTCCAGGTCAACCTTGGTCTCCTCGCCGGGCTGAGCGGGAACGGCACCTAGGGCGCCATAGGGGCTCTGCAGCACGAAGATGGGCTGATCGCCCTCGCGCAACGGGCGGAAGGCTAAGCGGCTAGTCACGTCGGCCATGCTGGTGTTGAGCAGCACCTGGCTCTTCTCGATAATGAGCACATGGTCGAGGATGTCGCTGATGTCGCGCACCTGATGGGTGGAAATCAGAATCAATTTGTCATCGGTCATGCAGCTCGAGACGAGTTTGCGGAACTGGCTCTTGCTGGGGATGTCCAGGCCGTTGGTGGGCTCGTCCATGATGAGCACGCGGGTGTTGGTGGCAAAGGCGAAAGCCATGAACACTTTCTTCTTCTGGCCCATCGACAGGGCATTGAGCTTCACGTCCAGGTCACCGCCCATCTCAAAGATGTCCAGGTAACGCTGCATGTCCTCCATGCTGAAGCGGGGGTAGAAAGGAGCGTTGATGCTCACATACTTCTTGATGCTCAATCGGGGCAGTTCAAACTCCTCGGGAACCAGGAAGAGGTCGCTCATCGTCTTGGGAAGACGGCGGCGCACGTTGTCACCGTCCATCAGCACTTCGCCACCAGCTGGGGTGAGCAGTCCAGTCATCAGGTAGATGAGCGTGGACTTGCCGGCACCGTTCTTTCCTAGCAGACCGTAAACATTGCCAGCGTTCAATTCAAGCGAGAAATCATGGAAGAGGTCTCCATTACGCTTGTTGTAGCTAAAACTGAGATTGTTGATCGTAATCATAATAGATAGATATTAATGAGTGAATAATTTACTTATCTAGTGTACTACTTAACTAGTACACTGCAAAGGTATAACAATAGTTTTGGAACTTCCAAATATTTTAACACTTTTTAAGAATTTTCCTTGATTATCGCGTGTTTTTCTGTTTTCCGATGGTCAGTTCAAGATGATGTCAATCAATGCGTTGATGTCGGCGACATTCACCTCGCTGTCGCCGTTGACATCGGCCATGGCGGCTGTTGCGGAATCATCCTGGCCGTTCAGGATAACGTCAATCAATGCGTTGACGTCGGCGATGTTTACCTCGCCGTCACCGTTCACGTCGCCCGTGACGAGGGCCTCTTTGTCCCCAAAGTACATGTGGTCGAGCTCGGCAAGGTTGAGGGTGGCTGTGGTCTCGTCATTGGTGACGATAGCGTGGGCAAAGTCGTCGTAGGTGATTTTCAGTCCCTCGATGGAGAAGGAGACCTTGCTGCCGTCGGTCTTGACAAAGGTCAAAGTCTCGCTGGCCATTCCGTGGAAGGCTATTCCCACAAGCAGCCACAATATGAAATACTTGAATTTTCTCATCGCCTTATTTAATTAATTAGGAAAATTTGCGCCACGCATGGGTGCGTTGTCCACGTGTGGCGCAAAATCATTCAAGTGATGAAGATGTTATTCTTTCAATCTTACCAAGTGCCGTTGAGCACGTAGTTGATGAGTGCAGTCACATCCTCGATGTCGATACCTCCAACTTGGTCACAGTTGGCGGCACTGAGGTCGAGCCCGGTGCTGTTGTCGCCGAGCACGTATCCAATCAGGTCAGTAATATCGTCAACGTCAACTGTGCCGCTCATGTTCACGTCGCCGCGCTTGCCGGCAGGCGTGTCGCCACCCGCCTCGTTGCTGAAGTACATGTCCTGTACCTCGGCCAGGGCGATAGTGGCCGTTCCCTCGGCATTGGTGATGGTGACGTTGGTATTGTCGTAGGTGAGCTTGAGGCCTTCTACCGAATAGGTTGCAGTCGAACCATTGGTCTTGGTGAACTTCAGGTAGTTATAGGTCTCGGCGCTGGCGAAGATAGCCACCAGTGCGATAAGCATCGTTATAATCGTCTTTTTCATAATTTTGAACTCTTAAATAGATGTTTATTAATGCGAATAACTACTTGAAATTAATAGCCGGGATTATAACTTGATAAGTTGACGCTGCTTCCACCTGAAGCATTGGTATAACCCTTTTCGGTCCAGAACGAGGTTCCGCTAGGTGTCACGCCAGTCATCAGTTTAGTGCTTGACGGGGCCGAAACAACCATGGTCTGGCTGCCGCCACCGCCCCAACCACTACTGCTGCTCTTTGTGGGGGTTTTGAATGCGAAACCGATGTTATTGCCGCTATAGATGGCATACCAGGCATTGCCGGTCCAGGATGAGTACTGATAACATGTTTGTTGCATAGAAGCACCTCGCTCGAGTCCACCAATGGCAATAAGATATCCGCCTTGGATATAAAGCTTGTAACTCTCGGCAGCATCGAGAGCTACTTCGGGAGTGGTAGCGCTCTTTGCGAGAATATAACCGCCTTTAATATACATGTTACCATTGGAGTCCAAGCCGTCATTATTAGTTGAGACGGCATAGATATGGCCATTGTTTACTGTCATGTGCGATTTGCTGTTAAACGCGTCGTCGTAGCTGTTGACTTCGATATAGCCGTCATTGATGAACATTTCGCCCTTGGACTCAATGCCCTCGGCGCCTTCACCGCCCGTGGTGCTAACAGTGATGGTGCCGCCGTTGATGGTGAGGTTGCCCTCGGCGCGGATGCCCTTGGGTGACGAGCTGGTATCGCTACCTTCATCGCCGGTACCAGGGCCCCAGCCGCCTCCAGGATTCCAACCCCCTCCAGGACCGCCACCGCTGTTGCTGGTGCCGAACCTGCTGCCGGAGGTCTTCACGGTGATGTTGCCGTCGTTGATGATCAGCGTGCCGTCGATGTTCATGCCCTTGCCGCCGGCGCCTGTTGCTGTCAGGTTCAGCGTGCCGCCATCGATAACGACGTTGCCGTCACACTTGATGCCGGCGCATGCACTCGTGGAGTCGTCGCTGTAGGTCTCACCGCCGCCGCTCACGGTACCGGTGATGGTTCCGCCCGTGATGTGCAGGTTGCCGATGGGCTTGATGGCCTTGCTGGCATCACCGGTGACGGTGAAGTTGATGGTACCGCCGGTGATTTCCATGTCGCCGTCGGTCTTGATGCCGTGGTCATAGGTGTTGAGCGTCAATGTGCCGCCACTGATCAGGGCACTACCCTCGCTGCGCACACCCATAGCCTCGTCCTTGATGGTGGTGCACTTCATCGTCGCACCGTTCAGGATGAAGGCATAGTCGGCCTTGGCACAGGCTACCTTGGTGGTGTCGGTGGTGCCGTAGGCCCAAGGCTCACCTTGACACTTGATGTCGATATTGCCGGCGGTAGCGGTCATCGTGCTGTCGCACTTCATGCCGCGTGTGCCGTTGCCGGTCATGGTGATGTTCACCACAGCCTCTTCGCCATTGATGGTTAGGTTGCGGTCGCTGCCGATGCCCGTGGCCTCCTTGATCTTGCTCTTGTCGCTGTCCCAAACGGCGTTACCGCTGTGATTCAGCGTCAAGGTTCCGCCCTGGATATCCACGCTGCCCTCGGCCTTGATGCACTTGGTGCCAGCTGCGCTGCCGTTGATGGTGAGCGTGCCGCCCTTGATGAGCACGTGGCCGTCCAGTTCGGGATCGGCGGTGTCCTCGGCATCTACCTGGATGCCATCGTCACCGCAGCTTTGGATGTTGATGGTACCGCCGTTCATCTGGAAGTACTGGGCGACGTTGATGGCGTCGGCTACCGAGCTGGTGATGGTGATGGTGCCCACGGTCTTCTTGACCTCCATATACTCGTTGCATGCCAGTGCGTGCTTCTTGTTGCCCGTGATGGTGAGCGAGCCGCCCTTGCTGAACTCGGCATGGCCCTTCACGAGGAAGGCAGCCTTCTTGGTGTTGTTGGCACCGTCCTTCAGCGTGTTGGTCGTTCCGTCGGCCAGCTGCACGGCGATGCGCTTGCTGTTCTGGATGTTGATGGCTGCGCTGTCGGGGTTGGTCAGGTTAACGCCGTTCAAGATGAGCGTCATCTTGTAACTGCCCGCATGATAGAAGCAGCCGCTCGTGCTGGTGCCCTGCAGGGTGTAGGTGTACTCGGTGGCCACCTCGGCGTCCTGCATGACGGCCACGCGCGCCCCGGTCACCTCGGCGGTGATGTGGTTGGCGATGTTACCGGCCACATATACGTCGGCCACATTGTTGTTGTACTTGACGAGGACATTGTCGTCGGCAAACGTCTCGTTGGCGACGGTCACGCTGTCCACATCGGCGAGTGTAAACCCTTTCTCAAGAACAGTGAGCAGGCTCGCCGAACTGTAAGGCATGGTGCCCACTGTCTCGGTGTTGTAGGCCCAGTGCACATTGCCCGTGTGTACCCACATGGTCTGCTGTGCATAGCCTAAAACACCTGCCATGGCAATCAGTGTTGCCAGTAGAAATCGTTTTCTCATAAACAGTGTAATTTTAGTTGTGTTTTGATGTGATTAATACATGATTCTGCCCGCAAAACTATTTAACATTATTATATAATGCAATTCTTTTCAATCAATCCCCCGATTTATTCGGCCAAAATAAAGAAATCCGTAAGGGAATAGCGGGCTTAAATGCTGTCCAGATGGGTGATGGTGCGCAGCACGGTCAGGGCAGTGCTCACGCTGGGAATATTGGAGATAATGATGCTGCGGCGGTTGTTTTTCTGGCTCAAGGTGCACCGTTTGGGATTCTGCTGCACAAAGTTCAGCAGTCGCCCGAAGGCCGGCGACTGGTAATAGGCGATATTCTCCTCGCCGACGAGGAACAGGTGCATGCGCGTCTGGCGGATGACGAGTTTCTCGATGCCCAGGCGGCGTGCCGTGCGGCGCAGCGGCACGATGCGGATGAGCTCGGCCGCCATATCGGGAATCTTGCCAAATCGGTCCACCATCCGCTCCTCAAAGGCCTCGACCTGGTCATCGGTCTCCATGTTGTCGAGCTCGCGGTAGAGGGTGATGCGCTCATTTTCCTGTGGCACATAGCTGGCGGGGAACATCAGCTCCAGATCGGTATCGACGATGCAGTCGGTGACAAACTCGGTGCCGCTGTCCTCCTTGTCATCGTTGTCACCGCCAGTAGCGGTGAAGGTCGAAGCGAACTCCTCGGTGCGCAGTTCGGTCACGGCCTCCTTGAGCACGCGTTGGTAGGTCTCGTAGCCCAGGTCGGCGATGAAACCGCTCTGCTCGGCGCCCAGCAGGTTGCCCGCACCGCGGATGTCCAGGTCCTGCATGGCAATCTGGATGCCCGAGCCCAGGTCGCTGAAACTCTCGATGGCCTGCAGGCGGCGGCGCGCGTCGGTGGCCAGCGGCTTGCCCGGTGGCACGAGCAGGTAGCAGAAAGCCTTGCGGCTGCTGCGTCCCACGCGTCCTCGCAGCTGGTGCAGGTCGCTCAGGCCGTAACGGTCGGCATTGTTGATGATGATGGTGTTGACGTTGGGCATGTCGATGCCGTTCTCGATGATGGTGGTCGAGAGCAGCACGTCGTAGTCATGGTTGCCAAAGTCGATGATGGTCTGTTCCAGCCGCTCGGGAGGCATCTGGCCGTGGCCCACGGCAACGCGGGCATCGGGCACCACGCGGTGAATCATGTTCTCCAGCTGCTCCAGTTGCTCGATGCGGTGGTTGACGAAGAAGACCTGCCCGTTGCGCGAGAGTTCGAAGTTGATGGCCTCGGCGACGATGTCGTCGTTCAAGGTGCCCACGGTGGTGAGGATGGGGTAGCGGTTGGCGGGTGGGGTAGTCAGCGTGCTCAGGTCGCGCGCGCCCATCAGCGAGAACTGCAGCGTGCGCGGGATGGGAGTGGCGCTCATCGTGAGCGTGTCCACGTTGACTTTCAGTTGCTTGAGTTTGTCCTTGACGGCGACGCCGAATTTTTGCTCCTCGTCCACCACCAGCAGTCCCAGGTCATGGAACTGCACGGTCTTGCCGATGAGTTTGTGGGTGCCGATGAGGATGTCGATCTTGCCTTCCTTGAGGTCGGCCAGCAGCTGTTTCACGTCCTTGGGTTTGCGGGCGCGGCTCAGGTAGTCAACGCGCACGGGGAAATCCTTGAGGCGGTCGCTGAAGGTGCGATAGTGCTGGAACGCCAGCACCGTCGTCGGGACGAGCACGGCGGTCTGCTTGCCGTCGGTGGCGGCCTTGAAGGCGGCGCGCACGGCAATCTCGGTCTTGCCGAAGCCCACGTCGCCGCAGATGAGGCGATCCATCGGCTTCTGGCTCTCCATGTCGGCCTTGACGGCCTGGGTAGCGGTCAGCTGGTCGGGGGTGTCCTCGTAGATGAACGAAGCTTCCAGCTCCTGCTGCAGGTAGCCGTCAGGGGTATAAGCAAAACCCTGCTGCTCACGGCGTGCGGCATACAGGCGGATGAGTTCGCGGGCGATGTCCTTCAGGCGGCTCTTGGTGCGCGATTTAATCTTTGCCCAAGCGTTGCTGCCCAGGCGGTTCAGCCGTGGCGCCTCGCCTTCCTTGCTGCGGTACTTCGAGAGTTTGTGCAGCGAGTGGATGGAGACGTAGGCCTCGTCGCCGTTCAGGTAGGTGAGTTTGATCATCTCCTGCGGCGTGCCGTTCATCGAGGTGCGTATCAGTCCGCCGAACTTGCCCACGCCCAGGTCCTCGTGAACGATATAATCGCCCTTCTCGATCTGGTTCAATTCCTTGAGTGACAGGGCTAACTTGCCCGAACGGGCGCGGTCGCTTTTGAGATTGTACTTGTGGAAACGGTCAAAGATCTGGTGGTCGGTGAAGACGCATAGCTTCAGGTCCTCATCGACAAAGCCCTCGTGCAGGGTCCGCAACACGGGTTCGAAGGTGATGTCGTCGCCACGGTCCTCAAAGATGTTGTGCAGGCGCTCGATTTGCTTGGCACTGTCGCTCAGGATGATTAGTTTATAGCCTCTAGCCAGGAAGTCGGTAAACGACTGCCCAATCAGGTCGAAATTCTTGTGGTAGATGCCCTGCGGCTTGCAGTGCAGCGTCAGGCGCTTGACGCCACGCTCGGGTGCCGCCTCGCCGTTGACGATGGCAATGCGGCGCAACTGCTTGAGGCGCTGGACAAACAAGTCGGCGTTGACCACCTTGCTGGTGGCCTGGGTGTCGCCCTCGTCGGCAATCAGGGCGCTGGCCGACATGCCCTCCTGGGCAATCTCGCGGATGCGTGCCGCCAGCCACTGCTCGCTGCGGCACAGAACGATGGTGTCGTCGCCCACGTAGTCGAGCAACGACACGTTGTCCTCGCGGCCGCCACCCGTGTCATTGTTGAGGATGCTCACCTGCTGCAGGCGCTCCTCGCTCAGCTGAGTCTCTACGTTAAACGTGCGTATCGAGTCGATGTCGTCGCCCCAGAAGTCGATGCGGTAAGGCAACTCGTTGCTGTAGGAGAACACGTCAAGGATAGAGCCGCGCACACTGTACTGCCCCGGTTCATAGACATAGTCGGTCGCCGTGAAGCCCAACTCGCGAAGCCTCGTGGTGATCTCGGTCATGTCGGCACTGCCGCCGGTGCGCAGCAATATGGTGCTGGCCTGCACTTCCTCGCGGCGGCGCACCCGTTCGGCTAGGGCCTCGGGGTAGGTGACCACCCAGCGTACCTCCGGGTCATCAAACCAGCGGTTGAGCACCTCGGTGCGCAGGATCTCGTTAGGAGCGTCCACCTGGCCGTACTTGATGTCGCGCTTGTAGCCCGACGGGAAAATCAGCACCTGCTTGTCGCCCGCCAGTTGGCACAGGTCATTGTACATGTAGCCCGCCTCGTCCAGGTCGTTGACCACGATCAGATAAGGGCAAGCACGTTGAGGCAACCGTGCAAGCAGCATCGCCGCACTCGACCCCGCCAGCCCGTCAATCACGGCACACCCGTCGCCGTCAATCAACTTCTTGACCGCCGTCATCCGCCCCTTGCGGTTAAACACCTCACACAATGCCTGAATCTCCATGTCAACTCGATTAAGCGACGACAAAGTTACTTATAAATTGCCAATAACAACCCCATCAGCGACGACAAACTACAAATAGAACCCACTCGCGGCGTGTCGGCACCTTTTCCTAAACGACAAGAAATACAATAGATACAATAAAAATCCATATTTCTCGATTTGGCGTTATTTCGTTAGTGTTTTGACAACGTTAGAGTTAAGAGGGGGGACCGAGGCGGTGCCTCGGTATACGGGACAGGTTGCTTGAGGGGGACGGCGGCTCAGCCGCCGTTTACGGGACATGCAGGACGTTCTGGATTCACTGGACTCACTAGACGGGGTGGAGTTAGTGGGGGGGGGAGGTTTTGCGTCTCTAAATTGCTGGAATTGTACAAGGCGGAGCCTTGCACTACCTCAACCGCCTGATGAGGGGTTGCCTGTGGGGTGGGGCGGAAGTGTTAATGAATTGTTAATTGTGGGTGGGGCCGTGACTGAGTCGCGGAATGGGAGAGATGTGAGGATGTAGTCGTTGGAGTTGGGGGCTTTGGTGATAATGCGGAGTTGGGCTGCTTGGGCGATGATGGCGCGTGTACGGTCGAAGCGGTTGAGCTGCTGGCGTCGATCGTTGATTTTCTGGAAAAGTTGGTCGGGTGAGATGGTTTCGCCGGGCTCAATGACGTCGCTGATGATGTCTCGCAGTGTGGTCTGCTGCATGATGTTACTGTCATGTGGCTCGGTGCATACCTTAACGACCTCATGGGCGAGGTTGTCGTCGCCGATGGAAAAATAGAACTGGCCTTGGTAGTTGTTCTGGTGCATGAAACTCTTGACGAGTCGCACAGTGGTCACTGCCTGCTGTGTAGTGACGGAGAAGATGCTAGAGGCGCTGCTGAAGAGGTATTTGCCGAGGTTGCCTGTGGTTGATGCCCTCTTGCTCAGGTGATTGTAGCCGATGAAGAGGCAGGCGGTGTCGCGGTGGTTGAGGATGTCGCGGACGGCATGGTCGAAGGCTGCAGCGGCATTGACGCCGCAGTTGGGCATGAGGTGGTCGATGTCATCGATGACGATGAGTGTTGGCTGGGTCATCTTGACGGCTTCTTCGAAGGTGTTGATGAGGGAATAGAAGTCGTACCTGAACTGGCCGAGCTTGTCGAGGCAGAGCAGGGCGAAGCGCTTGTGCTCAGGGTCATAGCGTGAGGTCATCTCTTTGAAGAAGTCGGCGCAGGAATAAATGCTGTGTGCCGAGTCGATCCAGAGGACTCTGCCTTTTTCGTCGTCAGGCAAGCTGACGTTGAGGTCGGGTGCGTGATTATAGTTGCCGTCGAGGATTGCTGCAGCAACCATCTTGGCGAGGTGGTGGGCGTGGCAGGTTTCGCGGCCTGTAAGGTAGGTCATGGAGTGCTGCCGGGCGATGGTCTGGCCATTGATGGTGACGAGGGTTTTGGATGTGAGGCTCTCGAGCTGGCTTTCGTCCTTGATGATGGTGTCTTTCCATGGATCGTTTTCATATTCGCTCTTTCGGTAATGGAAAACCTTCATAGTTGAGTTTGGTTTTAGTGTTTTACTTGTTAGTTGGGTGCAAAGAAAGGGAGAGGGAGTGCAATAATCTTGCACTGGTTGGTTAAAGATTTTTAGTTAATAGTAACTGATTTAGGCTTAATCTAGTTCGTTTTTTTAACAACTCTAGAGTTAAGAGGGGGACCGAGGCGGTGCCTCGGTATACGGGACAGGTTGCTTGAGGGGGACCGAGGCGATGCCTCGGTATACGGGACAGGTTGGTTGGGGAGGGGTGAGGTTTGACAGTTAATGGCTGGGAGGGTTGCAAAAAACTCTTGGGTTTTTTGGGGTTTGTGTTTTTTTGTTTAACTTTGCTTTGTAAAACAACTAAGGTAAAAAAGATGAAGACGGATTTAAGGACCAATATCAAGTTTTTTCAGGTGTCGAGCCGTTACTATCGTCCTGAAAATGAAATAGAACTGGCATCGCTCACACGATATGAGAAAGTGCCGACGACGGTCATGGAGAGTGCCGACGACGGGGCTCGGGAGGCTGCGCTTGCCGTTGCCGATATCATCAATGAACGTGTTGAGACCAAGGGGCGTTGTGTGATTGGATTCGGGGCTGGCCGTTATGTGCTCAAGGTGTATGACGAGCTGGTGAAGCTGTATTTTGCTGATAAGGTGAGTTTTGCTGACGTGGTGGCCTTTAACCTGAGTGAATTGGGTCAAGTGGGTGATGAACAGCTCAGTCTGCATCGCCGCATCAGCGAACACTTGTACGCCAAAGTGGATATCGAACCCGAAAACATACACACCTTCAGCCGCCTGGGCGACATCGAGCATGTGCACGGCCTGTGCAAGGCATACGAGCGAGAGATCATCGATGCCGGAGGGCTGGATCTGGTGCTGTGTGACCTGACTACCGACGGCTCCCTGGCTTATAACGAACCCGGCTCGGCCCGCAACAGCGCTTGTCGGTTGATGCTGCTGGGCAATGAGTCGCGCAGCCGCGTCGCTGAGGCATTCCAGAGTGATGTTGCACCCAAGACCGCTGTGACCTTGGGCATCGGCAACATCCTGTCGGCCGACAAGATCATCTGTGTGGCATGGGAGGAGGATTCGGCGACGGCGCTGTTCAACACGATCGAGGGGCGCATGACTGACCTGGTGCCGGCATCATTCCTGCAGGTTCATGACGATGTGAAAATCATTGCCGACCTGGATGCCGCATCGCATCTGACGCGTATCAGTTACCCGTGGAAGGTGACGTCCTGTGAGTGGAACGACTATCTTATCCGCCGTGCCATCGTGTGGCTGTGCGGGCAGACGGGCAAATCAGTGCTGAAGCTGACCAATAAGGATTACAACGAATATGGCTTGAGCGAACTGGTGGCGCTCTATGACTCGGCCTATAATGTCAACATCAAGATATTCAACGACCTGCAGCACACCATCACGGGTTGGCCCGGTGGCAAGCCGAATGCCGACGATACCTATCGTCCCGAGCGCGCGACGCCTTATCCCAAGCGTGTACTGGTCTTCAGCCCTCATCCCGACGATGCTGTGGTGTCGATGGGCGGCACCATACGTCGCTTGGTACAGCAGGGACATGACGTGAGAATCGCGTTCCAGACCGATGGCGATGTGGCAGTGAGCGATGAGGATGTGTTGAGGAGCCTCTTGCTGGCCGACAGATTGACCAAGCGGTTTGAAAACACCAGTTTCAAGTTTATCGAGGATGCGATTGCAAGGGTCCTCCACAAGACGACGACTGACGACGATGATAGTGACTTGCGCTACTTCAAGGGCTCTATCATGTTGAGCGAGGCCATGATGGCATGCAGGCAGATGGGTGTGCCCAAGCAGAACCTCTATGACCTGCGCATGCCGTTTTACACCGATCACCCGTATGGTCAGGGCAAACTCACCGAAGCCGACGTGGCAGTGATACAGGACCTCATCATGCAGGTGAAGCCGCATCAAATATTCTTTGACAACGACTTGGTGGATCCGCATGAGACGCATGTGAGCGCCTCGGGGGCGGTGAAACATGCGTTGGAGCATCTCAAGGACGAGGAGTTCATGCGGGATTGCCGCGTGTGGATGTACCGCGGTCAATGGGGACAGTGGGATGTGGACCACGTGGAGATGGCTGTGCCCATGAGTCCTGAGGAGTTCAGCGAGAAGCGCGATGCCATTCTCAAGTTCCAGTCCCAGATCCAGGACGCGCCGTTCCGCAGCAGTGCCGACGGCAATCTGCCGTGGCAACGCTCCATCGAGCGCAACCATGACTTGGCCGAGAAGTACCAGCAGCTGGGTCTGGCAACCTACGAGGCCATCGAGGCGTTTGTTCAGTACCCTTTAGGCAGCTGACGCTCAATCATTTTTCTTGAAATATTCCTTCATCAGCCGCTTGACGCGCGGGCTCAGAGTGATGATGGTGAACATGGTGCACAGTGCCATCAATGCAAATGCCAGATCCATGATGCTCACCATGACCTTGAGCGGTATCATCGCGGCCACGACAATCATGGCCAGATAATAGTAGTTGTACCACTTCACGTTGTGTGCACCGAAGAGGTAGTTGGTGCACTTCTGTCCATAGTAGCTATAGGAGAACATCGTCGAGAAGGCAAAGAAGAACACAATGGTCATCAGCAGCAGGTGGCCGATACCAGGCAGCAACTGTCCCCATGCACCCAGAGCGACAAACAAGCCCTTAGGGTCGGTCAGGCCGACGTAGTTGCCGGCGATGATGATGGGGATGGAGGTCAAGGTGCACACCAGGCCCGAGTCGATGGCCGGGCCGAGCATGGCGATGAGGCCCTCACGGATGGGGTCGGTGTTCTTGCTGGCGCCGTGCATCATCGAGGCGGTACCCACACCGGCCTCGTTGACAAAGGCGGCACGCCTGGCACCCGTTAAGGCGACATAGGCAAAAGCGCCGAATCCAGCCCTCATGTCGAATGCGCCCTCAAAGATCTGGCCGAACACGCCGGGGATTTCCCTGAAGTTCATGGCCATGATGACGATGACCATGATGAGGTAGAGGATGACCATTACAGGGACAATGCGGGAGGCGAACAGGGCAATGCGCTTGATGCCGCCCAGGATGACGGCTCCCACAACGGCGACCATCACGAGACCCATGATGAAACGCAGCATCAGCGTATTCTCGATACCCATAGGCGTAGTAAACACCGTCGTTACCGATTCCACAAGCTGGTTGGCCTGCATGAAGCACAAAGTGCCCACCAGGCCGAAGATGGAGAATGCCACGGCCAATGGTTTCCATTTCTCGCCCAGCCCCTTGGTGATGATGTACATGGGACCGCCCTGCACCTCGCCGGCGCTGTCGCGACCCTTGTACATGATGGACAGTGTGCCCTCAAAGAACTTGGTGCTCATGCCCACCAGCGCACTCACCCACATCCAGAAGACCGTGCCCGGGCCGCCAATCGTCAAGGCGATGGCGACACCCGCGATATTGCCCATGCCCACTGTGGCAGCGATGGCACTCAGTAAGGCCTGTACCGAACTGATCTGCCCCGACTGCTTGCCCTGGTCACTGGCCTGCTTGTCGCGCAGTACGCGAATCGCACGCGGCAATCGCCTGATGGACACTGCGCCTGAATAAATGAACAGGAACAATCCGCCGCCAATGAGCAGAAAAAACTCAGGGTAGCCACACACGGCGTCGCTGGCGGCGACGATCCAGTTACTCAAAATGGTGAGCATGTTTTCCATATCGATATCTCGTTATAATTGATAATGAATGGGGCAAAGGTAAAACATTTTTCCTGAAAAACCAAAAGCGAGGCTGCTCACGCAGTCTCGCCTTTTGGCGCTTCTTCTTGGACTTGAACCAAGGACCCCCTGATTAACAGTCAGATGCTCTAACCAACTGAGCTAAAGAAGCAAAGCTTATGAATATCTATCTATTATGTTGCGCTTCTTCTTGGACTTGAACCAAGGACCCCCTGATTAACAGTCAGATGCTCTAACCAACTGAGCTAAAGAAGCGTTTTCAGCACCCTTGCGGCAGACCCTGCCGAAAAATGCGGTGCAAAGATAGTACCAAAAATTGAACTGTGCAATAAAAAAATGAAAAAACTTGATTTTTTTGATAAACTCATGGTTTTTTAGCGGTAGAAATCGGCTGATATTCGTGGAATAATAGTATTTTCGCAGCCAAATACAAACGAAGAAATGAAAAAGACGCTCAAATATCTTGCCTGGGGTTTTGTTGCCCTGTGTTTGGCTGCTCCGGCAGCCCTTGCCGACGACGAGAAGGCAGTGAACGATGACGCTGCCGTGGCGCGCAGCCTGGATATCTTCAACACGCTGTACAAGGAGTTGAACACCTTCTATGTGGATACCATCGATGCACAAAAGTCCATCGAGAATGCCATCAATGCGATGCTCGACGACATCGATCCTTACACCGAGTATATCTCAGCCAAGGAGACTGATGACTTCATGACATTGAGCACCGGCGAGTATGGCGGCATCGGCAGTTACCTGATGGAGCGCACTATTGACGGCAAGAAGGGGGTCTATATCAGCGGCCCCTACGAGGGCAGTCCTGCAGCACGTGCGGGCCTGCGCACCGGTGACCGTATCATCATGATTGACGGTGACAGTACTGCCGGCTGGTCGAGCGACCAGGTGAGCAAACGCCTCAAGGGCCAGGCCAACACGCACCTGACGGTGACTGTGGTGCGCCCCTACGACGAGGACAGCATCAAGACGTTCTCGTTCAACCGCGAGACCATCAGTGTCACTCCCGTGCCCTATTACGGCGTGACGCGTGACAATATCGGCTACATCTCGTTGACGACCTTTAACGAGAAGTCGGCCCAGCAGGTGCGAGAAGCCTTGATTGCGTTGAAGAATGATCCGCGTGTCAAGAACATCGTGCTGGACCTGCGCAGCAACGGCGGAGGCATTGTCGAGGGAGCCATCCAGATTGTGGGCTGCTTTGTCCCCAAGGGGACGCAGGTGCTCATCATGCGTGGCCGTGACAAGTCGAGCGAGCGCACCTATAAGACTACGGTCGATCCCGTGGACACCGAGATTCCGCTGGCCGTGCTCATCGACGGCGGCTCGGCCAGTGCGAGTGAGATTACTGCCGGGGCCTTGCAGGACCTGGACCGTGCGGTGATCATCGGGTCGCGTTCCTTTGGTAAGGGACTGGTGCAGTCCACCCGCAGTTTGCCCTACGACGGGATACTCAAGGTCACCATTGCCAAGTATTACATTCCCAGCGGCCGCCTCATCCAGGAAGTGGACTACGGCAACCGCAACGATGACGGTACCTATAAAAAGACCACGACCGACAGCACGGCACGCGTGTTCCATACCGCCAACGGACGCGAGGTGCGTGAGGGTGGCGGCATCATGCCCGACATCAAGGTTGAGCCGCGTGAGCTCAAGCGCATCGTCTATAACATCATGCGCGACCAGTGGGACTTTGACTTTGCTACCCGCTATGTCGCACAGCACAAGGACATCCCTGGCCCGGCTGACTTTGTGGTGACCGACAGTATTTTCAACGAATTCAAGGCATTTATCAATGCCGACAAGTTCCAATATGACAAGGTGTGTGAGCAGCAGCTTGCCACGTTGCGCAAGACTGCAACCGCCGAGGGTTACATGAACGACTCGACAGCCGCCCAGTTCGACCGTTTGGAGCAGATGCTCAAGCATGACCTGGACCATGACCTGGACCTGCACCGCCGCGATATTTCCTACCTGTTGGCACAGGAAATCATGGACCGCCTGTACTATCAGCGAGGCCAGGCCGAGTGCTCCATCAAGGATGATGACTACCTTGACAAAGCCAAGGAGGTATTTGACAAGCCAGGGGAATATGCACGTATTCTCAATATCAAATCCAAACCCGCCAAACATTCCAAAAAGGCCAAGAAATCCAAGTGACATCCCCTTGAAGTCCTGAGAATACTATAGGTCAAATTACAATGAGAGATTTTGCGGCAATAGATTTTGAGACTGCCAATTATGAGCGCAGTTCGGTGTGCTCGGTGGGTGTCGTCATCGTGCGTAACGGAGAGATTGTCGATTCATTCTACTCGCTGATCCAGCCAGAGCCTAATTATTACAATTACCGGTGTTCACAGGTGCATGGCCTGTGCCGTGAGGATACCGAAAATGCGCCCGTTTTCCCTAAAGTATGGGCGCAGATAGAACCACTCATCAAGGGCTTGCCGCTGGTTGCCCACAACAGGCCCTTTGACGAAGGCTGCCTAAAGGCCGTGTTCCGTGTCTATCAGATGGACTATCCCGATTACGAGTTCCTGGATACACTCAGCACCTCTCGCCGCCTGCTGCCTGACCTGGAAAACCACCAGCTGCAGACCGTGGCTGCAGCCTGCGGGTACGAGATGAAGAACCATCACCATGCCCTCGCCGATGCCGAGGCCTGTGCATGGATCGCCCGGGAAATACTATAAATATAATGTAATGTGGTGTTGCTTAGGTTAAAGGCGGTTGATGGCGGCCTTGACTTGAGCCATATTGCTGCGTGAGACGGGGAGGACGTCATGGCTGTGCTTGATGAGCAACTGCATGGAACCCGACCGTGAGACGATTTCCTCGACTTGGCTCAAATTGACCAGGAAGGCGCGGTGGCAACGTACGATCATGGGGTAATCCCGCAAGTCGTCCTCCATCTGCTTAGAGGTGGCACGCAGCATGCTGGACTGCACTCCATCTTCACTCAACTGATATATTTTCACATAGTTGCCGACGGCTTCGATGTACAGCAGGTCGGCAATCCGCAACATGACCGTCTCGCTGGTCGAGCCCGTGAGGGTGATGGCCTGCGGCAATTGTGCTGTGTTGGTGATGGCTGGCTGTTCCTGTTGCACTGTCTCGTGGGCTGATGCGGCCTGCTCGGCCATCAAGACCCGTTGCTCGGCTTCTTGCTGCAGACGTTGCAGTTGCTCATTCAGGTGGCGGGTTTCCTCGAGTTCGGCTGTCAAGTACTTGCTGCGGAACTTGAAGCGCCAGTACAGGCCGATGGCAAAGGAGCCGAAAGCAATGATGAGCAGAGTCTCAAAATAGTTACTCCACGACAGTACATTACCGGGCACCAAGTCGCTCATCACAAAATGACGGTACAGGCATATCAGCAGCGATACCAGCGGAGTGTTGATGAGCTGGAACCACAGGTTGCGGCTGATGATGTAATCGACGCCGTGTTCGAGTGACCTGGGTTTCCTGATGACATACTTCAAGATGACCTCGGACAACATGCAGCTCACAATACCCAACAGGAATATCGCCAGCAGATGGCCCAACCCCATCCATTGCCATGCTTCTAGCCCGAAGGGTTTGAAAATCGCCAACGCCAGCACGATGAAAGCGATGCTGATGATGCGGGTGTTGATTGTGTCTTTTTGTCCTTCACTCATAGGGTCTGCAAAGGTAGTATAAAAGCGATTAACCAGCAACCCATTCGTCACAATTATGCATTTTATCCCTCGAGGCGTGTCATTCGTCACAATACCATGCAGAATATCCCAGAAACTTGCAGAAATGGCTGTTTGGCTGGAACTTTGCAGTGCTTGAAGCAAAAAAAGTTAGCCGAAAACAAACAATTTAAAACAATACAATTATGACACGCAGAACAATTATCGGTATCATTTTTATCGTGGCTGCCCTGATGAGACTGGCAGACATGTGGGGTATCATCCAGTTGAATTGGGACCATTCCTGGACGGAGTATTTCGGTCCGGTTCTCCTTCTTTACGTCGGAGTGGAACTTGTGATTTACAGTTTTAACAAGAATCCGTCACAGTGGCTCCAGCGTCCCGTTCCCCAGGGCGAGGACGGCAAGCGCATCAGTTGTGCTGCGCGTTTTGGCGCCGACGAATACACCTATAAGGGTGAAGTCTTCCATGGAGCGAGGCTTGATGCCATGTGCGGCGGTCTGCGCCTGGACCTGCGCCGAGCCGTCATCAGCGAGGATGAGGAAATCGACATCCACACATTCCTGGGCGGCGTGGAACTGCTGGTTCCAGCAACGGTCAACGTCGAGGTGAAGAGCCACAATTTCATCGGCGGTGTTGATAACGAGACCGTGAAGAGTGCCGACGAAGGCGCCTGTACCATTCATGTCACCGCCAGCAACTTCCTGGGAGGAGTCTCGGTGAGGAGTTAGAAGTTATATAATAAGATAATATAAATAAGAAGGTTATGAAAAAGATATGTTTCAAATTGGCAGTCCTGATGGCTGCGATGATGGTAGCAGTGAGTGCTATGGCCAAGTCGCCTGATATGGGCGGCACGGTGGTTGACGAGAAGGGCGAACCGATGCCCTTTGTGAACGTGGTGTTGTTGTCGTTGCCCGACTCGACCTTTATACAGGGTGCGATGACCGATGAACTGGGCAAATTCCAGATCATCACTCCGAATAACGGAGCCCTGCTCAAAGTGTCGTGCATCGGTTACAAGACATTATATATGAATGCTGCTGAAGGGTTGACCATCCAGATGCAGGAAGATGCCATGCTGCTCAGCGAGGTCGTGGTGAAGAGCCAGTTGCCCAAGACCCGCGTCAAGGGCGAGGCCATGCGCACGACTGTCGAGGGGACCATCCTTGAGAAGGCAGGTACCGTGGCCGATGCACTGGCCCGCGTGCCGTCGCTGGAGGCCAAGCGCGATGGCGCCGTGACGGTGCTGGGACGCGGCGAGGCCGAGGTGTATATCAACGGTCGCAAGGTGCAGGATGTGAGCGAACTGTCCCGCCTGCGCAGCGACCAGATCCAGCACGTTGACGTCATCCAGAACCCCGGTGCCCGTTATGCCGCCTCGACCAAGGCCGTGGTGCGCATCACCCTGAAGAAGGCGCAGGGCGACGGCTTCAGCTTCCAGGACAACCTGACGGGCATGTACCAGTATGGCCACACGATTACCAACAACCTGGATGTGAACTACCGCACAGGCGGATTGGATATCACCGCCTCGTTCTGGGCAGGCCGCTTCGGGCACGCCAAGATGCTGCAGGAAAACAAGTTGTCTTATTTTGTGGGCCCTGACCGGGTCGAGGGCCTTGTCACGCAGGAGGGAAAGAACATCTGGAAAGGCCTGTCGCCCCAACTTCAGGTGAATTATGTGGTCAACGATAACCATAGTTTTGGCGCCTTTTACAAGTATGACCGCCATCCCAGCGCCGACTTCCATGACCAGTTCACCACCGACAGCTATGTGAACGGCGACTTTACCGAGCGCTCGGTGAGCGACGTCGAGCAGCACGACCGCTTCCACAAGCACATTTTCAATGCCTATTACAACGGCAAGGTGGGTTCCCTGGGCATTGACCTGAACGTGGACGGCCTGTTTGACCGCACCGAGACGCCGGGCAGCACCAGCGAGGTAACCGTCCTGGACGGCGTCACCGTCAGCCGCAGCATCGAGAGCAACACCAGTAGCCGCAACAACTTCTGGGCCTCGAAGCTCATCCTGAGTTACCCCGTTTGGCAGGGCAACCTGTCGGCGGGCGGTGAATACTCCTACAACCACCGCACCGACGCCTACTCGTTCTCGGCCACGGCAAGTGTCCCCGTGAAGGCCACCGACACCGAAATCAACGAGTCGTCAACGGCAGCTTTCATTGAGTATGGCAGACGCTTCGGCATGATATTCGCTCAGGTGGGTCTGCGCTACGAGCACCTGAAGAACGACTATTACAACTTTAATGAGCGCGAGGATGAGGTGTGCCGTGACTATGGCGACTTGTTCCCCTCGTTTGTGGTGTCGGCTCCCGTCGGCAAGGTGCAGCTGTCGCTGTCCTACCGCCGCGACATCCAGCGCCCCGCCTACAGCAGCCTCACCAGCTCGACCGTCTATATCA
>Ga0310694_10000840_pt1 | contig 38086 bp, 31 predicted proteins | sample 174DNAGHGhighgp2_FD_203884 | JGI IMG/M metagenome (GOLD analysis project Ga0310694, IMG submission 203884) | Sheep rumen microbial communities from Palmerston North, Manawatu-Wanganui, New Zealand - 1742 DNA GHGhigh gp2 (v2) (version 2) | ecosystem: Host-associated > Mammals > Digestive system... | reverse complement strand
GAGATATCGATTTTTTCTCTACTTTTGCAGCGTCAAAAATGACACGAAGTGGTCTCTTCGTCTAGTCTGGTCAGGACGTCAGGTTTTCATCCTGGTAACTCGGGTTCAAATCCCGGAGAGACTACCACCAATTTCCAAAACCCTAACTGATAATCAAGCAGTTAGGGTTTTTTCATACCCCAAACACCCCCTCCCGTGTCAACCACGTGTCAACCGATTTCGAGATATGTTTTTTCTCATGGCACAAAACACCTCTCACAAAGTGCCATCGTTGACACGTCTCACCCTCTCCGTTGACACGCCAAAAAGCCAAGCCTCTCCCACCCGTCCTCTCACAAACACTCATCAACACCATCCCCATACGGCATCATCCCGCCCCCATTCCCTCACGAATCACACCTGAGGAAAATGAGGAAAGTGAGGAAAACGAGGAAAATCCCACCAACAAATGGCGGAATTTTCCCGATTTTGACCATAAAAAACAGAAAAGTCTTACTTTTGTACCCATATAAGACATAATTAGGGCTTTACGCTCGCGTTTCTTTCTATCTGAATCTGGCAAAATTCAACACACAAAGGAAGCGGAGTTGTAAAGTTCGCGCCTTGGCGCGGACTTTTCGCATTCATTTTGTGTGGGGCTTGCCAGAGCCTAGATAGAAATGGAGCTGGGTCTGCGCCTTCTTTATGCCCAAACGGCAAACCGACAACCCATGGACGACAAACTTATCATACAGCGCCTCAAAGAACTCAAAGCACAAATCGCCGACATCGACAGGCGTATGGCCAGCATCGACGAACTACTTGACAACGACCCCTCCGATGAAACCGTGAGAAACTGCATCCAAGAAGTGGCCAAGATCCTCGATGAGCGCGAACCCATACTCAACGAAGCCCGCCAATGGCTCATGATCCTCAACAAAAAAGCCTCGGACATCGTTGGCGATGCCGAGGCCTTACCAACCTGATTCCTTAATCCTATGCCTTAAGCATCTCCATCAAGACGATGCTATATTCAGAGCGATCAACTCCGGCACACTCCGCAGCTTGGTTGACAACTGCAACCAGGTACGAATAATCCTTTGTCTTGATTCTCGCCGAAATCAGCAGTCCGCTCACGCCAAAATAGCCTATGCCACTGGCCACGATTGCCGGACGGATGGCACGGTAAGCCGCCACAGTATAGGTTTCAATATGGATAAGTGCTTCCATGGTCAGGACGTTTTCCTATACTGCCCATTAGCCGGATGCTCCAGCTGTCCCGACCTGCAAAGCTCCGCGATATACCGCTCCGCCGTCTTCTCTCCAATCCCCATCCGTTCCGCCGCCCGAAGATAAGCCGTGCGGTTGAAAGCGTCCGGCAAGGCCGCCAGCAAAGCCTGTCGGCTGCCCTCCGTGCGCTGCTGTCTGCCCTGCCTGAAGCGTCGCTCCGTCCTGCGGGGCAGGCTCTGAAACACCCTCGCCGTATGCCGTAGCAGCACCTTCACCATCGCCATAGCCGTGTCGAAGTCCGCATCTTCGCAGACCAGCAAAGCCTCCTGCCGTTCCTCCTCGCCATCGCCGACAGGCAGCGGCAAGCTGCCGTCGTCCATCTGGCGAAGCACCGTCAGAATCATCGTGATTCGGAAGAAGATCAGCCCCAGGCGACGCACCGAGGCAATGATGTCGTTGCCGAACAACGCCGCATATTCCTCCTGCGTCTGCGCAAAGAAGGTGTTGAACCTGCGCTGCTGCTCCCGCTGCAGGCTGAAGCGGATGGCCTGTGCGTTAAGTATCTTATGGAACTGGTAGAAGTCCCTGCCAATCTCCTTGAAAAGGTCGTCGGCAGTCAGCCCGTCCGACGCGTCGAACATGTCGTGCCAAACCACCTCCGTCGGCATCACATAGAAGATGAAACGGCTGAAAAGCCCGTTCTCCGCCGACGGTATCAGGTTGAACACCTGCTCCGGCGTGCCCGACAGGATGGCCGAGAACTTCGGCTTCATGATTTCCACATACTCGCGGTCCTTCTTCCGAAGGTACGATATCGCCTCATGGTGGAAAGCCTTCCTGAAGCCGTCCGAGTAGTTGCCCAGGTCCGAGTTGAAGGCGTTGGCCAACGTGTCGCCTTCCGTCTCAAACAGCAGCCCCACGCCGTCGTTCTGCGACAGGGTCTGATACACCACCGTCGCCGTGCTGTTGGCAGGGATGAACAGCGTCAGGAAAGGCGGCTCCTTCGGCTCCTCCATGTCGCCGTTCTTCCTGTTCACCACATACTGCACCTGCTCCTGCTTGTATTTCTCCATCGACTTGCGGTACTGCTCCCGCAACTCCCGATGCAGCGGAGCGGCCAGGTGTCGGCACAGCGACAGCCGCCCTTTGCCCGACGACGCGCTGGCCGTCACATACAGGAACAGGTTGGCGAACACCTCCCGACGGTCATACACCCCGTACACGTTCGGGATGCAGGCCGAAAACACCGTCAGCGAGCCGAGGATGAGCAGGTCGGCATCCACCTCCGACACGGCATCCGCCACGACGCGCTTCAGGATGCCGGGCAGCTGCGCCCCGACCGACTGCGAGAAAGTGCCGATGCGCGAAGCCTCCGTTTTCCTCACTTCCTCATTTTCCTCAATTTCCTCACATCGTTTTCGTGAGGAAAACGGGGCATGGGAAACGTCACCAGCAGCCCACCGTATGCCGTGCGCCTTCGCGATGCCGTAGAGCGTGGCAATGGTGATCTCACGGCTGCCGTCGCGCACACAGGCCGAATACTGTCGGTCGGCCTCGGCAGCGTCGTAGCGCGGATAGAATCGGCTCAAACGGTGAAACAGCTCACGCCCGCCTTCGCCCAGCTCCGACACCAGCGCAAACGCGATGGCCAACCAGTCCGAATAGTCGGCCGTGAGGTCGGTGCCCGTGGCCTCCACAGCCTTCACCAAGGCCAGGAGCGTGCCGTCTTGCGCCGTAGCAGCTGCGGCTGGAGAAGGTGCCTTCTTCACCTTCTCCACGCCCGCAGCATCCCATTCGGCGGGGTTGAAAACGTCTTTCTTCATAGCAGCGAGGGATTGAGGTAGGCTCCCGCGTCATGCGGCAGGAAACAGGCGCGCGACAGGTTGCGGCACTTGCGGTCAACCTCCACGCTGTAGTGATTGAAGATGTAGTTGTAGAGGCTGGCGAAGAATCGCACCTGGTATTCCCCGAACGACTCCCCGTCGTTGCCGTATCGATAGAAGGAGTCCGTGAACGAGATCACCCACTTCAAACCGTCGCCCGAGGGACTGCGAAACAGCAGCAGCGTCTCGAAGTACGGGTCTTCCTTCAGGGCCTCAAACACGGCCTCCACATCCTTCAGGTGGTCGAAGTCGAGGCAGAGGTAGCCCGAGTGCTGGATGATGGCCTTGTCCGTCCGCATCGAGAAGATGCCAGAGAAGGTGCAGTAGTCGAACTTGTCCGACTTGTACTGCCGTCGGTACCGCTCATCCTTGATGGTGCGGTATTCGTCGGTGCGATCCTTGGCGTAGTTGCAGATGATGTAGTTGTACACATCGATCAGGTTCACCACCTGGTAAGGGTATTTGTTCGTGATGGGTCGCCTGAAGATGCTGAAGCCCGGCATCTTCTTCAGGTCGCAATTTGCCGAAGGTTTCACGGCGTAGTTGTTTGGTGTGCCCCAGAAATACATCGCCGGGGCGTTGGTCTTATCCATGTTCATGGCCTGTAGTTTTGGTAGTGTGAATACATGAAGTGCTCGATGTCCTGGCGCAGGAAATAAGTCTTGTTCTTGATGCGGCTGCACTTCAATTCGCCTTCCGAGCACCACTCTTTGAGGGTGTTCTTGGTAATGTGAAGCATGATGAGCAAATCCGACAGCTCAATCCAGTCGAACAGCACAGGCCGGCTTGCGGACGGCTCGTCCGCAAACTGACCCACAGGCGACTCGCCTGCCCATTGGCCTGCAGACGGCTCGTCTGCAGCCCTCCTTCTCTCATCACTCATCCTCATCCCCTCCTATCTCCATTTGTTTCCGCCTACCAAGAACCTGGGCGTCATGCAACTCATTCTGCTCTTTTCGCGACATGTGCCTGCTGGAAGCAATCCATGCGTCAATCTCCGACTTCTTGAACTTCACGCGTCGCGTAGCCGGGTCTTTGTAGAAAGGGATATAGCCCAGGCTCTTCCATCGATGCACCGTCTGAAGCGACGGATGGTCTGGATGGTAGGCCTGAAGCTGCTCGATGGTGAGGAACTCGTCCTTTGCGACATTGTCGCAACGGAGTGCTTTGCAGATGTCCTTGATCTCTGCGATGCCGTCAAGGATGTCACCGACGGCCTTGGGAAGTTGGTCAAAGGTAATGGTGTCTAACATAATGCTTAAGTTTTAGGCGCGGGCCTCCTTCACGGTACCTATAAAAGGAAAGCCCACGACGGTTAAATCGTGGGCAAAGATGAGGCCTTATGTTGGACTATGAATTATACTACAATTGTACGTATAATTATTATTTTCAGAATCCAACTTCCATGGAATTCCCGTCTCGTTTACTGCACAACAAGAAAATCGGCAAGCTTGTTCTGCGAGTCAAAAGTGAGCATTTGCGCCGGAGGGATGCCAAGCTGACGTTCACGTGTGCGCCCTTCAGCCACTTTCTCCATCATGACACGAATGTCATCGTTGCGGCCAGTATAGCCGAACGTCTTTTCAGAATAAGTGATGACGATATTGTAAAGCTCATCGGTAAAGGATCTCGACATGAAGGTGATGCCTTCGAAGTCGAGTATCACATTGTCAGCTTCAGGACTAATCATATCAGCCAATATAGAGGCTTTTGCACGCGAGAAAAGGTCGGCGTGATAAATGTCGTAGAGTTTGATGGTCTGTTTCATATCTTTTGTTGCTTTTATTCGAGGTAATTGATATAGTTGAATCCTTCGGGCGCATTGACAGGTATGCGAAGGAGAATGAGGGTGCCGTCCCAGTGGAAGAAACGGCTGATGTTGGCATAGTAGTTCAAGCTTTGATGCTCATAGCGATGAAAGGCACTGCCAGACAGCATGAAGAACGAGCCTCCCAACCCTTCGACAAGCATACGCTTGGACGTGGAGATGCCATAACCTCGGTTCTCAGTTTCAGGCCGGTTCTTGGTAGAGCGACCCTCATTGGCCAGTCGCAATGCTTCGGCAGGGTCGTTGTCAATTTCCTGTTGGTAGAGATTGGCTCGTTTATAGTTGCCCGGGATGGTGATGCCATTGTCGGCGATGCATAGGTTGATGCATTGTTCGCGTTCAAGGTATTGCGAGAAAAGATAACCGTTGGGACTGCCAGAGTGCTCGTAAATGTTGTCGATTAGTTCGCTGAGAAAATAGCTGATGGGAGTGGTGACGGCCGCTTCAACACGGGTTTGCCTAACGATGATATTGCGAGCGATTGAGCAGAAAGCATCCTTGTTGTCATCCGTCATCGAGAAACTGCATAAAGGCAGGTAATTATGGTCGGCGTATTGGGCCATCACTTGCTCGGCTGTTTCACGGGTGGCGTTCTCAAAATGAAGCATGCGGTCAAAGTGGATGCCATTCAAGTAGGATTGCATCTGTAAGGTGATGTTTTCGCAGCGGATGTCCACTCCCGCCTGCTGACGGAAAATGGCTAACGGGGCGAGAAAGAAAGGATGGAGAAAGGTGACCTCATGGAAGTCCCAAACCACGGTGTCATCGCAGTTCGTCTGACGCGTCTGCCCCACCACTTGAACGAGGTGGTTGAAGCTGCCGCCCATAAGTTCGTCCTCGCAGACGTTGGGGATAATCACTCTTTGCATGTCTCCTTCGCTTAACTATTTGAGACTGCAAAGTTACAACATTCCCGACAATTCCACCATGTACAAACCAAAAACAGCGAAAAATTACAAGGATTGGCCCCAATCAAAATCAATCCTCTGTTGCCATTCCCGAGCCTCAGCCCGCTTTCCAGCATTCAGTTCATCCCCCTTCTCATAATACGCCTGCGCCAGCTCATGCAGCCTGTCAAACACATCCATGAAGTTACCCGTCCGCTTGGCCGACGAAAGCAGGTTCCTCGTGTGTTTGATCTCCGTGTTGAAGAAAAGCGCCAAGTCATTAATGAAATTCTCTGAGTTGGAGGCAATCCTACCATCAACTGTCTCAAAGATATGCAAGTCATAAATAATGCGGAACAGCTTCACAAAAGTCGTGACCTGTCGACTTGAAATCTTATAGACACTATGTATTTCCGTAGCCTCCTGCCGCTCCTCGGCCTCCACGATGGCCATCCTCAGCGTCTGCATCCAGTCGCCGTCCTCCTCTGCTACTGTGGCCAGCAGCGCCTTCAGCACGACAATGCTGTCATCCTTCGGCAGCCGCCCCGCCTGCTCCATCAGATGCCGTATCTTTACACTATCCTTGGTTTCACTCATTGTCCTATTAGTTATATCTGTCCTTTCCCCCTTTTTAAGGGCGTGGCCATCCCCCTTTGTAAAGGGGGTCAGGGGGATTGCCGGGGGATTCGAAGTGCCCATTTCCCCCTTCTAAGGGGGCTAGGGGGATTAACTCTAAACACTCAACCCTAAACTAATCCAAGCCGAAGACAGAGGAGTCAATTTCCCATCTTCCCTTTCCTCTCCTGAACATGCCCCCCTCGATACTTATTTTTCCTCAACCCATAATACCCATTGCCGCACAAAACAAACCTCTCCTTGTCGCTGCCCAAACTCGACGTGACGCTTCCCTTGTTGGTATAAGGATAAGCCGGCAACACTTTCTTCATGATAGCATAAAATTGTATTATCAATGTAGTGATCCGTTTTGGCTTGTCTAGACATATGGCCGTTGCACTGAAAAAAGACTTGCTCCGTCATGATCTTGACCGTATGACCATCAAGCAACGGAGCAAGGCGTCATATCTGAATCGACTATTATAGGCAATTCAATGAAGGTATTGATGGAAGCTATTTTAAATCAGATTTCATTTAATTATCTCTTTATTAGTCTTTTCACACAACTATTACCAACTTTATCCATCACACTAATAAAGTAAATGCCCGATGGCACATTTCCCAAATCTATATAAATGGAATCTTCTCCACCTACATAATGACTGATAATTCGTTGTCCCATTACGTTAATAATTTCTATTCGTTCTAATTGTTTACCTGTTACTCTGACAATATCGTTAGCCGGATTTGGACAAATGCCAACTAAACAATTTTTACCTTCTAATAACCGTTCATTATTTTCTTGTGATTCATTCTTTTCATCGAATCTCAGTTGATGCAAAGCATAATTCGTTTGTTTTGAATATGCCTCTACTGATTTTGGAATGAATTCTTTCATCTTGCCCATTGCCTTGTTTCCTTCATTTTGCATAACTAAATAAAGGAACCCCAAATCTATAGTGGCAAAAATACTGTCATTAACAGAAGAGGTGGTGTCTGAAATGATGTTCTCATACCACGCGATGGCCGCATCATAGTTTTTCATTTCTTCATCACACTTATTTGACAAGTAGGATGCTAACTTTTTTAAATCATCATTGTTTTGAATGGTGCTATTTGTTCTGTAATAGTTTTGCAATGAGGTGAAATCCTGCCCGGAAAAACATTCTATTAAAAACAGCTTCTTCATAGCATTATCTGCACTGATGGATGTGGGGAACAGTTCCAAGATTTCTTTGTAGGATAGTTTAGCTGATGTGTAAAATCCATTACTCCACAAAGAATCGCCCATTTGTTCCATAGCGATGGATTCAGCATAATTATCCAAACAAACGCCCCAATTCCATTTAGGCATATAATCGAAAACCACACTGCTGGTTCCCATATTCACGGCATTGAATCGTGCATCAAGTCCCTCGTTGATTCCCCAATTATTGTATTCCAAATCAAGGATGGTCTGTGTTCCCCTGTCATAATTGCCATCATATTGAACAAAATAAGCATTATTAGAGTTGGTGATATGGTTAAATCTAAACTCCTGAGGCACACTCCCTCTAGCGACAAATACCTCCGTAATATCGTTGTCATGGATATACTGGGTTTGTTCGGCACTTAAAGCAGCGCAATTCCCTTTAAATCGGTTTATCGTGCTATTGTTCAACAAGCAAACTCCTTTGGCACAAGCCGTAATATGGTTTCTCAAAACATTAACTCTACCAGCCAATAGAGTTAGCCCATAACCTGTGCAGCCGCTAATAACATTTCTCATCACCCTACTATTGTTTGCGAGATTGCCACTATTTTGTATAATTATGCCATCGTTATAATGTCTTGTATTGACATCCTCAAGACCGTTTATAGTATCATCCATTATAGTTACATTTGTATAGCCATCAATTTTTATTGCAAATTCTTTAATTCCCGAATCAGCTATGAAATCACAATTGATAACTGAAATCTCAGGAATATAGGAAGAAACAGCAGCAGCACTAATACTCTTTGTCGCTTCGGCCAATAATGATGCGTTCTCAAACATACAATTGTTAAGATGAAGGATTCTGCCATGATTGACACGAACCAACAAAGTCGCCCCGTAGTCAGCGACGAACCGTACATTATTACCAACTTGAACCTCTCCAGAGATATCAATCAAGCAATTACCTCTTTTGGCTGTAATAACTGCATTGTCACCAATAACCAAATTTGTTCCTGTATTTAGCACAAGGTTGCAGTCATAGTCATCAGTACCATACATATCAAGTTTAACCCCGTTATTGATAGTAAATGTACCATTATCGACAGTTACCGTCCTTCTTGCCACACGATCTGTTGACAGGAAATAATTTGAAGTAATAGGTTCTTCAAAAGGAAGAAGATGATAATTAATTGCAAGCGTAGTTACTGTGCCATTTTGGATTGGCTCATGGTAGTTTTCGCAATTCATAACAAACTCCTCATCCCATCGAAAATCTGTTAAATAATAATTCTCTATAAAAGCTTGACTGGACGAATAACCTTGAGAATTATAATCTTTTATTTGAAAAAAATACTTTCCGCAATCAGCGGGATCAAACTTTTCTCTAAAATTCAAACTAAGGCCTATTGGCTGAGAATTTATGGAATTGCCATTTATGGGATATGGTCCGCCCCCTCCTGAAATAGTTCTATTAAAAATCTCGAAACAATCAATATTTGGTCCATATGTTGGAACAGGTGACGAAGCATTTTCACCTTTTCCCAAATATATGGTCATCTCGTCCCGTTTTGGATGTTTAACGGTAGCTGATAAAAAGAATGTTTTTTCTGGTTCTTCTTTAAAAACACAGGTATAAGCTCTTTTATTATATATATTGTCCATCAGGCTATAAGGAATCCACACATATCCATTACTGGTAGTATAGTTGTTTCCCCAACTATTAGCAGCTTTGAATGCACCCTTTTCACACTCCGACAAAGGAGTGTTAGGGCCTGGAGCTGTGTAGTTTCCTGAGACACAGATGTCATCATTATAACCTACAATGGTCAATGCATGCAATCCTCCTGGGGCCCAAGAAGTTAAGATTATCTGATCTGTTTCAGGTCCTGTTTGAATAGTCTCCCAACTGAATAGAGGATGTCCATTAATATCACTACCCATATTGACAGAAATAACAGCAAGTCCTCCAATATCACCAGAAGAATTATGGTTGCAAAGCCATCTCTTCAGAGTATCCAGTGTTTCATATGTATTTCCCCATGTAATTTGATAACAACCTAAATAATTGAGGGAATCCCATGTTTTGTTTTCGCTAGCATTTATATATTTTTCTTCTCCATCCATCCATCGCCTGAATGCCCATTGACTTGCGTCTGAATCTCCTGGATCGAATTGCTCGTTTAACACGGGATCATAGTAATCATTTAATGTTGGGCAACCATTTTCACTAACAATTCTAAAACCGCTCCCAAAGCCAGTACCATTTCTTCCATCACCACGGTTTACAAAATTATAGGTAAAGAAAGGATGATAAAGGTTTTCTCTCTGGCTTTCCGTGCCAGTCCAATTGCTTCCAGCATCTACTCCTCGGTATCGATTAAGTTCGTATGTTAATACATAACCAATCTCAGCACAATGGACACATGAAAAAGAATAATACTGATTAAAAATCGGAGGCATATATCCATTAGTAGAGTTGTCAACTGCTGAGGGCAGAGTTCGAGCCATGGATTCTGAGGTGAACACCATATTAGTTAATGAATTTTCAAATTCCGCATCAATAAAAGCATCGCCTGCCACACAAGGGTTGTAACATGGATTTTGTCCGAACATTGAACACGACCATCTTAAAATAAATGCAAATAATAGTAACAATTTATTATTCATAGTCATTTTTCTGTCTCGCGGTTCCTTTATTCCGCGGTCTTAATGAGACAGTTCCTTTTTTATTGTTTTATGATTTTTTGTATAATACTATTACCTTTTATGTTTTCAATTCTTATCATGTAGATACCGTCATTAAGCTCTTTTATGTCCAAAGTAATTTTGGATTGTCCCACTTTTTTAAAGTCAATTATGGTATTTCCTACCATATCGTATAGATTAACTTTGCTAATGTTGTCCCCTGTAATGTGAACAATGTCCGTTGTAGGATTAGGAAAAACCACAATGTTGACGTTTTCACATTGGTCTTCAACACTGGTCAAGTCATAATTTGCGAAAATGGGTAATCCGTGATTGAAGCCTGTGGTATCTGCACACCAATGGAGATAGTCGTTGCCGTTGGGTTGGCTGTCAATCCAAAGGTTCAGCACCTCGACCAAATCATTTGTTGTTGCACCTCCTATGGCGATTGGATTCATAAGTTGCCAATCGTCGTTTTCAATGTCAAATTCCGACACATCTTGAAACATTCCGCCATAGCCAGGACTATCATCGAATTGCCATACTTGCGGCATCTTGTTGTAATAACAATTTTCAGCAACACCATCTTCATTATCGGCTGCCACACCATTACGAGGAGCAATGGGGGAATAAAACGGAAACGCGACCAACTCTCCCCAAAAGGAATAGCAATTCTTAATTGACGCATCATTTATACTAGCTATACCTGAGGGCTCGTACCAATATGGCCATTGCAGTGTGTCAATAATGGATGCACAATTCATAATCACACCCTGATTGATGTCACAAATTCCGCACCCATAATCCGTTTCATACTTGAAATCATAATGAACCATACAGTTTGTCACCGATGAACCTGATAAAACCTCAACAAACAGACCACCGACATTAGTTCTGAAATCCAAGCAATGAACATAACAATCGTTTGCTTTAGAACTTTCATCCAACATATAAGCGAGCAATCCACATCTGCCATATCCTGCTGTCTCATAATAAAAATCAAGTCTGCAATTATCAATGACAACATTGCGAATTTCTCCACTTATGATATTACCGAACAACCCAACATATGAAATATCAAAGTCTTTTGAAAGTATCATATTGTTAATCAGGTGTTGTTTTCCGTCAAAGACTCCTTTGAAATAATGATTATCCTCATAAACACCGTTCCATATATATGTTGCAATGGGAGTCCAGGCATGTCCTGTCAAATCAATGTTTTCCTCCAAATAGACTGTCCGATTCTCAAACTCCTCCGCATCCTGACCGTGGAGGCCGTTACTCAGCACCGAAAGCCATGCTAAACCCTCGGCGGTGTAGATATGCACATTGCCTTCGAAGTCTGTTACATAACCTTCAGGCTGCGCGTTCACAACATCAGTCCACAAGTCTGTGGGCCAAATCTGTCCTTTAGTTATTTTAGGCAATCCAATGAATATACAAAAACATATCAGTATATTTATTATAGCTCTATTCATTAATCTCACAAATTATTATTAAACAACAAAATTAACTAACTTTGGCTTAAAGGAAGCTCTATTTGTCCATACCGTCCAACACAAAACGGTAAACAAAACAACAAATTTGAATAGTTCGTTCATAAATATCAAATATTATAATGAAGTAAAACAAGTATTATCCAATAAAACAATACGCAGATAGATTTTTATAACCAAACACATTTCATCTTTTAGACAATTCTTTAGCCCCCTCATTCCAATCAACTAAGAAAATACAATACACCATCTCAACCACTCTTTTCTTTCCTCTCCTGAACATGCTCCCCTCGATACTTCTTCTTCCTCAACCCATAATACCCCTCTCCGAACAAAACAAACCGCTCCTTGTCGCTTCCCAAACTCGACGTGACACTACTCTTGTTGGTATAAGGATAGGCCGGCAACACTTTCTTCATGATTTCATCAATATGCAAAGGGGTTCTGGATTTCTTCAAAATGTCGGCCACCAAGTCACGGATGCTTCCTCTATACACATGGGTCCATTCGGCCAAGGTGTACATCGATGACTTCCCGATGGGCTTTAAGGTCTCCGAGTGCAACACCTTTGCCCTGACATGTTCAAAGCTTTTATGCCCAACCTCCGGACATCTCTGTATCAGTGCTGCATACAATTCCCTCAAACTCATTGGCCTGTCTTTTTCGCGCAGGATTTCACACAGTTCATAAACTATATCGACCCCGTTGGGAGGCAAAACGATGTTTCCATTCTCGTCAACGACCAATCTGTATGCCTTGGTTATGATGACGGGCAAGGCTTGTCTGTAATCATCCTTCTTGTCATCGGGAATATCTTTCAATAAGGCTTCAAGCTGTATGGAATCGATTCCCGACCTTATCCGCTTGTTTTGCTTGTTGACTTCTCCGCAGATTCTATTGATGATTTGGCCGCTCAGTCGTCTATTGACGAGAAAACGCATGTCATTCTCCTTTATCGCTTTCAACGGGAACCCCTCAATACAAACCTGAGCGAATGACTCGAATGAGATATTCACTTTCTCCTGGTCTACGACATTCAAATACAAATCATCGACTTCAGCAATAACAAGGGTGCTATCAAACTGGTAATATGACCAGTTCTTGTCTTCAAACAAGTCTTTCGGAGCCTTCTCCAACAGCTGCCTGACACGTTCCCTGGTGCATTCTATCTTTTCTCCAATTTCGGCCATGTTCATAGGATTTCCACCGCAAATGCCCGTCGCCATCGCAAAAACCTTATCCAACCTTTTATCCGACTTGGCCAGGTACTCCCTCAAAAGGTAGAACATCGGAAAATGTTCGTATTGGTTGAAAAAATCGATAACGAAACCGATTTGTTCCTCCGTCAGATAAAGGTACTTTGTCGCGATGAGGGTTTTACTGATTTCGTCCCCGTCAAGGTTTTCATACCGAAACAGCACATCGTTCAAATCGGCCAAGAAACGGAATATCTCGCCGTGTGGCGCTCTATGAAGCCATATTTGAGGCAAAAGTCCTGCCACTTGCTCTTCGGGAAGCAGAAACATAGTGACAGCCTTCTGATAGGTGGGAATGAACCATTCCTGAATACGTTTCGATTGCTTGGATAGTTTATCTACGTTTTCGGCAAAATCAGCCAAAAGGAGGCGTTTCCTGACCTTCAGAGTCTCATCCGAGGCTTCAATCTCTTCGGCAAATTGTTCATCACAGAACCATAATATGGTCCGCGCAATGACAACCAATTCGTATGTGAACGTGTCGGCCAGCTGTTCTTTCCAAAACGAAGAGTGGATTCCCGAAAGCAACTGATAGCAATAGTGCTTCAACTCCCAACTATCAATGTTGTTGAACCTTTCTGCCAGGTTTTTCTGGTCGAGACAGAAGAAAGAATAAAACGAACGAGGGTCATTGAAGGTGGCATAAAACAGGTCTATGCAATCCATGGAGAAGTCAAACAACGGTTTGTGATAAGCCGATACAATGAGATTCTTCGGTGTTTCCGACAAATCTTCGTACTTGTCCAGTTTATTTATGAGTTGAAGGGCGTATGTTTGTCCGATTGGACCGAGCTGAGCAAGTACCTCTTCCAGTTCCTTAATGGTCTTTTTCCCACAATTACGCAGCTTAGGCAAAACATTATTGTGATGGGCACGAAGAAGGTCGCCCACGGTGTATATTTCATTAGCCATGCACACCAAGAAAGCCCGCTTGGAAATCTCCCATGTATCAAAATACCATTCAATCTGTTTCCGAAGTATCGCTTTTATGTCTTTGCCTTCCATGATTATTCTTTAATAATTTATCCTTTGCTATATCTGCCTACAAAACTACGACATTTTCTGGCTTTCACAACCCCATCGGAAAACCGAAACTCACCTATCCAGCGGCGTATCCGGATGCAAAGCCTCAAACTCTCGCATTCGTCTGTAAAACTCCTCGTCCATTTTCGACGTGTCGATGGGTGCCGGCATGTGAAATTCAGGCTCCTTCTGCTCAGAACGTCTTTTATTTCCATCTCGGCATCCCGCCAGCAGCAGGACGGCCAAGGCCGTCACTGCTGTTGCAAGAATGATAGTTTTTGTGATATTCTTCATTTCTTAATTACCTTTGTTGATTATTCTTCATTGCTCCCCAAGCCAATCTTGATAGGTGTCCAGACATCATAACCTTTGTTCTTTGCAAACAAGATGTTTTCTTCGATGCTCTTCACAACCACGTCAGCCGCTCTGTTCTCGACCTGCTTTTTCCGGTACAAATCAACATACCTTTCGATAACTTCCACCACGCATTTCTGCATTTCTGCATTTTCTGTCCTGCTCTTTTCATGAAGCTTGTTCCACAAAAACTTTCTGAATGAATCAAGATAATTGATATGCGAGGTAATCACTCTTGAGGTGTAGAGTATGTTGTTTTGGATTAAAAACCCATTATCTTGCAGGGTTTTTATGGCTCCACTACAGTCATTTTTCTTTCCATTATCACATCCCTTGTGGCAAATCTGACAAACATGATTATCGGCTTTATTGACAACCCATTGTGTCATCTCAAAAACCTTGTCCATGCACGATTTGATTTGTTCCTTGGTTTCGTGTTGGAATAGCGATTTTGCGCCATACAAAAGTTCAGTATTTCTTTCATTTGCAACTGACAAAAGATTAAAATACTCATAATGTATAAATACATGTCTCGTGTATTCTGAACATAATGGATTAACCACTATTTCAACATTACTCAGCTCATCCTTGTCTTTGGTGTAAAGTTCGGCAACGTAATTGCATAATGATTGCAAAGACACGTTATACTTTTCTTCGCGTAGATAGTTATTAATAGTATCGCCCTCTAAGCTGGCCGGTAGAGAATAATTGTGGTATCCTGAAACAAATAGAGTTTCATACATGGATTTAACCGAGACATCCTCATACCATAACTTTACTCTATTTGTGAACTCTAATAGAGAGACATGAACAATATCTGTTTGTCGTTTTTTCTTCGTACCACCTTCCTCGTCTTCGTACATGTTTGTCAATAAGGAAAAATACATACGATTTCTATTGCAAGTATAACGGCTCAATTCATCATCAACGTATTTTGAGAAACGTGACATATTGTTTCTTAATCTTCGTTTCAGCACATAAAACAACAAGAAACCTCGTATGCCCAAACGACAATCGCTATCCTTTGCAGCAATATTCCCCCATGTTACTATATCCTCACCCAAAGCATCAGCAAGTGAACTTAAGGTTATTCTGTAATCAAGGTTGAACAATCGACATAGACGTTCAATGTATGGCTTTTCGATTTCGAAGGTGGAAATGTTGAAGTTTTTTGCGCTCCATGTCCCATCATTGTGAATAGTGTTTTGATACGCTTGAAACATGCGAACTCTTTTCTCAAAAATTTCAAATAAATTTTGCTTATAACCACTGTCAAATCTGATAGTTACAGCCCTTTCTTCCACCCTCTCAATAAACTGACACGAATTCACAGTGGCCACAAAACTCCTTCGTACCGACACCATAAGAGTGCACTTTGAAACAAATGGATACTTATCTGTTAAAACGATTTTTTTGAAGAATTCCTGTGCTTTAGAAAACGAAGTAAGTAAATCAAAATTAAGTGATTCAACCAAATAAGTCTGTTCTAACTCATCTAAATTGTCAAAAATGAAAACACATGGTTTTTTTTCCTTCAAACATTGATTGAAAATAAAGGAGATGAAATACAACGTGATTTTATCACTAATATCCTTAATACTACGGCAAAAACTCCTAACACGGCTTTTTGAAAAACGGTTTCTACAATACCCAATAAAGTTATAAAACAGTTCGTGATCATCGTACTCGTTCCCCGTTAACCATTTCACATCCCAAGACGACTCTTTCTTATCATGCACTATTAGGTTCTTTGAAATTTCCGTGACAACAGTTTCATCCAAATATTCCAGTATTTTGGCATCCAAGACCTCATGTAGAAGATTCGACTTTAACTCTGCACTAGTAGCATTTTTGATCAGATTTGTCATGTCGATTGCCAAGTTTTCATCAAAATAAAGATGCCTGTTTTTGATTAGATAATTCAAAAAAGTTGTCTTTCCGGATCCACTTGGCCCAACAAACAAAATATAATGCCTGTTCGATTCTCCAATGGCACTTTTCAAAGCCGCTATGGTGTTTTCGTATTGGTTCTCTGAATATTTGAAAAAAAACCTATTCCAAAATTCGTTTTCCTCATCAATTGGTTTGTCAGGTTCAGACGAGTTCTCAGGAATGTCCTTAAGAAATTCTCCAGAAATTTTGTTGTCAAAAGGAGAAAACTCCAGATAATCTGATATTGTATTCATATTTATTTGTGTTTAATTCTTTCTTTGATTTGCGCGACTGCATTGTCAATTGCGTGAGAAAACAACGTTTCATTCTCACTAAACCTTTGCAGCCACTTGTCTGTTTCATCAAAATTTGAAGCAATAACATCTTCTGTTTTTAATTCATCTAATGAATCACTGATTGCTTTCGAGGCATCTTCAAGTGTGTTATTCCAAACATCAAAAACTTTCATGATTTCATTCACTGAACCAAGATTTCTTTCAATATCTATTATGATTGGAGCCAAAGAACCCTCTTTCATAACCACAGGTCCGTCTTTTAATAAACTAGAATGCTCTGACAAATAATCACACAAGTAATCATAATTGTTGTTGATATTGTGCTTCTTCTCAATAAGTTTAATCAATGAATTGTTGAGTATCTGGATATTAATCTCTTCTACATGTTTTCTACTCTTTTCGAAAGTCAACTTATTGTTTTCCTCATTCTTTAAAGATTGAGAAAGTTGGTCAACCACTTGTTGCTTGAGGAGGACATACATATAAATTGTAAATATACATGTAACAACCGTAACAACACAAGCAAACACTGCAATGCCAAAATTCCACCATTCAAAACAACTTGGTTGAATATTCAGCAAAGTAAACCCTTTGAATCCACTACCTAATGATTCGTTTACGGAATGCGCCAAAGGGTTCTTACAAGCAACGCCAGACTGGAACTCCTCCAGCAAGCCGCTTGTTACCAATTTAATAAATACATTTTCAATCATAGTTTTACTTTTAGTTTAATTATTATCAGTAATTTCTTATGAATGCTTTGTTTTCAAACAATTCACTCACATCATTCTTTTATCCATTTCCCATTCTCCACTTCCTTCCCATCCGAAATCATTTTCCACACGTAAATTCCAGCAGGCCATGTCTCAGCGTTGATGGCCGTGACATTTTCTGCTATCTCTTGCCTAAGAATAAGTCTTCCATTCATATCATACACCTCCACAAAGACATTTTGTAAGCCAGTGCGGATGTTGAAAGTATTTTGCCCTGGATTAGGGTAAGCCGTGGCAACCCTAAACCCATGCGAATGTGCCTCCTCAACGTTCAAGAAATCTTCCGGCATGATTTTGTAAATGCAATAATCGGCTTGTTCTGTTCTTCTTTCCACACGGTTACAACATACAACACATCCTCCCGTAGGGATTGCTGCAATATCCAAAGGACCAAGATAATAGTCATCTGGTCTATAATAGATTTCGCTTAACTTGTTCAAATCCTCATCCATGAAACCCACATAAATGTTCTCTGGTTTAGAAGATGTCCTAATGTCCATCCAACCTAGCATGTATATCTCTCCCTGTTCGCCGAAGCACATGCCAAAGCCTTCATCGTTGCCCTCAGGATTGATAATGCCCCAAGTCCAACCCAATTGTTGGAATTGATCATCATACACACCCATTATAACATCCATCTCGCCGTTTGATTCAAAAGAAGTTTCGCAACCAACCGAATAGGTACGGCCATTGTAAGGATGGACACCAAAAAGACAAGGGAGTTCGTGGATGCAGTAATAGGGCCAATTGTTTACATAGGAATTGGAATAATAGACCATTCCTGCATCTTCAACTACGGATATGGTATTTAAATCCTTGTCCAAGGTGTGGCAATCATAGGCGTAATGATTGGGATTCATCAAAATGAGACGATATCCCAATGAATCTGGCACAGAGAAGAAATAGTTAGTTAAACTTGCACGTAGGTCGTAGAATATCCTTTCCTTCCTCACATCACCCTGGCTGTCGAATTGTACCAAGTGTATTGCTTCCTCTTGTTCAATCATCCAAAGACTGTCAACGGGGTAAGATATAGTCAGGCTGCCATCCTTGGAAAACACATAGTGAATCATGCTCCTATAAAATCCAGTTACCGTTGGATGATCGAAGTCGAGGCCTTCCCAGTTGTAGCCCGTATAAGTCAGCGACAGGTCATCCGTGTCGACATCCACCACGCAGAGAAGGGGTAATGTGTCGTTGTCATCCGCACGAAACGAAACATAACGAAACTTCCCATTCATAAAATTACCCTGGTCCCAGTATTCCAACCGATTATTGGGCAAGCCAATGGAATCAAGGATTTCACCATCGTAGGTCATTTTCATCAGAACGCGACTGCCGACATCAGTCCCGCCAAAGGCCAGAAATGCATTTTCATCAATGCTTTTCACGACCTTAATCCAAACATCCTTCGAAGTATAAATCGTCGAGAGGTCTTCTGTATACTCTTGTGAAAAAGCAGTTACAGTTGAAAAAAGAATCAGAATAATAACTATTTGTATAAACAACTTCATAACGTGATGCTTTTCAATAAGAAAACGAGTATAAGGACTTTATTAAGTCCTTATACACATCGTAAAAAAAACTATTAATTCTCCGAATCAATGGAAATAGGATAATCGCCGTTATAATGTCTAATTCTACGAGTGGCATTCCAAACCTTAACGAGATAATACCCGGTATAACTATCCACTCCATATTCTTCTTGAAGAGTACAATCTTTCACCTCCGTCTTATAATACCAAGGTACATTGTAGTGCCACGTGAACATCCCTTCATAATGAGTATGTTTCATTATCCATGCAAAATTCATTTGTATTTCTTCAGGGCAAATGCAATAATGTATTAATTCCTGATACGGCATTCCTGTAACATAGAAAAGAGAATCTGTTTGTGTATCTGGGCGATAATAATATGCATCTACATATGGATTTTCAATATATATTTCGCAATTTGGGCAATAAATGACAAATCCTCTATGCGCATAATCCCAAATAGCAATTTCTTCTTCAATTCTATCAGAAGCATCACCAGCCATTGAGTAAGGTTCTGTGCATGAACCGCCCCCTAATCCCCAAACCCAGCACGGATCATTTTCAAAAGGCTCACCATACCAAGGTTCATCATCAATGTCGTTTCTTCCAGTATTCATTATTATTACAATTTCATTATCGCCACTTTTTGAAGCCTCTTCAGGCAAGCTTATCGTGACATATTGTAGAGTTTTGTACTCCATGTCGATACCCACATATGCGTTTCTCACCGTACTAACGATGTCATTATATGTTGTCATCAAGTCGGTGTAGTCAAGATTACCTTGTGCATCGGTTTTAGGCATAGCCACTCGAAGGGTGTCGTGCCTCATACCTGTAAGGTCAGTCTGCGTAAACCCATAGCAATAGTTAAGTGTGGTTTCCCACTGCCAACGGGCCTGTTCTGGGGTCATGGCCTCGCCTTCAGCCTTTGCTCCCTGTTTCATCGCCTTAAAATCCGCAAGAAAATCAATTATTTTCTGCTCGCTTTGCGACATACCTTGTTCCGTCTGAGCAACATCACTTTTCATTTGTGCGCTCTCCTCTTTCTTGCAGCCTACCATGATGACTGCACCTGTTGCAACAACCATCATTGCCACAACCAAAGTCTTCGTAAATCTTTTCATTTTAGATTCTCCTTTTACTTTTAGTTTTTGTTTGTAAATCAGTTAATTTGTTATCTTGTGTTTAATCCAAGAATCATCTTTGGTCTTATTCAATGCTTCATTCTGAATGAAAATATGAGATTATTCCTTTATCCACTTCCCACTCTCCGCTTCAATCACTGAGCCTGTCGAAGTGCCAGCCACCACCCTCCAAACATAACTTCCCGCAGGCCAAGTGCTCGTATTTATAGCAGTGATGTTGTCGGTGATTTGTTGATTGTAAACAAGTTTGCCTGATAAGTCGTAGATTTCGACGTGGGCATTTTGGAGGGCGGTGCGGATGTTCAGCACATCCTTCCCCGGATTAGGATAAGCCACCGCCACGGCAAAGCCAGCATCATGGGCTTCTTCAATTCCGACAATGGTTTCATCCGAAAGCTTGTAGATGGCATGTTGCTGTTCAAGTGAATGGCGGTCATACCCACCTGTCGAGACCAAACAGCCGCCCGAAGGTAGCGCATAAATGCTGTAAGGCGTTGTCATCCGCACTTCGTTGTGATAATAAATCTCGCCTTTGAGGTTCATGTTTCCGTCAAGCAAGGCCACATAGAAATTTTCCACGCTTTCAGGATCGCTGCCGCCGTATGCGTCCATCATGTTCATTAGGCCGCACATATAAATATCGTCACCGCGAAAGTCGATGGCCTCACACAGTGCCTTTTGGTCATATTCCTCATCGGTATAAGGACCCATGATATACTTCTTCTGTGTGAAATCCGCATCAAACTGACTCATATAAAGATCAGATGTTATCTTGGGATTGCCATTGAAAGCCGGGAAACTGACATCAGACAACAGATAAACCATGTCAGTTTCTGGATGGACGGCAAAATGCTCGAAATAAGGCCTGTAGATGCCAACCGAATAGATGCTGTGCTTGATGTCAACAACATTAAGGCTATCGTCAAAAATGACACATTCAGAATTGACATCCTTGGCAGTGAGGTCTTCCATCACAAGACGGCATCCCGAGGTGCCATTCTTTGGCGGCAACAGGCTGGTATAAACGCGATTGGTGACATCCGTCCATTGGTGAGTCAACTCACCCAACTCGTTGTAGCGTGCTATCACATGCACATTCATAGAGTTATCAAGATAGGAACTCGATACAAGCACACTTCCATCCTCGTTGGGCAGCCATTCAAAATCCCACCACTGGTCGTGAGGGATTTCTTCTGGAATGGGGAATGGGTCAGGAAACTCAAAAGTAGTGAGTTCGAAATCATCCGAGACGGTGACCTTACACAAAATAGGCCTGTCAGGGCCTTTCACATAGTAGAAGCAAGGTTTGCCATCGCTGTTTCTGAAGAATTTGCTTTCCGTGAGGAAGGAACAAGTGTTGTCGTTAAGGTGCCATCTATCCATTTCCAGATCGTTGCCGTCTTCACCCATCCTGATGATGTAGCGGCCATCACCCAACACATTGGCATTGAGTAGCACTTCCCCATTGTTCCATTGGCAGAAATGGTATGCAATGATTATGGGTGACTGGAAGATTTCCACTGGCTCGGCTTGCTGTGCAAGCAAGCCAGTGGAAACCATAACTATTGTTGCGATTATAAAAGTTTTTATTGATTTCATGACCACTAGCTCATTCTTCGTTTTCCTCGTCAATCGGAACAGGATAACCAGGAACTTCCCTAATAACCCTCGTAGCATTAATGATATCTACATCATACCAAATACGGAACAATTGCTCAGGAGTCACCTCACAATCAATACCTTTAGCTCGATGAGGATTAACCGTCAAATAATAGTAGTATTCAACGCTGTATGGGTTGGAAGGCCACCCGATAATATGACTATTATCCATGATGAAATTATAGTATTTGTTCAATTCTTCATAACAGATGCAATAATTCATCACTTCATCCAAAGTAAAGCAACCGTTGTCATACAACAAAGAATCACTATGCTGTTGACCATATAAGGTTTTTTCATAGTGAATATTTACAAGATAAGTAGAACAATTGGGACAAGGCATTGCGATTTGCAAATGAGCATTATCCCAAGCTGACACAGCATTCTCTAACTCCATGGCAGCATCGGTAGGAGTTGAAATAATAGTGCCATCACAATGCCCACGACGATATGCCCAAATATAACATTCCCCCTCTTCAAATGGATATCCATAATAGGGATAAGCATTCTCAATATCCCTTCCTGTATTAATCACAATACTCAAATCCGAATCGCCATCTTTAGTTCCATTCCCAAGGCTCATCATAACGAACTTAAGGGTTTTATTCTCCATATCAATGGCCTTGTAGGTCTCTCGTACAGCGGCAACAATTTCGCCGTATGTGGCAAGAAGGTCATTATAGGCTATGTTGCCTTCGGCATCCGTTTTAGGCATAGGCATGGTAATGGTATCATGCCTCATGTCTGAAAGACAGCTTTGGGTAAAACCATGACAATAATTAAACACGGTTTCCCATTGATTGCGTGCATCTTCAGGTTTCACCGCCTCACCTTCAGCTTTTGCACCTTGTTTCATCGCCTTAAAGTCCGTGAGGAAATCAATGATTTCCTGCTCGTCCAATGATACGCTTTGTTCCGTCTGAGCAGCACCATTCTTCATTTGTGTGCTCTCTTCTTTCTTACAGCCTACCATGATGACCGCACCCGTTGCAACAACCATCATTGCCGCAACCAAAGTCTTCGTAAATCTTTTCATTTTAGATTCTCCTTTTACTTTTAGTTTGTTTGTAAATCAGTTAATTTATTATCCTGTGTTTAACCCAAGAATCATCTTTGGTCTTATTCAACTCTTCATTCTGAATGAAGATCTGAGGTTATTCCTTAATCCATTTCCCCGTCTCCGCGAGGGTCGTTGAGCCTGTCGAAACGCCAGTTGTATACACCTTCCAAACATAAACACCCTCGGCCCAATCCCCTGCATCAATCGCCGTCACATTCTCCGTAATCTCTCGCCCATAAACCATCCTTCCATTCATATCATACACCTCCACCTTGGCATCCTTCAATCCCGTCCTGATGTTCAGCACATCCTTCCCCGGATTGGGATAGGCAACAGCCACAACAAAACCAGCATCATGCGCTTCCTCGATGCCGACAAGAGTCTCTTTCGTGATTTTAATCAGGCAGTTCCCTGCTTCATTAGTGGCTTCATGGATTTTATGGCAACTCACAAGACATCCACCTTCGGGACAAGCCGCCATCGACTTCACCATATAAGCATAATCATCCACATGGTAGATTTCACCCAATTTGTTAAGGTTTTCGTCCAAATAGGCAATGTACAGATTGCGGTTCAGAAACTCGTTAGCCATAACATTATCCATCTGGCCAACCATATACACATTGTTATCATTGTCAAAACCAATGGATTGAAGTATTCCAGCGCCGTCATTGCTTTGTGTGGTAAGACCCCAAGTGTAGTTCGTCTGGCGGAAGTTTTCAGCATCAAACACGCTCATCATGATGTCCTCTACAATAGCAGGATTGCCGCCGTATGCTGGATAGTTGATGGTGTTATTCGAGTATGTCTTGCCATTAGCAGGGTTGGTTTTCAGATAGGCAAAACGGCAACACTGGTATGGCCACGACAATTCTTCCACATTTTCCTTGACAGCAATCGTGTTCAAGTCGGCATCCAAAGTATAGCAATCCAATTTGGGAGAGCCGTTACTCCGTAAAATGATGCGGCATCCCAACGAATCGGGTGCCGGAAGCGTGTGATGTCGGTCTTGTCCGCGATAGCCTTCCATCAATCTTTGACCGACAAGATGTCCTTTGTCGTCAAACTTGAGGAACTGCATGGCTTCAGTGCCGTTCAAATGATACTGGCTATGAGGCGGATAGGTGATAATAGCGCTACCGTCCTTGTTTACAACAACACCTGTATTATAAGGATAAAAGGTCGCGTCCGAGTCGTAATAATCGTCTGTTTCCCATTCCAATTGAATGATGGTGAACGAAAGGTCATCATTCAAATCCACCCGATAGAAAGTGGCGATACCGTCAACCATTGACGCGTAAAAAAGGGCCAAGCCGCCATCGGGAAGGCGCTGCAAAGGACTCATCCAGACCTTTTCGGCGTATTCTTCCTGCGAAAACAGCCGCTGCGAAGCCAGTTCCTCGCCTTCGTCGGTCATCCTGACAAATTGGATTTCCGCAACATTGGAGTATTGGTCTACGATAGTCCTATTCGCGACAAAAGTATGTTCGTCCTCAAACATCATGCTGTAAACCCATGAGTTAGGTGACCATAACAATTCATGAATTTGCTGGTTTTGTGCATGAGCTTTTGTAAATAGCAAACCAAACAAAAATACAATATGAAGCAACTTTAATTTCATGTCTAGGCCTATTAGGGTGAGGAAGTGCCAACAATACTATTGTTTTTTGGCACTTCCTCTTACAATTAATCATTACATTTCGTTATCAATAGGCGTGGGATAAGTGCCACTATTGTCCACTCTCCATCTACGTATTGCATGCCAAATATCCACAATATGATAAATGGATACACAAGGATCGTAAGGCCCACCTCTGTAACCAGCTCTAATATCGGTTTTATAATACCAATCTTGATCGTAAAGATTAGTAGGCATTCCTTCATAATGTCCAAGCAGTACATTGTATCGATGGTATCTGTTTAAATCCTGCCAACAGATTTGGTATGATAATGCTTCGGAGTAAGGTATTCCCGTAACAAAGAATATTGAATCCGTTTCCCCATTTCCAATATAGGTATCATAAATATAAGGATCCTCAATAAATGTAGTACAATTGGGACATGGGTTATAAAGCAGCATATGAAGGAGGTCATAACGATTCACCCAATATTGTAACCACCACACTGCTGTATTAGTGCTTGTGAATGGGCCAAAGTTTCCCCAAACATAACACTCCCCATAATGGAATGGGATCCAATACCATGGTCCTGGATCAGGAGTCTCTGTACCCTCTGTGTCACTTCCTGCTCTAAGAACTATCACTAAATCCTCATTATCATCTCTTCCTTTGTTATTAATACTCATGGTGACAAACTGCAATGTTTTGTTCTCCAAGTCAATAGCTTTATAGGATTTACGAACTAAATCAACGATGTTGCTATAGGTTTCAAGCAAGTCTTGGTATGCGATATTACCTTGGCCATCGACTTTAGGCAGAGGAACACAAATAGTGTCGTTCCTAACATCTGTTAGGTAACTTTGTGTAAAACCATGACAATAGTTTATTGTAGTTTCACACAAATGGCGAAGACCTTCAGGCGTGACAGATTCTCCGTCTACTTTTGCGCCTCGCTTCATCGCATCATAATCTGCTAGAAAATCAAGTACTCTTTGCTCTGTTGGTGACATACTTTGTTCCGTCTGAGCAACACCTTCTTTCATTTGTGCGCTCTCTTCTTTCTTGCAGGAGCTCATCATCACTCCCAACGTGGCGGCAATGATAGCCACACTTAGTAAAACTTTCTTCATTTTACGAGTTTTTAATTTGTTGATACTATTGTTATTAAATCGGTTTCATTTCTTTTTTTCACCCGTCTTACGAAGAATTGCTACCTTTGCCACGCAAAACGGGATGGATACACCAAGGGTATTCGCCCTCTGTTCCTAGGTCGTCTTGTTTTGTGTTGGGTGCTTCTGAGATTAGCGATCTTCCACAACTGCACGGTCTCTGCAAGCACCTTCTTTTTTGGCCTCACCTAGGAGGCTCTTTCCAATGAATTTGTTTTTCTCCTTCATAACTTCTAAGGTTTTCATTCATTAATCTGTTACGGTAAACTCACCAGCATACACATCTCCATTGGAGAGCGTGAAAGTGACAATGTAAGTACCTGCATTAGGGATGTAGACCTGCAAGCCGTTCGGCGTAAGCACTGAAAGGCATTGCACCGAAGCACCTGTGGATGTGGCAACCTCCACAGAAACTTGCCCAAGGTTCTCATTAAATACCACAGTAAGAACATGGCCATCAAGTGTGGGAATGATTGAATTGCTCCTATCAGAACCACTTACACCTGTACACTCTTTTACTTCGATGGGTATTCCTTCTCTTTTTTCGTTTTCTGTTCTGGCTGCGCCATTGGCATAGCACAATGCTCCCGAAAGAATGAAGCAGAGCATCAGAACCAATGTTGTTACTTTTTTCATCGTATCGTCGTTTAACGGTTACGATGGCAAAAGTATAGTAAAATCAAATGATTAATACAAGTCGTTGCTGGAGAAAAGTTGGAATAATTTAGTATTTAGGGGGGGGGTAGCTGATAATCAACAAGTTACGATTTTTCCCCCAAAGGTTGGCTGTTAAGAATTTCCAACTTTTGTCCATCAGTTCATTGTCTTTTCTGTCGTAGAGAGGCCGTCAAAAGAGGCTAAAACGAGTTGATAGGAAGGTCAAATCTACACTTTGAACCAAGCAATTACAATGATTCAATCACTTCCCAATGTCCACCCTTATCAGGTCCAACACGACAGATAACCCCTTGTTCTTTCAGCCTTTTGATGTTTTTGTCAACACCTCTTGTTGTCATGCCAAGACGGTCGGCAATTTCTGAAATCGTGATACTGGGTGATGCGGAAATGAGCTCCAGAATCTTCTGCGAACTTTTCAACGAACTTTTCAACGAACTTTCATGCTCCATTTCCATGGGTTGGCTTGAGTTTTCTTCCGTTGTTCGCTGTAAATCCATATCCAGCTGTTTTTCTTGTTCAACATTTGGGGGTTCACACAACCCTTCAGCTATCCTCAAAACATACGCAGATATATTATCGTCCACCCCCAACTTCTCCTGTAGGCTCTCGTTCTGCTTCCTGATGGCCGAATATGATACGTTTTTAAGTGCAGCGATTTCGCTTTCACTCAATCCCAATAGATGCAGATGGCACAGTGTCAAATATCCATGTTTTAAATTCGGGCATTGGCTCAATAGCACATGGTCAAAACCGTCATAGTGCTTTGCCACAGCCTCTCCGAGCCGTTCCAATTCCTCGTCTTTGAGTGCAATACCAAGCTCGTGTGCGACATCACGAGTAGTGATTTGTTTGCTTTTCGCCTTGTTGAGAATAGCCTCGCATATTGGTTCTTTCAAGAAAGCCATACGCCGCCGCTCCGCCTCATCGCGTTGCTGAATCAAGACTTTTTCCAATACATTCACATGCGCTTCTTTTTCCTGTAGGTTCTGCTGCAAAGCCTCCTGTTTCTTCTGATAGGCCAAACGCTCGTTTTCCAATTCCTTCTCGTGCTTCTTCTCAGTTTCTTCCAAAGTCTTGTCAGCCTCGGCTTGCCATAGCCTCAATTCTTTTTCGTGTTCTTGCTCCGTTTCTTCAAGCACCCTGTCGGTTTCTTCTTGCTGTTTCCTTAGCAGTTGCTTGCTTTTTTGTTTCGCTAAAACAAGGATGGCCAATACAAATAAGGCAGTGAAGAACACAACGATTTCAATGGTTTTTCTGATGGACTTTTCTCTCGCTTTCTCAGCTTCTTTCTTTTGTTTTTGGTTCATGTATGCCTTGAATAGGTCTTCAAGCTTTGAGACTAAAGCCTTGTTCTCTCCTTCGGATTTCTTATGATCAGCCAAAAAACGCACATAAACATCGGCATTCCCAATTTTTCCAATACTATCGTAAACATTACGCAAATATAATGCAGCTTGAATCCGAGATAATCTGTCATTGATGTTCTCATATACTGGAATTAAATAGTATAGAGCTGAATCATAGATTCCATCTTCATAGAAAATAGACCCAATGGTCAAAAACCGATTTAATCGTTCGGTTTCATTCTCAGCAGACACAATAACTTGTCTAAGCTCGTCCAAAAGCTGGTCACTTTTAACCCCATATTGATAATCAGTAACAGCTTTACTTGACACAATGTCTCTGTATACTAAATTATCTGTATTTGGCATATATTCTAAAGCTTGCCCAAAATACTGTCTGGCTTTATCTATCTCATTCATCTTGTCATATTGCTTACCTATTCGATATAGAATGTTGGAAACGCCAATAGGCGACGTAGGTTCTATTTTACAATAGACAAGTGCGTTCTCATAGCAAGTAATGGCAGATTCCATCATAAACTGCTCCGAAAATAGATCTCCCATACGATTATAGGTATTCGCCATAAATTGAGCCTTTTTACCAGTCAATGCCTTTTCTTCAAAATATCCCTCCATCACCTCCAAGGCTTTCAGATATTCTGAACACGCCTGTACTACATCGCCCCGCTCATAAAAGCCTACACCATTTATATAATGCGCCCTCGCATCCAAAAACGTATTGCGCTCTTGTGAGGACATGCCATGTGTGTTTGCCGTCAACGAATCAAAAAAATCCACTGCTCGTAGCAAATCATTCCTGTTGCTTTGTTGTTTGTAATTCTTATACAACAATTCGGAAATCAGCACCTGGCAATAATGTTCGTCGTATGTATCAAGTTCTTTCGCTTCAGGGCTAACAACGAACTCCTGCAACAACACAAAAGCACTATCTGCCCGCCTCCACATCAGCGAGTCTATCTCAGCCAATGCTGCATGGGCATTATTGTCCTTCCCTTCACTTGGTTGCGATTCCCTTCCCCCACAATAGGGAAAAAGCAGCAGCACCAACAATATACCAATGACATTCAAGCACTTGTTCATCTTACACTATTCACAAATACAGGTTGCAAAAATTACAATAATTATACATCAAACTAAACCATTCAACACCCAGTCTTTTTTCCCTGATGTTTTCATTCACTCCACCATCGGAGAGGTCTTGCCGGATGTTCCTCGTCCACCCTGCGGAATGTCGAACTTTGATGAAGATCCTTTCGTCCGGTGCCTTCAGTATCCGTAATGACAAGGCATTTCATCTCATACCCTTTGTTGAGGATACTGAAACTCACATAGCCGTTCAGTATGGCCTCAGGCAAGTCGCCCACCTTGTCGAAGACCGCCTTGCGGGCCTCTTCGGGAACGGTAATCAGGTATTCGCCGTAAGGATTCTCTTCCGCTTTCTTCAGTTTGTACTTCGCTCTGTCCACTATGTTCTCCCCATTGAAATCCACACTGAGTTTGTTTCCATCCTCAAAACGAAGCACCATGCACCAGGTCACCTTACATGACAAGTCCCCAAACTCACAACGGGTATGAAGCCACTGCCAGATGCCTATCAAACTATCCTGATGAAAAGCTTCATATTTTGGGTTTTGTTCATAATAACCTTCTTCGAGTGTTGATGTATCTTTCCCCCTCTGCATTCCCCCTTTTAAGGGGGTAGGGGGATTAGGGGTCAGCTCTTCTTGATTCTTCAACTGAGCTGAAGGACGGTCCCTGAGCTCCATCGAAGGGCGGTTCCCTTCATGGCATCCAGCCAACAATACGATGGCCGCAGCCATCATCATTGTAAAAAGCATTGTTTTTCTATTCATTTTTAATTCTCTTATTTGTTTTTGTTAGTATTTAAATATCAACTTTTTAATCTTTTTCTTCACCGTCTCAAAACCGTCCTGATGGGATTCAACAGCCTATCCGATACTGACAAGTCATCGGTGATGATCTCGGCAACACCAGTCATTTCCGGACGATAGGGAATATGCGTGCCGTATTGTGTAACAAGACTATCGGGCAGACTCACTTCCAACACATAGACATTTCCCTTTGTCTCATCGTTATAGGGCAACATCGATATGCTGGATAAAGTCACCTGAATAAAGCCGAACTCCATATATGGATAATCATCAAGTTTAATATCAACCTTTTGGCCTTCCTTCACTTTTCCAGCCCCACGTTGGGAAAGATACAACTTGCCAAAATAGGCCGATGCCCCGTCGGGCACCACTGTCATCATCGTTTCCCCTGCTGTAATATTTTGGTTCTTTTGCCAATACTTTGTAATGGCCACCACCCCATTTGTCGGGCTAACAAGCAGATAATTTTTCTCCCATTGCGTAATCTGTGCCTCCATTTGGTCACGGGCGACACATAAACGCATATAATAGCCATGTTTCTGTTCCGCTTGGCCTTGCTCCAATTCCGTCACCGCCTGTTTGGTCTGCAACAGGCTAAGCCTCAAATTCTCAGCTTCACTCAATAGGCTTTGGTGCGACATCTGTTGTTGCATATATGTTTTCTTGCTTTCTTGGAAAGTCACCTTGGCGATTGCTTTTTCCATGTACAGCGTTGAATCTATCCTAAACCTATCATACGCAATGGCAAGTTGCTCAATACTGATACGCAGTCTTTCCTTTTGGTTACGCAGATTCTCCTCCATAACTTTAATCTGTTCTTTCTTGGAAGCAATTAGAACGCTCGCATAGTCTTTTTCAAGAAAAAACAGATAGTCGTTTGCAGCTTGGACAAAACTCAGATAACTCTCTTGTATGCTGCCAAGACGTAATTCCTGGTCTATAGACCAAACCGAATCCCGCTTTGTAGTTGCCAGTTGTTTTTTCAGCAACACCACATCCCCATAAACCGCTGCATTCTCAATCAAAGCCAATGGGCTCCCCTCACCGACATGCATCCCGTCTTCCACAAAAACGGTGTCAATCCTTCCCGAGCTACGGGCTTTCACTTGTGCCGGAAGGTTATAGGCATTGATGATGATTTCAGCCGGAAGGATTTCAGGATATTTCACGAATCGGCTTCCCACTACAAGCAATGCAACCACCGTCACAATCACGGCAATCCCACTGCGTACCAGCCAGCCAGGAGGTCTTCCCATAATCTCCTGCACGGGTTCACTATGAAGTTCCAACCCTTTCGCTTTATTGATGTTTTTGCTTTTCTCCATGGTTAGCCTCCTAATTCCAGCTGGTTTTTCACTAATTCGTAATACTCGCCCCGTTGTGCGGTCAGCGTCTCATGGGTTCCCGTTTCTGTTATTCTTCCATGGTTAAGCACTACAATTTGGTCGGCGTTTTTCACCGTGCTCAGTCGATGGGCCACCACAACCACCGTGCGCCCTTTGAAGAAAGCCTGTAGGTTGTCCATGATGACACGCTCGTTGTTGGCATCCAAGGCATTGGTGGCCTCATCCAAAAAGATGTAATCTGGATTCTTGTACACAGCCCTTGCTATCAGGATGCGCTGCCGTTGTCCCTGAGAAATGCCGTTACCTTCTTGACCTATCTTTGTATTGTATCCTAAAGGCAGGTTTTCTATCATTTCTTGAATGTTGGCCACATGCGCGGCATGAAGCAACCGCTGTTCATCGATATGCTCTTCTCCAACGGCAATGTTTTTGGCAATGCTGTCCGAAAAGATGAAGCCGTCCTGCATCACCGTGCCACAACGGGCACGCCATGATTTTGGGTCAACATTTTTCAGATTGACACCTCCCACACGGATGCTGCCCTTATTGGGCGAATAAAACCCCAGCAACAGTTTGACCAAAGTAGTCTTACCGCTGCCACTCATTCCAACCACAGCTGTTACTTTTCCTTCTGGAATGGTGAGGTTCATCCCTTTGAGTACGGCATCCTGCAAGGGATCATAATGGAAAGTGAGATCCTGTACCTCTAAGCTCTTATCTTCGGGGAAAATACTCACTTTGTTGTCACCGTCTTGGGTCTCGTCTTCCTTGTTATGGATTTCACCCAAACGTTCAAGACTGATTTTGGCATCCTGCGCACTCTGTATGAAACCTATCATCTGCCCGATGGGCGAGTTCAACTGGCCAACTATGGTCTGCACCGCCATCATCATGCCAAGCGTCATGTCGCCTTGGATGACCGCTCGTGCCGAAAGGAAGGAAATCAGTATGTTCTTCGTCTCATTGATGAAAAAAGCCCCACTCTGCTGCCATTGGCTTAGACTCAACCCTTTGATACTCACCTTAAATAACTTGGCTTGTATGCCTTCCCATTCCCATCGTTTCTGTTTCTCACAGTTGTTAAGCTTGATTTCCTGCATTCCCGTAATCATCTGAATCAAGTTGCTCTGTTCGGCCGAGGCCTGCGCAAAACGCTTGTAGTCCAATTCGCGACGGTATTTCAAGAATACCATAACCCATAGCACATACAGAGTGCTACCTATCAAAAATACCAGAAGCAGCTTGGGACTATAAAAAGCCAACACTCCGGCAAATACAAGGAAAGTGACAAAGGAAAACAGCGTGTTAAGCGTAGAGGAAGTAAGAAACAACTCAATACGTCGGTGGTCCCCGATACGCTGCATCAAGTCACCAATCTTCTTTGTATCGAAGAAGCCTATAGGTAACTTCATCAGCTTGATAAGGAAATCTGAAATGATGCTGATGTTGATTCGTGTACTGATATGAAGCAATATCCATGAGCGTATAAACTCCACCGCTGTTTGGGCAGCGTGTAGTGTGAGCTGGGCCACCAGAATAAGCGTGACGAAGCCAAGGTTGCTGTTCCCTATGCCATAGTCCACAATGCTTTGGGTGAAAAACGGAAAAATGAGCTGAAGTAGGGTGCCAAACAGCATCCCCAAGAAAAGCTGGAAGATCAGTTTCTTGTAGGGTTTCAGATATTGCAGGATAAACGACAGTTTGGCCTTGTCAGGTTTCTCTCCCTCTGCGGCATAGAATTCCGGTTGAGGTTCAAGGAGCAAGGCGATGCCTTCATCTCCATCATCTCCTTTTTTGCTGATCCAGCCATTGAGAAACTCTTGAGTATGAAACTTCACCAAACCGTGTGCCGGGTCAGCCACATAAACAAAGTCTTTTTTGATTTTGTAAACGACCACAAAATGCCTCTGTTTCCAATGCACGATGCAAGGCAAAGGCAAATCTTCTTTCAATTGCTCAAAGCCAATGTGAACGCCGATGGTCTTGAATCCTATGCTCTCCGCCGCCTCACTGATACCCAACAGACTTACCCCCTCACGACTGATATGACACTTCTGCCTCAGGCTCTCCAAGGTATAATGCCGTCCATAGTATTGCGCCACCATGCGTAGGCATGATGGACCGCAATCCATTGCGTCGTGTTGAAGGAAGAAGGGGTAAGAAGACATAGTATTATGATTTGACTGTGCAAAGATTGGGTTTACCAATGACAATTTCATAATTGGATGGTGGAGGACAGAGATATTGAAAAGCGCAATTTGAGCAGGGTTTCATATCTCTTGTTTTGAACCAACACGAATCCAAAAGATTATAAAGAATATCATGCCAATCATCACCAAAACACCCTAAAGAATCAGTATTTGGATTGGCATACACTCTATTGTCGGGCATAAAATACAACTCACCAAAAAAATTGGAATTAATCATCATGTTATTTAGGATATCTTCTTCTGTGATTTTTTGTGAAAGTATATCCCGTTCAGTAAGAAACACATTTTTTTTGAAAAGACCTATATTTGTTTTATTGTAAAATGGTACAGAAACAACTCCGTCAGCAACATTCATTAAATCATTTTCATTGCAAACAGCCGAAAGAAAACTACAAGGCACCCCATTGTGTCTCAATTTCTCTTTGGTTTCGTTTATCATAATAGGTTGAACTTGTGGATTCACCCATATTAAAACATGTTTTCTTTTAATATAATTCGTATGCAACAAGAACCATTCAGTATCAAATTGTTCAAATTGGTAGTAGAAACAATAATCAACACCGGGATAGTCTTTATATATAGATTGCAATAAACCGTCTTCAAAATCGCCTAAAATAGAAACTGTTTTTAGCTTATCAAAATAAATCTTCGACATTTGTCCACAAAAAAGAGAAAGTTCAATTTTCCCACCAAAATTGCATAAAGGAAAAAGAAATTGATTTATTGGGTTTTCTATTCCAACAATATTTTTGTCTTGTTTTTTCCCCTCTTGCATAATTACTAAATGTGAAACCATACCTATCACTTTATAAACAAGATCTTCGTTCTTTTTTAATACATCTACTGTATTCATATACTTTGGCTTGAATGGAGCTATAAAAGGTTGAGGGCCTTCCCAAATATCTCCCATAAACAAATCTCTGCATTGTTTTACAAAGCATACAACACTATCAGGGAATGTTTTATCAAAGATAACAGATTTACTCAAACTATTTTTCAGTTCATTCACAAATGCATATAAATGTTTGTCAGATAGTGCCAAACATAACGATTGCCCAGAAAGCGTATCATAAACAATTGCTTTTTCGTCATCGCAATCAATATATGCGTATGGCTCTAGATAAAAATAGGAATTATTCATAACTCAAATTATTTAGTATTTCATAATAAACAAAAGGTGATTGTTCAAAAAAGGACCAATAATAACCAATATATTGTCCATGTTGTCTTTCATTCTGAAAACTATGGCATCTATAAGTCTCGTCTGATTGTATCACATCGTTAAACAAACAAAGCTGACAATGAAAAAAGTTGAAACAATGCGAACATAATTCTTTACATCGTAAGAAATGATTGTTATAAGAATCTGCGATACTACTATAGTCAATAATTATTTTTCCATTAGTCACAGCCCCCAATGTGTGTTTAAAATTGATTCGTTCACACGGTAATATTTTCCCATGTGCTGTTATAAAAACCTTTTTTGAAAAAGGTACACATACACCTGTCGGATGTCTTTGAATACTATTAAGATCATAGTATTGGAAAAAGCCACAATCAGTCTTTACATCTCGACCATATGCAGTAATAAAATGAAGCAGTGAATTCGCAATGCTATGGTGAAGGAACTTTTTAATATCAAGAACACCTTCTATTCCTGCAACATTATTCTTTGGTGCATAAACAAATTTTGACGAATCCGTTTTATCCATTGGCTTGGCCTCTGATACAATAGGTTTCTTTCCTAACCGATTAATCATATAATCCGTAACCTCTACTTCATCATTTTTGTCATGAAGAACAGAATTAAATATAATATGACTATCATAATACTCTGGATATAAATCTTTTATTTGCAGAATATTATGTACTACTATATGATAAGAAGGCCGACCATTGGGGAAAACCCTATATTGATCATGTTCTTCATCGCCATCAAGACTGATTGTAATGCGAAATTTATGTTTGTATAAAAAATCTATATATCTGTCTATCAAAACACCATTTGTTGTAATAATATATTGAAATCCAACTCCTGTCTTTTCAGCAAAAGAATCTAATCTATCCACAATTGTGGCTATCATTGAAAAATTCAATAAAGGTTCTCCACCGTAAAAACCAATAGTGATGTTCTTATATATCTTGTTTCGTTGCTTTTCCCATAAAGGTATAAAAAAGTCTAAAACGGAATTAGCGGTAACATCTTCCAAATTATCAAATTGTCTATCATCCTGAACGGAATAATACTGACCATAAACACAATATAAGCATCTCAGATTACACTTCTCAGTCACCTCGAACAAAATAGTATCCGCATGGGAAAACTGTTCTTTTATAATCTTTTCATCAAATTGAAAAGAAAAAGTATCATCAGGAGTCACATCATCATAATAATGGTTGTTTTTCAAAAAATCTATTTTTCTTAAATAGTAGTTCACCTCATCAGTGGAGTACCTTTTTCCATCGATTTCCAAACACCCATTGTCTTTCATCAGTCTGTTAATATCTGATTCGTTTTTCAACAATGCTTTTACAATTGGCGGGCAAACTGATATTCTCTTTTGAGAGAAACTAAACAGATATTCATTTCCTGTTCTTGTCTTTGCAATAGTATATCTCATATTCAATAGTTTTTATATAAATACATCCTAATAGATTTGTTCACTAGTTCACGATTGATTCCCAACAACTTATAAATCATCATGTATTCGTCTTCATTTTGTTTCATTTCAATCAGCATCCTCTTGACCAGTTCCATTCCGCCTTTTTTGTATAGCATCTCGCAAATCACTACTTGAATGTTATAAAGATGGTTTGAATAAGAGTCACCATAGCCATACAACAAGCCATCTACAGAAGCTGTCGAATCGCTAGTAAAATGCCCATTGGCATCCTTATAACCCTGAGCCAGGTTAACAGAGAGATCAATCTGCGGATTGTCGTTTAGAAACTTTTTCAGACGCCCAAGTTGATATTCATTTGTCGTAAAATTTACATTGTCGCCGAAGTAACAGCAAACACCTTCGTCAAACCGATGGCCATTGTTATTTTTTCGCAAATCATAGATAAATACATGCAATAGCTCATGAATAATGCCTTCGCCTCCCTGCGTAAAATCGACCTTTCGGTTTTGCCAAAGTGAATGGCCGTAATGGATGATGTTGTTCGATAAATTGAAGTCGATGATACTGCCGTCAACACCCATACCGTGCAGTAACTCAGTTTGGTTCTCATATAAGAAATATTTTATCGGGGTAACTTCTACAATACCCAATTCTTTAGCCACTTTGTTTGCTCTGTTAAATGATTCTTTCGCTTTTTCCTCGTCAAATGGGTAGGTATAAGGATAATAAAAAGTCAGCCAGCCAATTTGATAGGTTTTATACTTTCGCATATTGAGAGTCAACTTGTTGTAGAGTTTGTAACCTTCCTTTGTCTTGACTATAGGCACAGTAAATACACCTTCAAAAGTGTTTTCAACAGGATAATGGCCATAGAACACGGTTTGCAGTTCATACAAAGTATCATTGCGCATTGAAACCCCCAAGAACTCCTCATTCATAAATGCGAAAGGAGGATAGATGCTCAATAGCAACATGTCGGGGTTCGGATTTTCAACCAACTCTTCTTTAGTCCAAAAATCAGCCGTTCTCAATGGATGAGGCCTATTTTGCATGAAAAATTCATCAATCTGTGCTTGTTTATAGTCGCACCAAAATTGATAGACATCTTTGAATATCAAAGAAGAAGTATCCACCAACATAGGATGCCGAATTGTGTTTTGTGTATCAACTCGCTCTTGAGCGAAAAGTTGCATAGACAAAGCAATGAATAGCAATACAATTATTGGTCTATTATTTTTCATTGTGTGATTATATATAATAAAATTAAAACGAGGGTGTGCCAAAATATAAATGATAATTTTCTAAATATTGCTTGATTCGTACAGCTGCTTTAGTAGCCAATTAGTATGTCGAATAATCAATTATTAATACTTTTATTCATTTAGACACACCCTCAACAAATTACCCTTGTGGAGCTCCTGGATTTACAGGTGCAGAAGACTCTGATTTTGTAGAAGCAGAATCAAAACTCGAAATTGTACCAAGTGAAATATTACCAGCTTGATTTGCACCAGCGACCTGTCCAATTGTATCGCCGACTTCACATGCGTGACAAACGCAATCACATGTACACGAACACTTAGGTGGTTCTCCTCCTATCAAATTTTTCATCTCCTTTTTTTGGAGCTTTGTCAATTTAATTGAATCCATATTTTACATTTTATGTATGATTAATAAAAAAATTCTTATTTGGCGTAACCTAAGCTATCCTCTTTTGCCTACCCTATCGGGCCTCCTGCAAGGCGGATGAAACGCCACCCTTGCCGAAACTGCCGCTTATAGCTTTAAAACGACAGAGGCCACAGATCGAATGAACCTATTCCTCCCGAGCCACCAAATCCCTCTTGGTTTACAGAGGGCTCCATCGCTATAGTCTCGGGCGTATACTCCCTTATCCAGCAACAGATATCGCAGCTCTTTCACGACCATCAAGAATATTCCTTTCATGATTTATTTTGTTATGATAATACGTTCCGTATAGTCAATGCCTTTCTTGTCCGTAATCCGCAACAGATAAATGCCTTCCATCAAATCCGTTACACCAATTTCATTGGTCTCTCGAATCTTCTTAACCACCTGTCCAAGGACATTATAAACTTGCACTTCCGTAGCCTCAACACCACATATCCGCACCAAGTCCTTACTCGGATTAGGATAAACCCCAACACCATCTCCACTCCATCCCTCCTGTTCCTCGATGCCGTCATAGTCATAAATGTCGGTAAGATGGAAAACCCAATAGTTATCCTGCGACCCCACCACCACATTGGGACAATTGATATCGCCGTAGGGATAAGGCGGCGGGTACAAGGCATCCTGGCAAAGAAAGACAAACTCCTTGTCGCTGACTTGA
>Ga0310694_10000836_pt1 | contig 38172 bp, 35 predicted proteins | sample 174DNAGHGhighgp2_FD_203884 | JGI IMG/M metagenome (GOLD analysis project Ga0310694, IMG submission 203884) | Sheep rumen microbial communities from Palmerston North, Manawatu-Wanganui, New Zealand - 1742 DNA GHGhigh gp2 (v2) (version 2) | ecosystem: Host-associated > Mammals > Digestive system... | reverse complement strand
AAGCCCGGTGTTCGGAATAGGATCTGGAGAGATTGATGTCGCAGATCGCTCCGAGATCAATATTGATGCTCTTCGTCACCACATCGCCTTTCAGCACGGCGGTGGATCCCACGGACATGTTCTCCTCCACATCCATGTCGCCCATCACTGCACCGCTCACATCGGCATTCTTTGCTTTCACGTTCCCGATGACCGTTACGCCGCTCTCGATGCCGATGTAGTCCAGACATTCGATGTTGCTCTCGATGACGCCTTCCGTCAGCTCCACGCGCCCAACCTTCAGGTCCTTGCCGCGGATCGCGCCGTTTAATTCCAGTGTCCCCTCGATGCTGACATTTCCATCCACTTCCCCTGCCAGCAGCAGATCACCGTCGGAGATCACATCTCCCGTGATCTTCATTCCTTTCGGTATGTAACTCTTTTCCAATTCTGTCCTCTCCTTCGCTGTGATCACTCCCGTTACTTCGGCCGTAAAGATCTCCGCACCGGCCGCGGAAATGATTATATCATATCCTGCCCCTTTTTTGAAAGCAGAAATTATTTTGCCGGCATCGCACCGAAAAACTTTGCAAGCGGTTCGACGCTGGCGTTCAGGTTCGTGATCGCATCGTTTAATGTATCGAGATCCACCCGGTTCATCCGCTCCATGGTCTCGGAAAGATCCCCGGTCGCCTGCACAGTGAGTTCATCCACGTGCCGCACAGTCCCGGCGATGTCCGCCTCGTTCAGTTCGTCCGTGAGCGTTTCCAGATTCTGCAGCGACACCATCGTGCTGTCGTAGATCGTCTCCACTTTCGGCAGGATGAACGCTGCCACGGCGATCACCACTGCCAGCATGACTCCCATAAAGACCGCCGACAGCATGGAGAATACAAAGGCCAGTTTCTGGTATTTGAGCTGTTTTTTCTCCGTCGTGGCCATATCCCGGTTATGCTGCTCGATGCTCTCCCGGTAGTGCCTGGTCTCCTCCGCGCTGCTTTCGGCCTCCGCCGCAGCCGCTTCCTGCGGTACATTTACCGTCTGTGCTTCCGTCTCTTTGATTTCGTTCTCTTCCATGGTTTCCTCCCTGATTTACGTTTCTTTCTTCTTCCCGGCGGAACTGTCCTTCCGTTTTCCCCCGGTAAAATAAACCTTCTGCGCCAGTTTATAGATCCCGAGCCGCTTCGTCAGCGGAGCGATCACTTTCTTGATCAGTTTCTGTTTCGCACTCAGCCTGCCGAAGCGTCGGATCGCGGCACTTTCTCCCTCTTCCCGGACACACTGCCAGAATGTCTCTCTTGAAGCCGGTCTTGCGCTCGGCGCATCAAACAGCGGCTGGTACGCGCTTTTTTCGTCTCCGGGGAAAAGCTCCAGGCTTTCGCAGTTTTTCAGGAACGCCTTCCCTTTTCCGGTATTGACCAGCACCAGCGAGACTCCCTTTTCCCGGTCCGGTGCAGGCTGCTTTGCGTCCTCATTCCCCCAGTAGTCGCCGATCGTCAGATCCGAGATCCGCTCCCGGTCCGCGTACGGACAGCTATAACAGGAAGGGCGCAGCATCACGTTTGCAAAATACAGGACATAATAGGGATCGTCCTCGTTCCCGGCCAGATACCGGCTTCCGTCGGCATAGTTCAGTTCCAGTGCCTGCCTGCTCCATCCCCGCTCTTTATTCCGGAAATTGACGGACACGATCCTGCTGCCCTTTGCCGCCTCCCTCCGCTTCCGGTAAGCCGCCCAGATCTTCGGTGAGGGCAGCCCGTGACACAGGATATCAACGAGGATCAGGCGGGACCGCTCTTCTTCCGTGCAGAGCGTCCGAATCGCAGCGGATACGCCGGCGATCTGACAGGGAGTTCCGGTCCAGAGCACCGTCCGCCCCGCTTTTAAGAGTTCCGCCGTCCGCCGGATGCAATCCTCCTGCCGGCCGGCAATATACTTCGATCCCTGCATCGGCCGTACCTCTCCGATGCTTTCCGCGATCCGGTGCGTGACATCAAACGACTCCGTATAGACGGCGCCGCAGACCGCCCCTTTCCCGGTCCGGAATACCGCCTCGGCAAGGGCAAAAAAAACACCGCCGGAAGATGCCCGCATCCGTTCCTCTTCCGTCCGGTGGATCGCCGCAAAGACCTCTCCCCGCTTTTTTCCCTGCGGATGCAGCGAGGGACAGACCGTTTCGCAGCGTCCGCACCGGACACACGCTTCCCGTTCCACCTGCGGACGCAGAAACCCTTCCGCATCTTCGCGCATCCGTATTGCCCCTTTCGGGCAGACCGCTTCACACGCGGCGCAGCCGGTGCATCGTTCTGCTTCCGCCAGGGTGCAATCCCTGTGTTTCTCTCCCGTCATCATCTGCACCGCCGCCTAAAATAACGGGACCATCTCCGCCCAGGTCATGAGCAGCTGCGCCTCATCCGGCTGCCCCGCCGCAGCCTGCCGGACCAGGGTGTCCAGCTCCGCTGCGGAATGATCCGAGATCCAGCGGCCGAGATCATCCAGGATCTGCATCCGGTAAACGGTGAGCGATCCGTACACATCTTCATCCACGCCCGCGTACACGGGAAGCGCAGGCGAGATCCCCTGATACCGGTGCAGCAGGAGGCGGATCTTCTCCGCGCTGAGGCTTTCCGTACGTGCCAGGGAAAGCGCAAACATCTCCGTCAGATATGCGCTGTCATCGATCGGAACGAGAGGTGCCGATGAGTGTGTACTGTGGTTTTCCACCGGCCCGTTGTCCAGAATGGCGATATTGTACCGTACCCCGCTTTGGTACGGCAGACGGATCATCTCCGGGTCCGCCGCCGGCTCCGGCACGGTCCTTTCGCAGCAGGTCTCCTCCTTTGCGAGCAGTTCTTCCATCGACTTTCCGGAGATGCCCGGCTGATATGCCCCGATCCGCGTGGAGAATCCCCACGGCATCGTCAGCCCCTTCGGCCGGTAGGGAAGATCCCTCGCCACCTGATCCACCGGGACCAGGAGATCCGAAGTATAGTGTACCACAGCCATCGGTGCGGAAAACTCCGCCGTATGGGCGATGGGCGAAAGTGTTTCGCTCAGCGCCGCATCCCCGTTCAGTTTCTCCTGTACCGGCGCAAAGGAAGGTGCGATCTGCATCACTTCCGGAAAAAGCGTGATCCCGCGTGCCGCCGCCATATCGCTTGTCATCTGCGCCCTGGGAAAATACTGTCCGAACTCAAAGTACAGATTCACGACCGGATACTCCGCTACGACCGCGCAGGTTCCGAGCTGCAACGCCGAGGTCATCAGTGCGGTGTATCCTCCGGCGCTGATCCCCACGACAGCGACCCGCTCCGGGTCGATCTCTTCCCGCTGCTTGAGCAGATAGAGCGCCGCATTATTAAACATCAGATCATCATCGATCAGTGTCTCATTCGAATAGTCCGCCGGGCAGGCCACCGCCCAGCCGTGTCCCAGATAGTTTTCCAGCTCCGTGGGATATGCTCCCAGATCATAATGGGCAAAATATACGAGCGGTACGGGTGCTTCGTGCTCATCCGGCAGGACCAGATAGATCATCCGGCTGTCCGTTTTGCCCGCACAGCTGATAAACGGAACCTCCAGGCGGAAAGCCGTATACTCTTCCGCGATCTCCGCCCATTTCGAGTACTCCTCCGCCGTGTTCTCCGATACGCTCTGCGTATTTCCGTTCTCCTCCGGTTCCGGCACATCCGCCGCATTTGCCGGCAGTGCCGCCATCCCGGTCAGCAGGAAAAGCAGTGCCGCCCACATTCCTAAGCTATGTTTTTTCATTCTCTTTCGCATGTTGTTTTTTCTCCCGAACGGAGTTTAGCATATTTCCGTTTTTTTTGCCACACTCCCGCAAAAAGAAAAAGCACTCCGATCCCGATACGGAACTATGTTCAATTACTCCGATCTGTGTTACACTGCAGGAACAATCATGAACGTGAAAGGACGGGCTCTTTATGCGATCGATCGACAGTTTTCCGACCGACAGGATCGGTGATCTCCAGTACCGCATCGGACGGGTGTTCCCTTTCGGCGCCACGCTCACGGACGGCGGCGTCAACTTCAGCATCTTTTCCAAGGAGGCCACGGCCTGTACGCTCCTGCTCTATCATCACGGGATGCCGGAACCTTTCCTGGAGATCCCTTTTCCGGAAAAATTCCGCGTCGGCGATGTCTATACAATGATGATCTTCGGTCTGGACATTGAGACCGTAGAATACGGCTACCGCTTTGACGGTCCCTACGATCCTGCCCGGGGGCTGTGGTTCGATCCGAAAAAAGTCCTGCTGGATCCCTACGCAAAATCCGTCTCCGGCCGCAGCATCTGGGGACGCGAGCCGAACCCGGACGATCCGTTCCAGCACCGCGGGCAGATCATCCGTGAGGACTATGACTGGGAAGGCGATAAACCGCTGGAGCTGCCGCAGAAAGATCTCATCATATATGAAATGCATGTCCGCTCTTTCACCGCACATCCGTCAAGCGAAGCGCGCTACCGCGGCACCTTTGCGGGCATCATCGAAAAGATCCCGTACTTAAAAGAGCTGGGGATCAACTGTGTGGAGCTCATGCCTATCTTCGAATTCGATGAGTTTGAAAACTCCCGTACCGTGGACGGAAAACGTCTGTACAATTACTGGGGCTATTCCACCGTGGATTTCTTCGCCCCCAAAGCCGGCTACGCGAGATCCGCACCCTACGGCATGGAAGCGGACGAACTGAAGAACATGATCCGCACGCTTCACGAAAACGGGATCGAGGTGATCCTGGATGTCGTCTTCAACCATACTGCGGAAGGAAACGAAAACGGCCCCTACATCTCCTACCGCGGCATTGATAACCGCACCTATTACCTGCTGACCCCGGAAGGATATTATTACAACTTCAGCGGGTGCGGAAATACTTTGAACTGCAATAACGCCGTCGTACGGAATGTCATCCTGGACTGCCTCCGCTACTGGGTGTCCACCTATCATGTCGACGGCTTCCGCTTCGATCTTGCGAGCATCCTTTCCCGCGACGAATCCGGTGCGCCCATGTCGGACGCGCCTCTGCTCGAAAGTCTCGCCCACGACCCGGTCCTCGGCCGTACGAAACTGATCGCCGAGGCATGGGATGCCGGCGGCCTGTATCAGGTGGGCGGTTTCTCCGAGTACAGCCGCTGGTCGGAATGGAACGGAAAATACCGTGACTGTGTGCGCCGTTTCCTCAAAGGCGGAGCAGAATGTGCTCCCGAGCTCTACCGACGGATCGCCGGATCGGAAGATCTGTATCACAAACGTACGCCGGAAGCTTCGATCAACTTCATCACCTGTCATGACGGCTTCACACTGCACGACCTGGTCTCCTACAACGAAAAGCACAACGAAGCCAACGGGGAAGAAAACCGCGACGGCGCAAATGACAACGCCAGCTGGAACTGCGGCGCCGAGGGCGAGACCGGTGACCTTAAGATCCTCGCACTCCGGCAGCGTCAGATGATGAACGCCGTATCGCTGCTTCTCTTAAGCCGCGGTGTTCCGATGCTTTTATCCGGAGACGAATTTGCGAATACGCAGTACGGAAACAATAACGCCTACTGTCAGGACAACGAGATTTCCTATCTGGACTGGAGACGCCTGAAAAAGTATAAGAAACTGTTCGAATTTACAAAAAATATGATCGCCCTGCGTAAGGCCCATCCGGTCCTTCGGATCGACCGTTACGAAAACGGTCCCAACGGCACCGGCTACCCGGAACTGTCCTTTCACGGCCTGACCCCGTGGCAGCTCGATCCCGACGCAGACGCTCTCTGCTTCGCCTTTCTGTTTGCGGAGGACGGCAAAAAGTTCGGCACCGGGAAAGATGCCTTTCTCTATGTACTCGTCAATGCCCATTGGGAATCCCACGATTACGAACTGCCCGTCATTCCCGCCGGGCTCAGATGGTTCGTCGCTGCGGATACCTTTGCGGGCACTGCTGCCGTTCCCGGGAAAGAAAAAGTTCTGAAAAAAACAGAGCGGGTCACGCTGATGCCCCGCTCCCTGCTCCTGCTGATCGCACACTAACGGATCGGGAAGTTAATCATTTCCCTCCGACGTGTATTGTCCGGCCAGCAGCCTGTAATGCATCTCCAGCTTCTCTCTCCCGCGGTATTCGTATTTGCGGTGATTCCGCAGATCGTCCTCGAAATCCATCACGTTGATCCGCGCGCCGAAATCCCAGAGATCGCCTTTGAAGTTGCCGATATCATTCGACTGTGTGATACGGCTGCAGATGATCCTGACTGCCAGTCCGAGACCGATGACGATCCCGAGTAAGATCCCGACAATTCCCCAAAAAGTCATGGTTATTTTCCCGCCCTTTCTCTTGCCAGTCTGGTGTTGGATCCGGACCTCGTCAGTCCGAGACTGATCTTCATTTCCTTGTATTTTTTCACGGCAACATACCACGGCCAGTAGATCGAGGTCCCGACCACAGTCAGAAACATCGAGATCAACCCTCCGTCATCTCTCGTATACATGCGTCCCATAAACAGAGGCGTCAGCCAGACTCCGAGCGTCGCCAGAACAGCACAGAAGATAACTGCCATGACGGCAAATTCCCAATAGACTTTTTTCTTCACGACCGGCAGCGCCCCGACCATTTTTCCCGTCTGCCCGTTCAATAATATCGTATAGGGTCTGTTTTCGTACCGGAAGGTCAGAAACCACACGGGAAGCAGAGCATATTCCCGTTTCATGATATGCTTTACCGTTACGCTGCTCTCCAGTCTTGCAGCTTTATGCTGAAGGTTTGCTTTCATTTCAGTGTTAAAGAGTTCTTCTGCCCGCCGGCACGCAAGTCCGTCCAGATCGTCCGTTCCCATATCGAAACGGTCGGAATAAAAGCCGGAGAGATAAGCCGGATCAAACGGCTGAAGATCATCCAGATCATAGGGCTCCAGCCGCTGCGACGATTCGTCGAGCAGGCTCTTTGATGCATCCAGGGTCATCTTTTTAAATACGCAGTCACCCGTTCTGTGCTCAAACCTGTATTCGGTGTTTTTCCCTTTCTTTATCGCATACTGCCAGAATTGATCCGCCCCGAAATAAATGTCATAGAGCCAGAATGGGATATAGATCCCGCGCAGGGTTTCAATCCGGAAATGTTTGACTTCATCCGGAATATAACGTCCCTGCCGGACCTTATTCCGGATGATCGATTCCGCCTGTTCCTTGGTCACCCGGAACGGTATGATATGATCCGGCTGCAGATAATCCTCCACCCGGTCTGTCACGACCGTCGCCTGACCGCAGTATACGCAGAAGGACGAGCTCTCCACTCCGTTCACGGCAAGCTCCGCCCCGCAGCCGTTGCAATGCAGGATCTGCATCGGGATGGTCGCGCGGCGCCGGCTGAGCATCTTCCGGCTTACGTCCTCTTCCGGTCCATTCTCCTGCCTCATGTTTTCCTGCACATCCGGATCCGTTCCCTCTGCCGCAGGCGCTGCATTTATCGTTTCGCCGCCGGCCGGAAGGCCCGATATCGCATTCCATTCCTCCACGGTGTAAGAAGAACCGCAGCAGATACAGTACATTTTCTGATCTGCCGGCGAAAACTCCATGGAATTGCCGCATCCCGGACACCAGTAATTCATTAACATCTTCTTATCCCCATTTCCCGTTTGCTTAGAACCGATACATACAGGATACCGGAACGACCGCCTTCGTTCCACCTACCGGCGCTTACATCCCTGCTACTTTTGCGTGCCTGAAACGGTATCCACATGTTAACGTTCGTTCCTTGTATTGTCAAACCGCCTCTTCGGACCGGCCGAGGCGCCCCCACGCACGGGAAGCCCGAAAAAGGCATGATGGTTGCCTGCTCCGTTTTTCGTATGTTATAATCCGCGTATAGTTTTTGCAAAAGATCAAGGGAGGAGCGCATCAATGTTAATGACGAAAAGATTTCCCGCAAATAACGGGGAGATCAGTAATATCACGGAGTTTGTCGGGCAGGCTCTGGAAAAAAACCGGATCACAAAACGGGATCAGACCAAAGCGCTTCTGACGGTCGAGGAGGCCGCCGGCAGTCTGATCAAACACGGCAAAGAAGATACGGAGATCACGGTCAGCCTGCATTCCTTTTTGGGATCCGTAAACGTTGAGCTTACCTCACACGGAGAAGAGTATTCGCTTGCCGACAATATGGCTTCTTCCTCCGTTTCCATGGATGACGTGTTCAGTGACGATGTGCAGGATACGATCCGCAACATTCTCCTCCGCTCGCTTACCGACGACCTGAAATACCGGCACAAAAACGGCCGCAACTCCATACGCATGACGATCATCCGGTCGAGACATGCCTTCCTGTACCAGACCCTCGGTGCCATGGCAGCGGCGATCCTGTGCGGGATTCTTTTTGTCTCCGTGGTTCCGGCCGATTTCAACAGCGGACTGAACAGTTACGTGCTCGCGCCGGTAAAGACCATGTATATGAACGCTCTGAAGATGGTCGTCGCCCCGGTCGTATTTTTCTCGATCATTTCCTGTATCGTACAGTTTTCGGATCTGGCGGCACTCGGGAGGATCGGCGGTAAGATCATCGGAATGTATCTCTTTACGACGGTACTGGCGGTCATGGTCGGTATCGGCGTATTCTATCTGATCCGGCCCGGGGATGCTTCCCTGGCGGCCAACCTTACTGCGGATGCCTCGGCGATCACGTCACAGACAATGAACGTCTCCATCAAGGATACTATTGTAGGGATCATTCCCACAAATATCGTGGATCCTTTTTCCAAGGCAAATATGCTGCAGCTGATCTTTATGGCGATCCTGCTCGGCGTGGCAACCGGACTGATCGGAAACTACTCGCAGATGCTGAAGGATATCTTTCAGGCCTGCAACGACCTCTTCCTGAAAGTAACGACTCTGATCATCAAAGTCATGCCGATCGCAGTGTTCTGTTCCATCATGTCCATGATGATCACGATGGGAGTCGGGACCATCTTATCCGTCTTGAAGATGTTCGGCACTTTCCTCCTGGGACTGCTGGCCATGATGCTTGTGTACTGCATGCTCATGGTGATCCTGGGAAGACTCAATCCGATCCCCTTTGTGAAAAAGTATGCTCCTTCCATGGTACAGGTATTTTCACTGGCCTCCTCCAATGCTTCGATCCCCGTCAATATGGCTGCCTGTGAGAAAAAGATCGGAATCTCCAAAAAGATCTACTCGCTTTCGATCCCAATGGGAGCGACGCTCAATATGGACGGAACCTGTGTCCATCTGGCGGTATTCGCACTGGCACTGGCGAAAACCTACGGTGTTGAGATCAGCGGCGGCGCGATGATCTCCATGATCATCTCCATCATCGTGTTGTCCATGGGAGCGCCCGGAATCCCGGGCTCGGGACTGATCTGTCTATCCGTCCTGCTTACGCAGATCGGTGTGCCGGTCGAAGCGATCGGTCTCGTCATGGGGATCGATACCCTGTGCGGGATGTTCCGGACCATGAGCAACTGTCTCGGCGATACAGCGGTATCGACGATCGTCGCAAAGAGCGAAAAAGAACTGGATATGGAGGTTTACCGTGCGCACTCATAGTGCACGGGCCGGCGATTTATGATCATGGCAAAAAAAATCGGAATACTGACGGTATACTCATTTAATTACGGATCCTTCTTTCAGGCAACGGCGCTGTACCGCTACCTGAAAGATCACGGTTATGACTGTGAATTCATCAACGAGCGGTTTAAGAAAAAACAGTGGGGAAATCTGCGCCTGCTGTATACGTTTCATGACCTTCTTCCGGGATCTCTGCGCGGGTTTGTCGGTAAGATCCTGCCGCAGTACGTAACTTATCTGCGGCTTCAGAAAGATGTCGCCGCGTACCGGGAATCGGATCCGAAAAAACTCGATACGGAAGAACTGACCAAAGGATATGATCTCGTACTGCTCGGTGCAGACGAGCTTTGGTCGGCCAGTCCGAAATCGATCCGCTACACGCCGGAGCACTTCGGCTACGGCATTTCCTGCCCCCATTCCGCATATGCGACGAGCGGATGTCTCTTTGATCCGGACGATCCGGAACTCTGCGAAAAAGCGGCTGCCGGATTAAAAACCTTCGACAGGATCGCGGTACGGGATCCCTTCACGGCGGATGTCGTCGAGAAACTGACCGGCAACAGGCCGGCGGTCGTACTCGATCCTGCGCTTTTGTATCCCTATTACGCCGGCAAACCCGGAAACGAAAAAAGCAGAACACCTTATGTCCTGCTCTATGGTTCCGAATATGACGGGGCGCAGCGGGAATTCATTCGAACACAAGCGCAGCGGCTCGGAGCAAAGATCTTCGCTCTCGGCTGGCCGCAGGATTTTGCGGACGGATTCCTGGATCCGCAGACCGCAGCCGATTTCCAAAAATGCTTTTCCGATGCCTCCTACTGCTTTCCTGCAACTTTCCACGGAACCGTCTTTTCCGTCACGAATCACAAGCCTTTCATCACAATGGGGAATGATCTGAGAGGAAAGAAGATCGGCATGCTGCTGGAACAGATCGGTTTATCGGATCGCCTGTACCGTGAGGGGGCAAGCTACGGGGAGATCGATTATGTTTCGACGGACGCCCGGCTGGATGCTCTGCGCGCCGAGTCCGAGGCGTATCTGAAAACGGTGCTGGAGCAATAAACGAAGCGAAAAAGTCTTACCCCTTTCCATCTGCCTTTTCTTCTCCGGCGACAAGTCTCGCATGCAGCACTGCATAAAGTCCCGCCTGCAGGATCATGGATAACAGAAATGCGATCGAAACCGGCAGGATATAAGATGTATCCGTCACCGCGATCAGAACATTCATAAGCTTGTAATGGAACCCGTAAGCCGCCGCAGCCGCGACCGCCGTCAGGATCAGGACCTGCTTCTGTCCGCGCAGCGTCACGATACAGACATTATAAAAACTCGAAAATGCCGAAAAGATCCCGCCTGCCATCATAAGCAGAAGCGGCAGCCGATACGCCGAAAGATTGCTCCCGTAAAAGAGCGACAGGACCGGCAGTCCGATGAAATATACCGCAAGCAATACCGCAGCACCAATGAGCAGGATCACGCCCTCCTGACGGCGCACCAGGGTACGGTAATCCGCCACCTTCCCTTTTTCCAGACGTCCCGCCATCTCCGTGATCAGCGGGCGGAATACCATCGTACTGAGAAGGTTTACCACCAGAACGGGGGTAAAGAGCATATTGAAATATCCCTGCTCCGCGTCGGATGAAAAATGCTCCATCGCATACTTGGACACATTTGCAAGGTAAGTGATCAGAAAATAATTCAGAAAGAGCGGGAAGGTTTCGATCAACAGTTTTCCCCACATCTGCCCCTTCAGATCAATGGAAAAACCGCCGAATTTCGGAAGCGTGATCACGGCAAAACCGATCACCGCCAAAGCGGAAACTGCCGCCATTCCGAACGCTGCGGTACTCAATCCGCTCCCCGCAAGCAGCATTCCGAGGAATACCGCATCGGCCAGCAAAAGTCGTACACTTCCCTGTATTCCGGCGATATAGAGTTTCCCCTCCTGCTGATACCTCCCGTGAAAGACATCCTCCGCACATTCTCCCGCACGCCAGAGCAGAAGTGCGGCGATCACTCCCGATTTCCCGGCATCATAGCCGCAGACCGCAAGATAGACGACAGATCCGATCCCCATCAGAAAGATGCTGACCGTCCTTGCCGCATAGTACTGACCCGGTGTATATTTTTCCTTCACGTCACTGACCTGGAAATTCCGGATCCCGTAATTTCCGACAAACATAAAAAGGAGTGCCACGGAAAAAGCAAAACCGAACACTCCCGAAGCGTCCTCACCGGACACACGGTTTACGATCGCAAGCAGCAACGCGGACTGTGCCGCATTCAGCACGCTGTAGATCATATTCCATATATAGTTTTTTCGTCGTACCGTTTCCATTCCCATCTGATCCGGATCACATCCGGTTCGACTGCTCCGCACTGCTGTAAAAATGTTCCAGCACTTTCGCGATCCATTCCGGCCAGAACTTTTCGTACATCTTCAGGTCTTCCCTGCTCCTGCCGGAACTCCCGATCTGTCTGGTCGTCTCCGATTCCTCATGGATACGGTGCAGCATAAGAAGCTTCGGCACGTAGACAAAGTCCCCGCTGCATACCGAAAGTTTCTCCCAGGCCGCCCAGTCCAGCGAGACTCCGTAGGAGGGATCAAAGAGCTGCTGCGGCAGTTTCTCCTTCACGTAGGTCACGGAGGGACAGCAGATCGGCGAACCGAAGGACAGCACCATGCGCCGGATAAAACGGCTGGCCCACGCAAAGCGGGGCCGCAGCGGAAGCAGCATCAGCCGCTTGATCCGAAGGAGCCGGTTTCCTTTCACTGCTTTGGTTCCCCGTTTCTCCCCGTAGTCGGTAAAGAAAAGGATCGGATCGTCCGAGAGATTTGCCGCGATCAGGATCTCCGCCGCGTAGTCACGGTGATAGAGATCGTCCTGATGCGCGATCATGACCAGCGGGGTCTCCGCACAGGAAAGAGCAAAGTTCCAATCGTTGGCGATCCCGCGCTCGCCGGTATTCACAAACAGTTTCAGTCCGTACAGGCTGGCCAGATTCCTCACCGTGAGATTCGGAGTCGAAGTCGCCATCACGATCCTTGCCCGGACGCTCTGCCGCCGCAGCGAACGGATGCAGCTTTCGAGATACGGGCTCTCCCCGTAGGCGCAGATCACAAAGGTCAGGTCTTTTTCCGTATAGATCATTGTTTCTCCTCCAGTTCCCGGATCCGTTCCTCCAGCAGGGCCTGCGACTGCGTCAGCGTCCGTATCTTTTCCGCCTGCCTCGAAACGATGGCCGTCAACGACATGATGATCGTCAGGATAAAAAAGATCAGCAGGCTGAAAAGCCCGTTCATCGCGGATTCCACCCCGAAGAGTTTGACAAAACGGATCATCAGCATCGGGAAGATCGTAAAGATCAGCATCACTCCCCCCGCGATCAGCCAGAGGATCGAATATTTCAGGGAAAGCATCTTCTTTTTCAGGAAAAAGATCACCAGCCCGAAATAGATCAGTTCCGCGACGATCATCGAGATCTGTAACGTTAACGTCATGACTTTCCTCCCTGTCCGAAATAGATAAGATTCAGCATCGTCACATCATCAAACGGCTTCGCCGCACCGACAAAGCGCTTCAGTTCCGAACGGAAACTTTCGATCACTTCCCTGGTATTCGCTTCCGGTTCCCGGTTTAACAGTTCCGTGACCCGGTTTAAGCCGAAGCGTACGCCCTCCGGGTTCTTTGCCTCACTGACCCCGTCGGTATAGAGGAAGATCGCATCTCCCTCACCCAGCTGCATCCTCCGGTCCGTAAACTGCAGACCGGGGATCGTTGCCAGCGGAGGATTGTGTTCCACGCGCAGGAACTCGTATTTCCTGCCACCCTGCCGGAAAGCCGGATACTCATGCCCCGCATTGGCATCGATGAGTTCCCCCGTAGAGAGCGTCAGGATCCCCAGCCAGGCAGTGACGAAGATCTCCGCCTTGTTCTCGCTGCAGAGCTGGTCGTTGACATCGCTTAAGATCTCTGCCGGGGTCCCTCCCGCCAGCGTCCGGTTTTTGATCAGGGTCTTGGTAACAACCATAAAGAGTGCCGCCGGGACACCCTTCCCGGAGACATCCGCGATCACCAACGCCAGATGATCCTCATCGATCAGGAAATGATCATAAAAGTCCCCGCCGATCTCTTTTGCCGGATAAGCTCTGGCGCAGATATCAAAGTCCGTCCTCCCCGGAAACGCCGGATAGTCCGTTGCCAGGATATCCGCCTGTATCCCCGCGGCGATATCAAGTTCCGTCTGTGCCTTTTCCCGCTCCGCCGTCATGGCAGTCACGTTTTCGATGTGACGTTTCATGGAGTCGGCCATTTCATTGAATCCGGCCGCCAGATCTCCCACCTCGTCATTTTCCATGATCTCGGCACGGCAGTCCAGATCGCCGTTCTTCATCCGCTCCACCTTGTTGATCAGCTCGATAACCGGCCTGGTCAGACGGCTCGCAAACTTCCCGGAGACCGGGACGGTGATCAGCAGCACTTCCACGGAGACCGCAAGGATCGTGACCAGCACAAGTCCGATCACGGTCCCCATTTTGTTGACGGGCGATTTGATCAGGGAGGACGGCACATGGATCAGCAGCGTCCAGCCCAGTCCTTCCAGCGGTGTGTACGCATGATACACTTCCTCGTCGGAGAAAAACAATCCCGTCTCTCCGCTGAGTACTTTCGCGATCTCTTCCTCATTAAGTTCGAGATCCCGGACCGTCTCGCCGTCCATCTCCGGAGAGATCACCCTGCCTTCCTGGTCCAGCAGTATGACGTATGCCCCATCTCCGAGGGAAAGCCTCGTCAGCGAATCGTACAGGTCCGTGATCATAATATCCTCTGCCACGACACCGCGGAACTCTCCGCGTCCGGTAAATACCGGTGCCCCACAGGTGATATTTAATCCCCTGCCGAACTCATCCGCATAAACCCCGGTCCAGAAAACACCCGACGCTTTCTTTCCCGTCCGGTACCACTCTCTCGAAAAATAGTCAAAGACCATATCCGCGTCATCATCGGTCGAAGCCTCATACGCGTAGGTATCATAGGAGATCAACAGACCGGTCTCCGTTCCCATATAGACCGTAGACACCTTACCGCCGTTATCCTCCGTGACCGGAACGAAGATCTGTTCCATGGCCCCGAGCAGTTCCAGCTCCGCCTTCACCTCCGGATCCTTCGGATCGATCGAAGCATCCGCAAAAGCACGGGACATGGAAAAAACACCCTGCGGTGTCGTATGGAGCGGCGGCAGCACTTCGTTCTTCACATAGTGCTCCGGCGTTTCATACACATCATGGGCATAGCCGGCAAAGAGCCGGACCTGATCCTCGTAGACACGGATCTCGCTTTCCGCCAGTTCCGCTTTATCCAGGACAATGGCCTCGAGGTTACGCATCATCTGCTCCGTCAGGATCTCCTCGCTCCGTCTTTTCAGATAATGCATCCCGTAGGCAGCCGCCGCGGTCAGGTACAGTACTGCAAGAAACGTGACCAGCAGCACCAGTCTCTGTGTCTGTCTTCGTATCGGTTTTCTCTTTTTTCCGCCGTTCATTTCTGCCTCCGAAGTTTTTTCGCACTGCCTGCTGCTGTTTTACTGCATTTTGCTCACCCGAGCCGCCGCAAGAGGATCGCCAGGGATACCTTGGTCATATAATAGATCGTATGAAGCGGGCGGATCGAACTCTGTCCGCCGCTTCTTTCCCGCATGATGACCGGGATCTCTTCCACCCGCGCACCGTGCATCCTGGCCATCACGATCGCCTCCGGCTCGGGATAATCGATGGGATACTCCTCCGCATAAAGTGCGATCAGACGTGCCGAAACCGCGCGGAATCCGCTCGTTGCATCCGTCACCTTAACGCCCGTCAGCAGCCGGATCAGCCCGTTTAAAAAGCCGATGCCGAAACGTCTGAGCCCACTGGAAAGAAAGCCTTCACGCTCAATGAAACGCGATCCCGTCACGAGATCCGCTTCGTCCTTTTCGATCGGCACCGTCAGCGCTTCCAGGTATGCCGGATCATGCTGTCCGTCTCCGTCGAGCTGCACCGCCGCATCGTACGCATTTTCCAGTGCATAGCGGTACCCCGCCTGGACGGCACCGCCGATCCCGAGATTCACCGGGAGGATGAGATGCCGCACCTTCAGTTCTTTCAGCCGCACCTCCGTCGCATCCTCCGAACAGTCGTTGACCACGAGGATCTCCGCCCACGGTGCTTTTTCCCGAACCTCCCGCACGGTGGCTGCGATGCTCTCTTCCTCGTTATATGCAGGTATGATGACCAGTACTTTCATCTCAAACTCCCGGTCAGGCTTTGCAAAGGACCGTGACCGCACTTCCGAAAAACAGCAGCACTTCCGCCAGATACACGCCGGTCAGATACTGCTCTTTCCACGCCGTATGCTCCCTGAAAAAGCGGATGCCCGCCGTCCCGATGACCGCAAGGAGCGGATACAGGAGCGGAGTAAAATATCTTGCCTGTACGCCTTTGATCTCCGCCGCTCCGACCGGTGTATACACCAGATAAAAAGCCGTCAGGACCAGCACCACACCGCCCAGATAATTCAGGATCGCGAACGCCTTCAGGCGCCATCCCCGGACTCCTTCATCGCTGCCGTCACGGTCCGCAAATGCCGCACCGGCGATCAGGGCGAGCAGAAGCAGCGTCAGCAGTGTGATATCACAGTATCCGAATTCGCCGTAGTTTGTCACCGCCTTGCAGTAATAGACCGGCGAAAGTTTCTCCGCAAGTTCCCTCAGCAGTATGTTCAGATAGGTTGCAGGCTGCGCCAGGATCCCGGAAAGCTGCGCCGCGGCGTCCACGCTCCCGCCTCTTAAATCGCCTCCGCTCTTTGCCACGTCCTGCGACCTAAGCAGCAGCGACAGTCCCAGCAGAAAAACGGGCAGGATGCAGAGCACATAATACCGCAGCGGTTTTTCGATCTTTTTCCGCGGCATGAAAAACGGAAGCAGCGCAAGCGGAAGATAATTCTGTTTCAGGAGACAGGCCAGGGACAGGGAAACCGCCATCACGCAGACCTCGCCGGTCCTTACCTTTGCATCGCCCTCCTGCCGCATCCCGATAAAGTATGCCGTCCCGAGATACAGAAATGCGAGCACCCAGTAATCATAGCCGTAGTTTGCGGCCAGAAAAACATTGGTCGGGATCAGAGCGATCAGGGAAAGGAGCACTTTCCCGCTGTGCAGTCTCCGGATCGCAAGGAATGTCACGAACGCATACACCAGCAGATTCATCAGTTCCCCGAGCCGGAACCTCGCCGCAAAGCCGAACCCGAACAGTCTCCCCAGCGCAAGTCCGATCCCCGAAGGCAGATGCGTCAGATAAACTGCGCCCTCCTGTCTTCCCGCATCGGTCTCATCATACGCCTCCAGCAGTCCGGCATGCAGACGGTTCACCGCCGGAAGTTCATCCACCGCCGCATCCGGCATGTTTTCCATGAGCAGGAGTTCCGAGAGACTCCGCTCCCCGCTTCCCGTTCCGGATGCCTGCAGTGCATAGCGGTAATGCATATCCGTATCCCAGCCGCCGTGTCCCACGGGCGAGATTACAAGCAGCACTCCGCCGAGGATCAGTACCGTAAGAAGGAACAACCATTCCGTCCGCATCGTGATCCGGCGGCGGAAACCCCACAGGAGATACAATGCCAGCCCCGCTCCGGACAGATATACCGCAAGTTCCCGACGTCCGAACATGATCCCCGGGATCAGCTTGGCGGCAAGGATCGCTCCGAGAAAGATCCCACCGGCCACAGCCGCGTGCCGGAGGATCGTTTTTTTCCGCACAGTCTTTTCGGATCCGTTCCCCGCCGCGTCTTCCGCACCGTTTTCTCCGACTTCGGAAGATCGTGCCGTGCCCGCTTCCGGCAGATGTCCGGACGGGCTGTCCGTGATCCACACAACCGCAGCCGCCACGAGTGCCAACACAAGTACCGCAGCAAACACTCCCACACGAAACGGCGCACGCACCTCTGCTTTTGCCGTTTCCTTTGTATGAAGTTCAAAGGAATCGGCGACCGCCTGCATGGTCTCATGCATTTCCAGCGCATCGATCCGTCCGTCCGTCAGCGGTACGAAAGCATACGAGCCTCCCGCCGGAAAGTAGATATATGCGGAACGCCGGATCTCACCGTTAAAAACCGTGATCCGCGACAGTACATCTTCTTCGATATTCCCCCGGGCGTGAAAAACAAGCGTTTTCGCCTCCGTCCCCGGAGAAAGATCATATCGTACCAGCCGCTCATCCCTGTTCTTCTCAAAGGGGCTGGTATTGATATCGCAAACGTACGAAATATCATCATCCGAGTACAGCGCCCGGGTCCGCTTTTTCCCCGCACCGCCCATAGCGAGGGCGATCAGGAGTCCCAGCACCAGGACCGGCAGGCAGATCAGCTTCCTTCTCACTTTTTTCCGCTCCGCTTCTTATGCAGTTTTATGAGCAGGAAATGCAGGAGAAACGCCAGCGTCGTATCGATCAGCATCGCGACGATAAAGTGCGCAAACTGCGAAAGCTCCGGCGCGAACTCCACGATGCACTGCTGGATCGGGAATCCCATCAGATACATCTCGTAGGTAATGTCACCGGGCTTTGCCATCCACTCCGGCACCTGGACCGGACAGCCGAAGCAAAGCCAGGGGATCTTCCATTCCAGTGTCGCAAAGAGTGCCCCCAGGAAAAAGGCCGCTACCGGATAGACCATGATAAAGCGGATCCCGAAACGCGAGCCGTACATCACCAGAAGGACCGTCGCAGCGGCCACGACCGGCGTCAGAAGCAGCATCGGCTTTTTCTCCAGGAGTTTCAGTTTCCAGAACAGCCAGATCCCGACATAACCGATAAACTCCACCGGAAGTGTCCAGAGTGCGCCGTTGACCGCATCTCCGTGGGGATGACCGGCAAATACGCCGGGCAGGCCATGGATCGGAACCATCAGCGCATTGAGCAGATAGAGCCAGGTCTTCGGGTTCATCCAGTATCCGGCCTGCGGAAGCGTCGTCACCACGGCTCCCAGCAGCAGGCTTAAGATCACCGTCACCCACAGGGCCGGATAGATCCGCTTCCACCGGGCAGACAGATAGCCCTCCGGTTTCCTCTTCACCCCGGTCACGGCAAAATACCCCGCCACCAGGAACAGGAAATAGAAGCCCACATGCCACATTCCGAGATGACCGTGGGTCAGACGGTAGAGGGGCTCCCATTCCACTGAATTTCCGGTGAGTGTAAAACTGTGCCAGTTGATCACCAGCGCGGTTGCGATAAAACGAAATAATTGTAGATTGGTACTGCGTTTTTTCATGCCCTAGATTATACACAAAAAACGCTCATCCGTCTACTTTTTAAGGCGTTTGTCCGAATGTGTCGCGAGTTTCGTTCCGATCGTCTGGAAGAGCTGTACCAGAAAGATCAGCACGATCACCGCCATCACCATGACAATGTCCTTATAGCGGTAGTAACCGTAGTTGATCGCGATCTTGCCAAGTCCGCCGCCGCCGAGGATACCGCTCATCGCCTGATAACCCAGGATCGTGGTCACGGCGATCGTGGCATTGGAAATAAGCGAAGGAACGCTTTCCGGCAGCATCACCTTGCTCACGATCTGCCATGGCGTCGCGCCCATCGACTCCGCCATCTCGATCAGGTTCGGATTCACCTCCCGCAGACTGCTCTCCGCAAGCCTGGATACAAAAGGAAATGCAGCGATCACCAGAGGAACGATCGTCGCCACCGTTCCCACGCTGGTTCCCACAATGAAGCGGGTCAGCGGGATCACGAGGATCATCAGGATCAGGAACGGAAGGGACCGCAGCAGGTTGATCACCACATTGATCCCGTGCATCAGCCCTTTCGGAAGCGGACGGATCCCGTCCTTTTCGCCCGTGACCAGCAGGATCCCGAGCGGCAGTCCGATCAGAAAGGCAAAAAACGTTGCGAGCACAGTCACATAGATCGTCTCCCAGGTTGCCAGAGGAAACTCTGTCTTTAAAATATCCAACGCCTCCGCCCATTTTGCGGAGTCTGTCCAGCCATCCGGATGCATCAGACCTCACCTCCCTTGATCGTTCCGCTGTTTTCACTGATATCTTCCACAGTCACGTCCGGTTCCGCACCGAGGTATTTCATGGCCGTCTCCAGGTCCTTTCTCGGTCCGGCTACGGAAAGAAGCATCGTACCGTATGCTTTTCCCTGCACGGTCTTCGTTGCGGCATACGCGATATTCGCCTCCACGCCGCTTTCCTTCGCAAGTCTGGCGATCAGCGGAGTCTTCGCCGCATCCGCCCCGAGGAAACGCACACGCAGATAGTATTCGCCTTCCCCCTTGATAAACTCGGTGTCCTCCGTCCCTTCCGGGTAAACGAGCCGCTTGGCCGCCGCAGACTTCGGATTGGAAAAAATGTCATCCACCGCACCCTGCTCCGCCACCGTACCGGCATCCAGGATCGCCACGTGACTGCAGACGCTTTCCACGACACTCATCTGATGCGTGATGATGATGACGGTCAGTCCCATCTTCTCTTTCAGGCTCCGGATAAGTTCCAGGATCTGCTGCGTCGTCGTGGGGTCCAGCGCCGAGGTCGCCTCGTCACAGAGCAGCACTTTCGGGTTCGTTGCCAATGCGCGTGCGATCGCAACCCTCTGCTGCTGTCCGCCGGAAAGCTGTGCCGGGTAGGCCTTTTCCTTTTCCTTAAGTCCCACCAGTTCCAGAAGTTCTTTCGCCCGCTTTTTGGCCTCCGCCGCATTCACGCCTTCCAGTTCCAGCGGAAAGCACACATTCTGCAATACGGTCTTCTGCATCAGCAGATGAAAGCCCTGGAAGATCATCGTGATCTCGTGGCGTTTTTCCCGCAGTTCCTTTACACTTAAACTTCCCAGATCCACTCCGTCGATCACGACCTGTCCCTCGGTCGGTCTCTCCAGCATGTTGATGCAGCGTACCAGCGTACTCTTCCCGGCACCGCTCATCCCGATGATGCCGTAGATCACACCGTCGGGAATGGTGATGCTGACATCCTTCAGAGCATCCACCCCGCCGTCCGCCGTCTCAAAAGTTTTGGACAAATGTCTGATCTCTATCATATCCCCCTCCGTAACACAAAAGTCCCCCCGCCCGTTTTCGACGGACGAGGGGCTGTCCTTTTTTCTATCCTTTTACTTCGTCGGAAGATTGCTCTGCTTTCCTCCGTAGATCCCCATCGGCTCTACATGGATCCCCGCTGCGGAGACCAGGTGCGTCCCGTTTTCCGCATTGAAGTTATCCAGATACGGTACGTGCTGGAAGTAATTGGCATCCACTTCCCCTTCCTCGACCACGTTGTTCGGGATCACGTAATCATCATACTCGATCACTTCCAGCGTGATATCCTTTGCCGCCAGGATGTCCTTTGCGATCGAAAGGATCTCCGCATGCGGTGCCGGAGACGCCGCGATGCTGATGGTCGTACCCGCCAGTGCCGCATAGTCTACGCTCGCATCATAGCCGTCCGTCGGATTCTCCACGACCGGTACGACGGAACCGGTATAAGTGCTGTTGATAAAGTCCACGACCTGCTGACTCTCCACCGCCGCTACCAGTGCCTTGATGTTGTCATTGTTCTCATTGCCCTCACGTACCGCAATGATATTAACGTAGGCGGATGCGCTGCCCTCGATCCCCAGGGAATCCTGCACCGGGTTTAATCCCGCATCCAGCGCGTAGTTGGAATTGATGATCGCATAATCCACATCCTTCAGTACGTTCGGAACCTGTGCCGCCTCGACCTCCTGGAACTCGATCCCCAGCGGATTCTCCGTGATATCACGCGGCGTTGCCAGTACGCCGGCTGCCGGATCCAGCTTGATGTAGCCTAAGTTTTCCAGGAGCAGAAGTGCTCTTGCCTCGTTCGTCGGATCGTTCGGTACCGCGATCGTCAGCGAGCTCTTGCCGCAGCCGGTAAGGCTCCCTACTGCCAATGCCAAAGTTAACAGTCCTGCCAGAATCTTCTTTTTCATAGTTTCTCTCCCTCCTTCACACATATCTTTCTGTGTTTTCTCTTCGATGGTTCCCATCTTACCCCATAGCCGCTTATTTGTAAAATATATCTTTTCTTGTATTTGTTATAGATTTTACCTATATCTAAGACGGGGTGTTTGGAAGCGCGGGGACGGAAACGGCTACGCGCTCCCACCACCCCTCTCTTTCTATAGAATCAACGAGACGATCTGCAGGACTCCGGAGCCGGCGCGCGCCAAAACAATCAGCCCGCTTTCTTAACGAGGCGGAGAACGATAAAAAATCCCGAGCCCGTACCTATCCGCAAGGAAGGTGCGGGGCGGGATTTTTTGCCCATCGTTCGAACGCCGAGTTTAGAAAGCTGTAGCCGTTTTGTGCACGCGCCGGCTCCGCATCCGTTGGCGATCGTCTCGTAGCCGTTTCGAGGTCCGCTGTCACTGGATTTTCGCTTAGATCGCCTCGTGGAACGTCCTGCTGATAACATCCGCCTGCTGCTCCGGAGTGAGTTTGATAAAGTTCACCGCATACCCGGAAACACGGATCGTCAGCTGGGGATAGTTCTCGGGATGCTGCTGTGCATCGAGAAGCATATCACGGTTCAGTACGTTGACATTGAGATGATGTCCGCCCTTCGTTGCGTAGCCGTCGAGTAAAGATACCAGATTATTGACCTGTGCGTTGCTTGCTGCCTGCATATTCGTTCCCTCCTTTTTCTGATTGCGGATACCGCCGTATTCATCGTGCCGGCCGGTATACCCGGTTTATTTTCTGTATCCGGAGGATCCCCCTCCTCTTTCTTTCTGACTACAGTGTAGCGCACCGCGCCCCCTGTTTTCCGTAACATACGTTACATTTCATGTATCTTTTAAGATACATAGGACATCTTACTTTCCTTTCTTATTCCCCCCTTGCACCATGAATCCCGCAAAGGACAGGAGCAGCTTGGAAAGCACCCATACGAACTCGGGTGCAGCCGTCAAAAAACTCAAGTCTTCCGGGAAAAGCGGGACCGCCTGTCGGAAAAAGACAAGTGCGGCAAAGCCCCCGAGCGCCGCCGTAACGGCGATCACCACGACGCGTTCAAACTTTGTGGCCAGATACGCGATGAGTGCCGCAATGCCGATCCCGGCCAGTGCCGCGAAGAACGGGTACAGTGCCTCCGGTACCGTGATCAGTTTTACGAGTATGGCAATGAAGACCCCGGAGAGATTGTCATGAACGAAATGGTAAACGGCGATAAAGATGCCGGCGAGCCAGACGCGCCACGCGATGCCCGCGCAGATCAGGCCAACGATAGCCTGCACCAGGAGCATATACTGATCCGCGACCTCCACATGCAGAAGATCCAGCAGATCGTGTGTATGGATGAAACCGACAGCAAACCCGATGACCGCCAGCGCCGCACGGTAGATCTTATATCCACGCATGCAGATAAACACGGCACATGCGATCAGTATGACATAGGCGATCAGCCCGTCAAAACGAACATGCGCCAGCTGTGAGACCAGATTTCCTGCGGTATCCGCTCCGGCCTCTTCACTCAGTAAGATCTCCATCTTAATACAATCCCTCCATCGCGTCCCGGTCGAGGATGCGGATCCGGTCCCGCTCCACCCCGATCAGGCCGGATTTTTGCATATTCATCAGTTCCCGTGAAAGCGACGGTCTCGCCACCCCGAGGAAATCCGCGAGGTTTTCGCGGTTCATCGACAGTTCCACGCAGCCTCTCGCATCCGCATTCTCCAGCAGAAAGATCGCGATCTTTTCCCGCAGGCTCGCGCAGTTTAGGATGTGCAGTTTCTTGGTCATCGAGAAGTTTCTCGCCGCGAGGATATCCAGCATGTTCCTCGTGATCATCCGGTGATGCCCGCAGGCATTTTCACAGAAACCGTAGAAAAACTTCCAGGGGATCCCGAGGATCGCAGCCGGCTTCATCACCATCGCATCGTACCAGTAATGCCCGACCTGCGAGAAGAGAAATGCCTCTCCGAAGACGTCCCCCGCTGCTACGGTATAGAGGAGGTTCCGTTTCCCCGATGCAAAGTCTTTGACCAGGGCCACCTCTCCGGAACGTAATAAAAAAATCATCTGCGGTGTTTCTCCCTCACGGAAGACATACTCACCCGCAGACAACTCTCTCTCCGACGCTCTCGAGCAACGGAGCATCTTTTCGATCTCCGGCTGCTCGATATCCGAAAACAGCTGCATCCTGTCAATCCTCTCTCTCGGAATCCTCCAGTGTGATATAGATCTCCTCTTCATTCTCCAGCTGCAGGCAGCCGAGCCGGCTCGATTTCGACCGGAGGGCCAGTCCGCAGTCGATGTTGATCACATTATATCCGCGGTATTTCCCCTTGAAGATATTACCCTGCCCCTCCTCGTTGATATGTCCGAGGCGCTGGGTAAAGACGTGGCCGACGATATAGGTGTCCCTCTTATAATAGAACGGCCACTGCGATTTTTCCATGGGTGCAAAATCCGGCTCATCAAAAATGGATTCCCACACGACATGCTCCGGCTCTTTGAGTCTGGCATTTGCATAATACAGTTCACTTCCGAACTTGCGGTGCAGGGAATAGGAATGGGAAAGATGATAACTCTTTTTCCCGACTTTGATCCGGCGGATCAGCGGAAGCTCACGGAGATATTCCTCCATCGCATTCTGATCCTTCGTCGACTGCATATAAAAAGCCTGATGGGTGCTCGTACCGCCGTTGCTCGGATGGGTCCACAGTTCGAGAGGCGTATAGCGGTTCGAATAGATTGCCAGGTCCACCACTCCGTTCCGCACCTTGCGTTCAAAACTGATGGAGTTGAGCATCATCAGTTCATGGTTCCCGATGAACAGCTCCACATTCTTTCTTCTCATCAGGTCGCGGAGCACTTCGACTCCCTCATTGCCGCGGTCGATCACATCCCCGAGAACATACATATAGTCCGTGTCCCTGAAGTTGATCTCCTTCAGCAGTCTGCGGTAAGCGCCGTATTGTCCGTGAATGTCACTGATCACATAGGTCGCCATCACTGCATCTCCACTATATCCGCCTCGCCCACACAGATCACGGGGCGAATGCCCATTGCCTGATTCAGATACCAGGGATTCAGCTTGTTGTCGATGAGAGCGTGTCCCTCAAAGTTCTCAGAACACTTATAGGAATCATCCTGGTCGATATGTCCTCTCGAACGCAGTCCGTAGCAGGAATGCGAGATATCTCCGTTTGCCAGGGCCGCCACATACTGCGAGCACGGTGCCGTATCAAGTTCCCGCTTTTTCCCGGCGCCCCTCATCAGGGAGAGATCGATATCGAAGCCATACCGGATCTCCTCGATCGAAGGCAGGTAGACTTTATCGTACGTCGTCCGGTCGGAAAGGGTGGAGACCGGCGTCGAGACCGTCGTCACGTTCAGTTTCGCCCGCTCCTCTTCGTTAAATGCGCGGCGGACAAAAACGGAGTTCAGCCACTCGCGGATATAACTCTTTTCCCAGTAGATCCCGGAACGTATCTTGGTGATCTCACGGTCCGTCTTCTTCAGATATTCCTTCTGGTCAAAAGGTTTGTAATCGATGATATATTCCGACTGCAGGGTGACACGCCCGCCGCGGCTCTGTACGATCCGCCAGGAAAGCATATTGAACTGGAAGTAGCGGTAATTCTCGATCTCTTCCTGCTGCTGCTTGCTCTGTCCACGCATCATGCTGACCAGATCGTTGGATGCCGGGCGCTCCTTCATGACCGGCATGCGAAGATAGCGCTCTCCGTCCACGGTCGCGACATTGTCCTGGCTGTACTCGGCATAGATGATGTCCGAGGTCAACTGTGCCCCGGCAACTTCGTTCATGGGGTACTGGCCGAACCAGACACGCTCATTGCGGTCTTTCAGGATATAGGTCGGCTTCTCCGGCGCTGCTGCCGCCTCCGGACGTTCATCCGGATAGCGCCCGTAGAGATCATGATACAGATCCTCAATGCACTGCTGCCGTTCCTCCGGCTTCATCGAAAGACCCTTCATGATCGCCGCTGCGATATTCTTATCGATCTGTATCGTGTAGTCCGCGATATTGATCAGTTCGTCCTTTTCGTTACGCTCATACGAGGACTGCGGAGTCTCCCCCGTGATCATGTTGTAGAGCGTCGCGCAGATTCCGTAGATATCCGTCCAGGGGCCCTGCTCCGAAAGTTTCGAGAGCATCTGCTCAAGAGGAGCATATCCCCACTTCCCGAGGAAGACCTGCTGGTTCGCCAGTCCCATCTTTCTCGAGCCGCCGAAATCGATCAGCTTGATGCTGCCGTCGTCGTCCATCATGATATTGTCCGGGGAAATGTCGCGGTGGATCAGGCCGGATTTGTGCAGCTTTCCGAGGATGCTGATCACAGGCTCCATGAGATCGAGCGCCTGCTCTGCCGGCAGCCACCCGCCCTGTCCGTCGATGTATTTGCGCAGATTCCCGCTGCGCAGATATTCCATGATGAGATAACCGGAATTGTTTTCGTAGAAAAGATCCTTGATCGCAACGATACCGGGGAACTTGGAATACTCCGCGAGGACTCTTGCCTCTCTTAAGTATGCCTTGGTCTCTTTCTCGTACTCCTCTTTGTTGATCGCATCCAGGACCAGTACGGTCTTGCCGTCCTCTGCCCGGTCAACCATCTCGTCGGGGAAAAACTCCTTGACTGCCACCGGATATTCCAACAGCATATCATAGCCGATATAGGTGATCCCATATCCGCCTTTCCCCAGAATATTTCCGATCAGGATTTTCTGATTTAAGATCGTGCCCGGGGCCAGTGCCTTCGACCAGGTCTGTTGCCCGCACTTCTCTTTATGACAATATGGGCAGATCCCCACATCGTCACTGATCTGCATGCAGCGCAGACAGATTTTGCCTATTTCAGACCGTTCCATGTCTCCCCCATCATTCCTTTTTTCGTCGTTCTTGTGCCGGGGCGTTCCCGCTTCTTTGCCGGTTCGTCACAACACACCGAAGACATTATAGCAACTTTCCGCAGATTTTTCCATAGGAAATGCTTTTTCCGGAGTACAAATTTTACAAAAAAATGCTATTCGGCCCGGATCGCAGCCAGAGGCGAGAGTTTCATGGCCCGAATCGACGGGAAAAAGCCCGCCAGCATGGCGATCAGGATCGCGAAGATGATCGAAACCCCGGAGAGCCACAGCGGGATCACGGAGATGTTCGTTCCCTCGCCGAATCCCAGTACGTCCGCGCCTCCGAGCGCTTTATTGGCGATAAAGGACAGAAGATACGACAGCCCGACACCGATAGTGCCGCCGATCGCCCCGATATAGCCGGCCTCCGCGAGGAATAGTGCCTGAATATCCCGGATCCTGCAGCCGATGACCTTCATGATACCGATCTCCTTGGTCCGCTCGTAAATCGACATCATCATGGTGTTTGTGATACCGATCGCTGCGACGAAAAGCGAGATCCCGCCGATACCGCCGAGCACCGCCTGGATGATGTTCATCACCTGCATATCCGACTCGATCCAATCGGCCTGCGCGTATGTCTGGTAGCCCATATCATTGATGATCTGCTGGACATCGGACACATGCTCCATATCCGTGACATTGACATTCAGACGGGTATAGAAGAGCTCCCGATACGGCTTTCCGCTTTTCTGTACCGGCTGCCCCGGGATCACGCGTCCCTTGAACTCCTGCTTCAGTTTCAGTTTCAGGGCCTCGATATCACAGAATACGTAATAGGAATACTGGTTCCAGTCCTCCGGTCCGCCCTCGACCACAGCTGCCGTCGGAATGATATACTTTTTCGGCATTGCGACTACCTGACCGCTCTCATCCTTCGACCCTGCCCGCATGTAATTTTCCGTATCAAAGATCACGTAGATCTGATCCTTCATCAGATCGATCGGCGGGAGTGTCCCGGTTTCATAATACTCATACCGGTTCGTACGTGTATTCATAAAATCCGAGATGATCGCATTTCCGTAGATAAAGCTCAGTTCTTCTCCCGCTTTCGGCATTTCTCCCGCCCCCAGCGGGATATTTTTCGCCCGGAGCGCTTCCACGGGCATTCCCTGCACCTGCGTATAGGTCTGATAGGCCCCGACCTTCACGACCACCTGGGTCTCCAACACGGGATCCACGGATTCCACATAATCCAGATGACTGAGCGTCTCTACGAGCTCATCGTCCAGCCGCAGCTGCTCCTGTTCCTTTGAGGAGCTGTCATCACCGTAAAAACGGTCTCCGGACTCGACCTCGATCTGCGTCAGGCTGCCCCAGGACTCCATGGAACTGAGCATGGCCGCCTTCATCCCGATCCCGAGCGAGATCATCACGACGATCGATGTCGTACCGATGACGACACCGAGCACCGTCAGGATCGTACGCACTTTTCTTTTAAAGAGGCTCTCCAGACTCATCCGGAGAAGATCGGATACCTTCATATCGTATTCTTACTCGTCATCTTCCAGTGCCGCAAGCTCCGCCGCACGCTTTTTCTTCTTCTTGTTCGCCGCCACGATGATCCCGACGATCACACCGATCGCGATCCCGCCGCCGATGCCTCCGAAGATCAGGGCCTTGGGCGGTCCGCTCTTTTCCCCGTCCATCATATCGGGATCTTCAAACCCGTAATCATCCGGGAACTCTTCATATTCCGGTTCGATGACCCAGAGATCCAGTTCCTTCTCGAACGTAGTCACATTGCCGGATTCATCCTCATAGGAGATCAAAGCGATGATCGTTCCGTCATCCATCGTCGGGTACACGGCGTTTACCATCGCATCCACATTTCCCGACGCACCGGGCTCGATCTTCCCGAGGAAGGTGTTGCCCCCCTCTATGGAATCTCCCTGAAAAGAAACCTGCACATTATAGAGCGTCGTCTTTCCCATGTTGTGGATCGGGAACATGATGTTCGAACTGTTCCCGAGTTCTACGACATCCGGCAGGATCTCCGCATCTCCCGTATCGACTCTCGCCGGCTGGCGGACCGGGATCGACACGTTTGTCGCAGCCGTATAGGCATTGTGCTTATAATCTTCGTATGCGGCATTGACCGTGATCACGTAAGGTTTCTGGGCCAGGTCGCCGCGTGCCGTCATCTCGATGGAGATGTCGGTCGTGTCTCCCGCTGCAATGCTCGGGACAAAGATGGTCGCCGAACCCGAAGTCGGCAGGAACGCTTCGTAGGTATTCTCGTCCTTTTCCCCTTCCTGCGCCGCTTTTAAGTCAAACTGGATATTCGATACCGCGGTCTCCGAAGAGGTATTCTGTACCGTGATCGTCAGATTGAAGGTATCTCCCGCATTGACCGTTTCCGGATCCGTCGTAAAGCCCGTCACGATGATACGCGGCGTGGACAGTTTGACTTCCTCCTCCTTCGGCTTTTCCTCCTCGATGAGAGAACCCGCTCCCGGCGCCCCCTTGATATGGATATAGGTTGTGACATCACGCTCCTCGATGGATCCGTTGCGGTAGTAGATCAGGTGGAAGTTAAGCGGATAAGTACCCGTCTTTGCATTTCCCGCTACGACAAAGTCCCAGCTCACTTCCCGCCGGAGCGCCTGTGCCTCGTCCATGACTTCCGAAGCACGGATCCGGTCGATGATGCGCGCATCCTGGGAATTCTGGATCACAAAGGGCCATTTGCTCACATCGTTGCTGACGATCGGAGTGATCACCACGTCCGTCACATCGGCTTTTCCGAGATTGACCAGCCCGAAAGTGAGTGTCGTCGCCTGCCCGTAATTGGCGTAAGTCACCGACGAATTGTTGCTCACAAAAAGGAATGCATACGCATCCATCACGTTATGGTTGGCTGCCTCCGACAGATCCCCCTCGACCAGATTCACATAATCAGCAAGCTGCCCCACCGTCAGGTCGGTGTTCGCGATAAAGACATTTGCCTCATACATAACATCCTGTACGCGCTGCTCTGCCTCCGGCGAGAGATCGTTCAGTGTGCGAAGTCGTTCAATATGCTCCAGAAGGAAACGATAGGCGACATCACGGTCATCGTTCGTGATCTTTTCCTCCGGATCCCTCCCCTGCAGGAGCGTGGCGTCAAAAGAGGCGGAAACCTCTGCCGGCAGCTGCGGCTGCGGGAGCATCAGCGCGACCCCGAATGCGAATGCGGCCAAAAGCAGTTTTACGGCAAGCGTTATGCCGCCGTATCTTCCGTTCTTTCTCCGCAGATCTGCTCCGCACCGTCCTATCTGAAACTGTATTTTTTCTGATTTATCATTCATCGTATCATTTTTCCTTTTCTTTGATCCGCTCCATCGCCAGCGTGTTTCCGTCCCGCTATCCGTTTCCGGCAGGTCCTTCATTTGTTACTCCGGTTCCCGGTAGACCTCCGTAATCCGTCACCGGCGCTTCCTCCCGGTAATCTTCCGGCACCGCCGTCTGCGCCGCGCCTCCCCGGTGGTCTTCGATCTCGATGATCTTGCCGTCCTTGATGTGGATCACCCGGTCGCCGAAGCTTGCAAGGTAATTGTCGTGCGTGACCATGACCATCGTCTGCTGCTGCTCGTGTACGATCTTCTGGATCAGCTGCAGGACCTCCATGGTCGTATTGGAATCGAGGTTTCCGGTCGGCTCGTCCGCAAAAACGATCTCCGGATTCACCACCAGCGCCCTCGCGATACCGACACGCTGCTGCTGACCGCCGGACATCTGTCCCGGGCGGTGCGTCATATACTTGCCGAGGCCCACGAGCTTCAGCATGCGGATCGCCCGCTTTTCCCGGATCTCCCGCGATACTCCCTGAAAGGTCAGCGGCATCGCGACATTCTCGATCGCAGTCATATTCGGCATAAGGTTGTAGGATTGGAAGATGAAGCCGACGTGCGCCTGACGGAACATTACAAGCTGGCTCTCCGTCTTTTTTTCGATATGCTCCCCGGCGATGATGATCTGCCCTTTGGTCGGCGGCTCAAGCCCCGCCATCATATTGAGCAGTGTTGATTTACCCGATCCGGAGGTGCCGACGATACAGCAGAACTCTCCCTTTTGGATCTCGAAATCCACGCCGTTGAGTGCCCGCACCTTGTTCTCGCCGATGCGGTAGATCTTATATAAATCTTTCACCTGTATGACAGGCCTGTCCATAATATTCGTCCGTATTCGAGTCAATCATCCGGCCCGTTTTTTTGCCATGCCGGACAAGCTTTGTATACAACATCCCATGGTAACATAAACCTAGAAAAAGTCAATCGACAGCCGTCCGTTTTTCGCATTGTTCTTCCTAATGTACAATAGAAAACCGCCGATAAAAAAGCCCGGCGTTGCCGGGCCTTCCTCTTACTTTTTTTTCAGGTTCTTCAGGTGCTCCGCACGCATCTTTCCCTGCGCAACCTGACCGGTGGCAAATCCCTGCTGTTTCTTTCCCGCGCAGTCTTTGCACATGGTGCCGGAGAGGATCTTCGCCCCGCAGATGACACAGTTGGTGTTCGCCTCCGTCTTTGCCGCCTCCAGGCGCTGTTCTTTAATATACTCGACGACGATCTCCCGCTCGACCCCGGTCGCGATCACAATCTCTTCCTTCGAGGCCGGTCCGTGCTCCTCCAGAAAAAGACGGATCCTGCCGAAATCGTCGTATTCGGTCGCTCCGCACTTCTGACAGCGGTACTCTCCCGAACGCACGCTTTTCAGCTGCCCGCCGCATTTTTCGCAGGCCGTTTTCAGATTTCTCCGCTTCAGTCTCGTATAGGATAGATTGATGTCTTCCTTCTTCATGCCGTCCGTATCCCGTCCCCGTATTCTTTTTCGTCAGGGAGCTTCCCTTACTTTTAAAGTGTGATACATCCCTCCCCGTCTGTCAAGAGTTTCGTTGATTTTTTCCGCACCTTGTGCTACTCTGTGAATTGCTGTATCCCAACCGGGGGATCAGCCAGAACAAGGAGGAGAAGTTTTGAAAAAGAGATTTCTGGTCCTGGCGCTGATGGGAGCGTTCGCGATGACGGCGCTCAGCGGCTGCGGCAAGGACAAAGAGCCCGACACCAAGAGTGAGTCCGAGAAGGACGACGACAAAGATGACGACAAGGACGAGGACGTTCCCGACCGAAGCGGCAGCAGAAACGAGGATACGCAGGATGTCGAATTTGATGTTGACATCGAGGCATATATGGAAGGCCTCGTCGGCATCTGGGTCGAGCAGGATGCAATGGATCCCTGGGTACTCTCCGTATACTATGAGGACGGCGAGTATTGCTACGAGCTGGCTTACGAAGGCGGCGGCGCCCAGTACGGTACGGTCGATCTGACCTACGAGGATCATCCGGACGGCAGTGTCTCGTTCTGGTATACCTTCTATGATGTCGACGGCGACGAGTGGGAAAGCTTCGCGGTGGATGAGGATGATTACTATCCGGACGATATCTACTCCGGGCAGGACGGCGCACTTCACTTCGCACGCACCACGGACTTTGATTCGGAAAATCAGGGAATGGGCGATATCCAGCCCTACTTCTTCGTTGGTGACTGGCAGTCTCCCGACTGCTCGATGACTGTCACGGATGTAGGCGACGGATACTATCAGGTAGACATCGTCTGGCCCGAGGATGCATACGAATCCTATGAGTGGACCTATATCTGCGCATTTGATGAGGACTCCGAGTTCCTCTTCTGCGATGACGGTTCCTGCTATGACGTGATCGTTGACGACGACGGAGATATCGTATCCCTCGAGGAAGTCTACAACGACGGATCCGCGATCTTCTACTTCGACAATGACGGCCTGCACTGGGGCGACTACAAAGATCAGTCCAATCAGGAGCTGGTATTCGAGTATATCGGAGGCTGAGCCCTTTTACGGAATTCAAAAAGATCCCTCAGGTAGCTGAGGGATCTTTTTTCATACCCTTTTTGCCGTGGATCAGAATCCGTCTGCCACGGACTGAAGCGCCTGGCAGGCACGCATCCTGGGATGATCCGCATCCGTGATCCCCTCGCTGTCGATCTGCCGCTTCGCGTCCGCAGCCATGTCCGATACCAGCGCTGCCCACTGTGCGTCACTGACCGGCACTTCATTCATTCCGAGCTCTATGATCTGCGTGACGAAGCCGAGGCTTGCCGTCGTGTAATAGTTTCCGTTGTACAGACCGAGGGTTTCGTCGTCCGGGATCATGCCCGAATGGATCTTATTCGTCAGCAGGACGATGACCAGGTTATGCTCCGGATCGATCACCGTAAGCGTCCCGGTAAAGCCCTGATGGCCGAATACTTCCGTAGACGTCACGGAACCGAAATAACTGTCGCGCCGGTGATCCGCTTCCCGCCACCAGCCGAGACCGTAATTCGGGTTTGCCTCACCCTTCGGTGCGGTGAAAAGATCGATCACATCCCTCGAGAAAAAGGCATGATCTTCGTATCCGCCGCAGAGCATCACGGAAGCCAGTTTTGCAAGATCCGTGGCATTTGCGAACATCCCGGCGTGTCCCGAAACCCCCGCCATGCAGTAATATGCATTCGGATCATGGACCTCGCCCTGCAGCGTTTCCGTCCGGATCCCGGTATAGTGAAGCCGCCCGTCCCGGGTGTTTCCCATCAGTTCCGTAGCGGCGCAGTCATCTTTCGCAAAGCCGTGCTGCAGCGGATTATAGCAGATATGTGTCAATCCCATCGGCTCCCAGAAGATCTCGGAGAGATAGGTATCCAATGACTTACCCGTGATCTCCTCGATACAGTAGCAGAGCACCATATAATCGACATCACTGTAGACCGTCTGCGTGCCGGGCTCATACATCAGCGGTGTCCGGCAGATCGCGTCCAATGTCGCTTCCCGTGCCGCTTCATCTCCGGTGGTTCCGACATACAGTACATTCCCGTTGTCCGAATCAAAGTACTGTGAAGCATTGTCATAACGGTCATTGTAGTAATGCGGCCCGGCCGGGAAACCTCCCTGATGCCGGAGCAGATCCCTTACGGTCAGTTCGGCTTTCCACTGTCTGTGGGTTTCGATCGGGACCGCATCATAACCTTCGTAATCGATCTTTATCGTATCCGCTGCGAAACGTTCCCCGAGGATCTCCGTGATCCTGCTGTCAAGATCGATCTCCCCCTTCGTCAGCAGATACTGGATCGCGTAGTTTACACTGTACATCTTGGTATTGGAAGCCAGATCGTAGAGGGTATCCTTCGTCACCGGAGCACTGTCGACGGGCGATCCGCTCTCGTCATAGGTCCGCACGTTTCCCCAGGCATTTTCATATACCAGCCGGCCGTCTTTAATGACCGCAAGCTGTGCACTTGAAAACCCGTTTTCGATATCCGCCGTGATGATCCGGTCGATCAGATCGAGCGCTTCTGCCTGAATCCCGACCTCCTCCGGTATCCCGTCGATCACGCCGGGGTACGGGATGCAGACACGGACTGTCCCGGTTTCGAGACCACTGACCTGAATGTAGTTCTCTCCGTTTTGCGTGATCCCGGAGATGTCCGCAGTATAGGATCCGCCAGGCGTCACCCCGGACAGATCGAGGGCACTGCCATTAATATAGACTTCAAACGAACCGACATCACCGTCACATTCCAGATACACGCTGCCCTGGCCGCTGTAGCCGAAAAAGCCGTAGCAGTTATTTACCGAATAATTGGAGTAGATGCTGCCCTTCCAGTCGGGGAAGGTCCGGTCGACCTGCCACTCCCCGTCCGGGATCGATGCTTCCGTGACCGCGACCGTCTGCTGCAAAGCAATCTCCTCCGCGCCGTCTTCCCGTACTTCCGTCACCGTGCTCCCGTTCTCCGTTCCGGATGGTGCCGTCTCCTCCGCGACAGGCTTCGGCACGGCCGTGCCGGCATTTCCTCCGCATCCTCCGAGAAGCGTCCCCAGCAGGCTCAAGACGAGCAGGGACGCTGTGTATTTTCTTTTCATAACTTGTTCCGCCTGTTTTCCTTATTCTTTACTTTATTGGAACTTGCCGGATCCGGTCCCCTTTGAATTGGATTCACTCTTTGCTACAGATTGACAGGAATCTGCAAACAGAACGCCTCGATGCTGTCCGCGTGAGCTGCCTCTTTTCGCAGTTGCTTTAAAAGCTCTTCATCATTGATCTGCGCAAGCCTTATCCGCGGGTCTGTCCTGATCTGTCGGACAAAAACGTCTATTACTTTGGTTGCCGCATCCACCGCGGATGCTTCCCTGCTGTCCGGGAAATATTTTAACATATTCCGGACTGCTTGACTACCGCCGTATTTCCCTTCTGTGTAAAAAAGATCAGTTTCACTCCGTCTTTATACTCAAGTTCCGGCACTTCCTTACACTTATTCCCCTGTCTGCCGTCTGGCCTTGACTTACCGGATACAAATTCACGGTTTTCCGATTAACTCCATTGCTTTTTCGCAGCTGATTTCTTCTATCTCTTCCATAATGGAAGAGTTCCCCATAGCATATGGAGAATCCGAATCTTCCGTCGGATCATATCCCATAAGTCGATCCCAGATCATATTCGTTGTATCAGGTTCCCAATTACCATCTTTAAATATGTAATCTCCTGTCGAATCCTCCTTAGCGACTATTTTTCCCAAAATCAGGAAATACTTAGTTCCTTTCATACGCCTCCCCTTTTTGTTCATTTATCCCGAACTATAATCTATTTGTAAATACCTTTTTATATTCCGTATTTTTTTTCAAATCCCGTAGGCCACAACTCCAAAGATCGCAGATACACAAATAAGTATGATCGGTGATATTCCCTTTTTAAATAGTTTTCCTGATCCAAAATATGCAGTTGCAAGAACACAAGTAAGACCAATGGTTAGTACATCCGGTTTTGCCTTTAAGGAAATATTACAGTTCCTGATTATCATCAAAATGCCAGTCGACAGGATTATACCGATAATACACGGTTTCAAGCCTCCAAGTGCTGCTTTAACGTACTTATTCTGCAAAGCCTTTTTTAGCAGAACCATGATCAGCAGGATTATAAGAAATGCAGGAAAGACTACCGCTGTCGTGGCTATCACCGCCCCCGGAATCCCTCCCTTTACACTCCCCACATATGTTGCCATATTTACCATGATCGGCCCCGGTGTGCTTTCGCTTATTGCAATCATATAGGCAACCATTTCATCATCCATCCAGCCGTGAGCCAGTACCACTTCCCTTATCAGCGGGATTGCTGCATATGCACCGCCAAAGGAAAAGAACCCTACTTCAAGGAATCCGATCAGTAAATCAAGATAGATCATCCCCTTTTCTCCCCCTTCTTAGCATGGGATCCTATAATGAACACGACTATCCCGATGAAGACTGAGACGATCATAAGCAGCATGGATGAAATGTTTACGGAAAAGATACTGGTAAGTATCATAGCTACCGCTGAACAAACTACCATGATCATTGGCATTGGCTTTTTCTTCATTTTGATCAGCATTTTTACGGCTGCATCCACTATCAGTATACCAACAGCTAGCTTGATTCCCCGGAATGCATTTGCTACCCATGATATTTCAAGAAACTTATCAAAATACTTTGATATCAAAAAAATAATAACAAATGAAGGCAGTACCATTCCTGCTGTGGCAATTACAGCTCCCGGAAGTCTGCCTTTTTTATATCCCACATATGTGGCACAGTTGATTGCGATAGGACCGGGCGTTGATTCTGCGATTACGGTCACATCCACCATTTCATCGTGCGTTATCCATTTCTTCTTTTCTACGCAATCATTCTCTATTAGCGAGATCATTGCATATCCTCCGCCAAAGGTGAACAATCCAATCTTTGCGAAAGTCAGAAATAAATCTATAAGTACCGGCAAAACTCTATACCTCTTTGTGCATTAAACTGGAAGATATTTATATATTCCTGCAGAAATCTATAATCTCTTGTTTTCTGGGTTCTACATCTGTTTTGTATTCGATAGATGTCAACCCTAAATGGCCTTTACATTCTATTTCCAGATGACCGTAAAAGTGCTCTATACTACCGATTATCTTCTCACATTCCGGCATATTCGGTCCGGTCCTCAATGCAATGGCATATCCTTTCTTCCCCGATCTGATAACTGCGTGCGGATCATGAGTATTACACCAAGGAGTACATCTGTCGATAAATGCCTTAAACTGACCGGGAATATCTGCCCAATATGATGGGGAAATAGAGACTATTATATCTGCCTCATCATATTCGTTCATTATATTCTCAATGACTGTCGCATCACTCATGACACACTTCGCTGTATTGTGACATGAACGACAACCTCTGCAAAATGAAAACGAATAGTCGTCTATGCAAATACTTTTTACACTGTACTTAACTGATAACTGTTCTGAAACCAGATTTGCAATTTCAGCAGTTGCCCCCGTGCGAACCGGACTGCAGTTAATAACTAAAGCCTTCATTTTTTAACCTCTCCCCCCATCGTGCATTATCCTGTAATTATTTCTTCCTGCCCAGCAGTTTGATCCACTTTCTTTGCCTATGAATCACTTTTATACCTTCTGTCTATTTTGTTCACCTAATTACCTAATATAAGCTCGTCTACTTCATCTGAAATGTATGAATATGAGTCGAGTTCTCCCTTCACTGCTTTTCTCTTCTCTTCGCAAAGCTTTATTTTGGAATCATCACCTTGTGCCTCATATATTTTTGACATAAATGTAAGATGGCAGTACTCGCCTATCTTATAGGTATACTCATATCCTTCCGGTGCCTCATAATCGTAAAGCCTTTTTGTATAATACGAACTAAGCACACGATCATAAGCACTATGTTCAAGCTCATAGTTTATTCCGCCAGGATCACTTTCAGTGGACTTTTTCTCTCCCTGTTCTTTCGCATAGTTAAACGAACCTATCATATAAACAAAAGTCAAAAAACAGAATATGCAAAGAACGACTATTATAATATTCATAATTATATTTGCGGCTTTATTATTCTTCATTATCATTTTCCTCCCCGATACCCAGGATTTCCTCAATCTTCAACATCTTCTGGCCCTCTGAGAGAGAAACAAAATCCGCAACATCTTCCTCAGTCATATTAAGATATACCATCATGGCTGTCCTCAGGTCATATTCCATGTCGATCATTTCTTCACGGTAATTTGCGCAGCTTGGGTTGTCCAGCCGTGTTTCATATGCTTTGTAAAAAGAGTCTATGTACATGCAAAACTCTTTGTTGTATAGATCAATATAGTCCCAGTAATCCTCGCCGTATGCGCAATAGATTAACTGCTCAAAATATTGAATACACTCAGTGTAATCATCAAGAAGATATTCAAATCCGTCAAGGTCATCGTACTCTTCGGCATCATAGTCCATGATATCGTGAGATGCTATAAAGCTGTCACACTCCGTAAATTCTCCGTTTTCAAGTAAAGAATCTATCACGGCCATATTTTCTTCAGGATTTTTATTTGCCTCTTTCTTTTCCTTCTCACTGTAGTCATGATCCGCATAGTTATTGGCAGCTATCATCATCATAACAATGATTCCCAAAATAAGAACAACGATAACAGAAGCTTTTTTGCTGAGTTTACTTGTTTTTTTTGCAGAGTCTATAACATCCCGGCCTGTCTTGTCATATCTCTTTTTATACTCCTGCATGTTTTGCTCATGCTTCAGGGCAAACGGATTGTCCGCTCCACAATAAGGGCACTTCAAATCCTCTATGCCTATCTCACGTT
>Ga0310694_10000828_pt1 | contig 38433 bp, 24 predicted proteins | sample 174DNAGHGhighgp2_FD_203884 | JGI IMG/M metagenome (GOLD analysis project Ga0310694, IMG submission 203884) | Sheep rumen microbial communities from Palmerston North, Manawatu-Wanganui, New Zealand - 1742 DNA GHGhigh gp2 (v2) (version 2) | ecosystem: Host-associated > Mammals > Digestive system... | reverse complement strand
AAGGTCAAGGTGAACCCGATCACCGCCACCGCAATGCCGCTGATGGCCACGGAGCCAAAGATCACATAGTACAGAATCATCAGCAGCACCACCATGGGCATGCCCTGCACCAGCCACATGGAAAACCGGGTAACGCCGTTGGCCAGGGGATTCCCGTTCCTGCACAGCAGGAATACCAGGAAGCCCAGCACCGTGCCAAACAGAACGGAAAGCAGCGTAATCAGCATGGAAATCAGCACGCCCTCCAGGAACAGCTTCCACCGGCCTTCCCGGATGAAGGTTTTATGGAAGCTGGCTGCGATGCTCTCCCAAACGGACGTTTCGGCGGCGCTCGCAGCGTCGTTATCCGCCCGGGTCACCATGAGCAGCTCCGTAACGTGATACGGCGCGGAAAAGCTGACGCTTTCCTTTCTTTCGTCAGTGATCACCAAATCCGAAAGGGAAAAATCATACATACCGGTGACGATGCCGGGGATGATGCCCGCCGTGTCCACAATGTGCGCCTGGATGCCGTAGCCGTATTCCCGGCAGAAGCGCACGGCGATATCCGGGTCCGCGCCGGCGATTTGGCCATTGGCCACAAAGGAAATGGGCGCTTTGGTGCCGCTGGTGGCAAATTGCAGCGTGCCGTTTTCTCCCGTCAGGCCGCTCATATCCACCGGAACGGAGGCATTCGCCGGATCGCTCCAGAAATCATAGATTTCCTTCAGCGTACCCTCCGTCTTCAGCCGTTCTATGAACGCGTCCATCTGCTTTTTCAGCGTGTCGCCGCGCTCGTTTTTTGCAAAGGCCGCGCCAATATCCAGCACCTGCACGGGCTCCTGCAGCGTCTGCAGCGCTTTGTTTTCCTCCGTCAGGGACCGGGCCACCTCCCGGCTGGCGAGGAAATAATCAATTTTGCCCGTTTCCAGCGCGGCGGTCATGTCGGTATAGCTGCCGTACTGACTGACGGGGGAATCCGGCAGCGCCTGCGCAATGACCGAATCGTGGAAGGAGCCCGTGATCACACCGGCGCGCTGCCCGTTGAAGCTGCCCGGAGACGTTTGTCCGCCCCGCACCATCAGCCCCACCGTTTCCTCGTAGAGCACATCGGAAAAGGCCAGCGCCTCCCGCCTTTCTTCCGTGATATTCAGGTTGGCCATGATGCAGTCCACATCGCCGCTGACGGCGGCGGGAACGATCGCCCCGTAATCGTACACCTTGAACTGCACCGAAGCGCCCAGCCATGCGGCGAAGCGATACGCCATCTCAATATCGAAGCCCGTCAGGGAAGCGCCCGCGTAATAGCTGAAAGGCGGCACGATGCCGGACGTGCCCACCGTCAGATGCAAATCGGGGTTTTCCGGCGCCGCAATCGCGGGCATGCTTTCATCCCCCGCCAGCACCCAGCGGCGGAACATATCATCCAGGGTGCCGTCCGCCCGGATTTCGCCGATGAACTGATTGAGCCTGGCCTCCAGATCGGGAATCGACGGCACGGGCGATATGCCCACGGCCACCCGCACGGGATCGCCCAGGTGCTCATCCAGCAGCCGCACCCCGGAAACGCCCTGCGCAATGGCAAAACGCATCTGGTTCAAATCATACGCGTACGCGTCGATCTTCCCCTGGGCCACGGCCAGATAAGCAGTTTGGTTGTCCAAAAAATACGCCAGCCCCGCCTTGGGCAGCTCGGCCTGAACGATCCTTTCCGCCGCGCTGCCCTGATTGACGCCGATCACCGCGGCGGGAGAGTTCAGCTGCGCCAGGGAAGCCCTCTCCCCTTCCGCAAGGCATGCGCCAAGCAGCAGCAGGACCGCGGCCGCCATCGCAAAAACGCGTTTTCTCATTCTACGTATCCTCGCTTGTTCCGATTTGAAAGCCGGGCCGATGCCGGCTTCCGGTGCGGAGCATTCCATTTTATTATAATATAACGGACGCCGCCCGGCAAGCGGTGCTCCCCTGCTTTGAAAAATAAAATCTGCCGTTTTTCTTTCTTCCCTTCATCCCCGGGCTGCGGCAGACGCCATGCAAAAGAGCGCTTGAAGAATCGCCGGATGCGTGATAAAATCAGCTTGCGGGAGCCGCCGGGAAGCCGATAGGCCCTCCCGGAAAAAACAAACGGAGGAATGTCCATGCCCGCCGCATGGATCGCCGCGGCCCTGATTCTTTTTCCGCGCCGCCCGGCCGTTTTCCGCATCGCGCCGGAAAGCGTGGTTTCACCCCGGAAGCTCCCTCCCGCCCACGCCTTTTTCGCCCTGTTTTTCGCCCTCCTTTTCGCTGCGCTTGCGCCTGCCTTTCCGCTCTGCGCCCACGCCGAAGAACCGCCGGAAAGCGCAAAAAGCTTTGCTTTGTCCTACGCTTCCTTCGACGGAGGCGGACCGGTTTACCGGGTGAGCATCGCGGATGAAAGCGTTCTTGCCTGCGAAACCCGTTACGATTACGGCGGGCAGGACCTGGAATTGATCGACGGCGCATCCTATGACGTATACTTTACCCTGACCGGCCTGAAACAGGGCGAAACCGCCGTGACGGTGCGATGGGATTCCCCCATTCTGGATTCCGGCGAAGCCTATTCTACCGCCGCCGTGGATGAAAAGCTGAACGTGACGCTTGAAAAGGAGCCTGCCATGAACGTGCAAATCTATGACCGCTGCTTTACCGCCCGGCTGGAAGACAATGAAACGGCCCGGGCTTTCGCCGCGCTTTTGCCCATGGAGCTGCACATGACGGAGCTCAACGGCAACGAAAAGTACCATTACCTCATGAGCGGCCTGCCTTCGTCGCCCCAGCGCGTGGGCCATATCGAAAAGGGCGACATCATGCTCTTTGGCGACGACTGCGTGGTGATTTTCTACCAGTCCTTCGATACTCCCTACAGCTACACCCGCATCGGCAGAATCACCAATCCGGAATCACTGGAGCGGCAGCTGTCCGGCGATTGGGCCGACGTGAGCTTCTCCATTCCCGAATGATACGCCCGCCGGCAAAACGCCAAGGCGCCCGGAATGTGCTGAAAAATCGGTGCTCCGGGCGTTTTTTCGCGGCTTTTCCGGTTGATTTTGTCCGTTTTTGCATGGTATACTTTCCCTTGGACAGCCCGATCAATCGAGAAAAAGCCATCCCGAAAAGGAGTTATTTTCAAATACCATGAAGCTGATTCTGCGATACGTAAAGCCCTACCGATGGTTCATCCTGGCGGTGATGCTGATCAAGCTGCTGGGCACCGGCACCGAATTGCTGATCCCCTACGTGCTGGAGCATCTGCTGGACCACGTGATTCCCGGCGCGGAAAGCCCCGACAACGCCTGGCCCGTGATCGCCTGGGGATGCGTGATGCTTTTGCTCACGCTGATCACCCGCTTTTTGAACGTGACCGCCAACCGGATGAGCGTCAGGGTGGCCAAAAACAGCGCCTTCGCCGTCAGGCGGGACCTTTTCCACACGGCTCTGAACCTGTCGGGCAGGCAAATGGATCAGGTGGGGCTGCCCTCCCTCATTTCCCGCATGACCAGCGACACCTATAATCTGCAGAGCTTCGTGCGCATGATCCAAACCATGGGCATCCGCGCCCCCATCATGCTGCTGGGCGGCATCGCCATCACCCTGACCATGGACGTGGGTCTGGCCTCCATTCTGTGCGTCATGGCCCCCGTGATGATCGCGCTGGTGATTTTCATTTCCTGGAAGGGCATTCCCCTGTTCAACGAGGTGCAGCGGCGTATGGACGTGCTGGTGCGCCTGATGCGCGAGAGCATCACCGGCATCCGGGTGGTGAAGGCCCTGAGCAAGGAGCCCTACGAGGAAAAGCGCTACGGGGAAGCCAACAGCCGCATGGCAAGGCAGGAGGTCAAGGCCAGCGTAATCATGAGCCTGCCGGGGCCGGTGGTGACGCTGTTTCTCAACGTGGGCTTGACCCTGGTCGTGCTCATCGGTGCCCGGCAGGTGAACGACGGGCCCACGGAGCCGGGGGTCATATTGGCATTCCTTACCTATTTCAACATGATCCTCATGGGCGTCATGGGCCTCAACCGCATTTTCATGATGATGAGCAAGGCCAACGCCTCGGCCAACCGCATCGCCCAGGTGGTGGACATGCCCGAGGAGCTGACGCCCCTTCCCCAGGATCAGGCGGCGGCCGCCCCCGGGGATGACGCGCTGATCTTTGACCATGTGACCTTCAATTACGACGCCGATTCCCCCGAAGAAGCCCACGGCCAGTTTCTGGGCGAGGAAAGGCAGCAGTGCCTTCGGAACATTTCCTTCCGGGTGCCCAAGGGCGGCAGCCTGGGCATCATCGGGGCCACCGGCAGCGGCAAAACCAGCATCATCAACCTGCTCATGCGCTTTTACGATCCTCAAAGCGGCCACGTGTTCGTGGACGGGCAGGACGTGCGCGTCTACGAACGGGACGAGCTGCACCGCAAATTCGGCGTGGTGTTTCAAAACGACGTGATTTTCGCCGACACCATCCGGGAAAACGTGGCCTTTGGCCGGGACGTCAGCAACGGCATGCTGTCCCGCGCCGCCCGGGACGCCATGGCCCAGGGCTTCATCGAGGGCTATGAGGACGCCTACGATCACGAGGCCGCCATCCGGGGGGCCAATTTCTCCGGCGGGCAAAAGCAGCGCCTGCTCATCGCCCGGGCTCTGGCCGCCGGCCCCGAGATCCTGATCCTGGACGACGCCTCCTCCGCCCTGGATTACCGCACCGACGCCCAACTGCGCAAAGCCATCCGGGAGCATCACGGGGGCGCCACCACCGTGGTGATCGCCCAGCGCATTTCCTCCATTCTTTCCATGGACCAGATCATCGTGCTGCACGAAGGGGAAATGATCGGCCGGGGCACCCACGAGGAATTGCTGGCTTCCTGCCCGGAATACCGGGATATTTACCGCACCCAGATGAGCGAGGAGGTGGAGTGAATGGCCCGGGATACCGTGATGAAAAAGCCCAAGGACACCAGGGGCACCCTCCGCCGGCTGCTCAAGTACCTGGGCCCCTGGCGGTTCGTGATCCTGGGGATCATGGTGCTCAGCCTCGGCAGCAATCTGCTGAATCTGTGGGGGCCGTCCCTGGCCGGCTCCGCCATCCGGGAAGCCGCCGCCGGCAGAGGCAAGGTGAATTTTGACGCGGTGTACTACTACGCCAAATGGATGCTGGTGTGCTATGTTTCCTCGGCGCTTTTGGGCTTTGGCATCAGCCTGACCATGACCTGGGTCAGCAAGCACGTGGCCCGCAGGATGCGGCAGGACGTGTTTGACAAGCTGATGCGCCTGCCGGTTGGGTATTTCGACCGGCACCAGGCCGGCGACATCATCAGCCGCGTCAGCTACGATATCGACGTGATCTCCACCAGCATGGCCACCGACATCGTGCAGGTTTTATCCAGCCTGATCACGGTGGTGGGCTCGCTGGTGATGATGATCCTCATTTCCCCGCCCCTGTCCGCGCTGACGCTGGTCACGGTGCCGGTTGCCGTCGGCTACACCGTGCACATGCGCAAAAAGACCCAGCCCCGCTACGCCCGGCGCTCCCGGAGCTACGGCGTGATGAACGGCTTTGTGGAGGAAATGCTCTCCGGGCAAAAAACCATCCTGGCCTACGCCTACGAAAACCGGGTGGACCAGCGCTTCGACGGCATCAACCGGAACGCCGCCGACGCCTTCTCCGACGCCGAGCACTACGGCGTCACCATCGGCCCCACCATGTCGGCCATCAACAACCTGGGGCTCAGCCTCATCGGCCTGCTGGGCGGCTTTATGCTGCTGAAAAACTGGATCGACCTGGGCCGCATTTCCTCCTTCGTGCTCTACAGCCGCAAATTTGCCGGCCCCATCAACGCCATCGCCGAGGTGTTCAACGAATTGTTTTCCGCCCTGGCGGCCTCCGAAAGGGTGTTCACCCTGCTGGATGAAAAGGAGGAGCTTGCCGACGCGCCGGATGCCGTGCTGATCGGCAATGTACGGGGCGAAGTGACCGCGGAGCACGTGGCTTTTGGCTACGAGCCCGGAAAAACCATCCTGCATGATCTGACCCTGAAGGCCGAGGCCGGCAAGCTGATCGCCATCGTTGGCCCCACCGGCGCGGGGAAAACCACCATCATTAACCTTTTGATGCGCTTTTACGATCCCGACAGCGGCGCGATCCGCATCGACGGGCAGGATATCCAGACCGCCGTGCGCCGCAGCGTGCGCAGCGCCTACGCCATGGTGCTGCAGGACACCTGGGTGTTCCACGGCACGATCTACGAAAACATCGCCTACGGCAGGGAAAACGCCTCCATGGAGGAAGTGGTGGCCGCGGCCAAGGCAGCCCGCATCCATCCCTTCATCATGCGGCTGCCCCTGGGCTACGATACCGTAATCAGCGAGGACGGCGGCAACATTTCCAAGGGGCAAAAACAGCTGCTCACCATCGCCCGGGCCATGCTCTACGACGCGCCCATGCTGATCCTGGACGAGGCCACCTCCAACGTGGACACCGCCACCGAGCGGGAAATCCAAAAAGCCATGCGGGAGCTGATGCGGAACAAAACCTGCTTCGTGATCGCCCATCGCCTGTCCACCATCGAAAACGCCGATCAGATCTTGGTTCTGCGGGACGGCGACGTGGTGGAAATGGGCACCCACCGGCAATTGATGGATCAAAAGGGCTTTTATCACCAGCTGTACGCCGCGCAGTTTGAATGAATCCAAAGCGGCAAAAGCCCCGCCCCGGTTTTTCCGGAGCGGGGCTTTATTTCGTGCCCGCTCGGTTATTCTGCAAAGGTAATCTGATCCAGCATGGACAGAACGTCGGCGTAAAGCGGATCGTCCTTGGCGCCGGTAAAGCCCGCCATATAGATCACGCCCCGGTTCGCGCCCACCATGAATACGGCCTTGCCGCCGTTCGCCGACAGCTCCGCCGTGTAAAAGAGGATGCCGCTGTGGGTTTCCTCAGCCGGATCGTTCTCCGTAATGCCCACCATGTTGGTCAGGGAATCCTTTTTATAGGCGGCGGTGTTCAGCGTTTCCCGGGTGATGCCCTGGGCGGCCAGCTGCTGCTGCGCCGCGGCGGAAAAGCTGCTGAACTGATCGTAGCGCACCAACAGAAAATGCTTCTGCGCGTCGCTTTCCGCTTCAAAGATCAGCTGCGCTTTTTCATCGCTTTTCAGGTTCCAGCCCTGCGGCACGGGAAAGGAAAGGCCGGTCATGGGGTCCATGAACACGGTGCCGGCAAGGCCGTTGGCTTTTTCCGCGTCCCGGGCGGCGAAGGCTTCTTCCTCCGTCACTTCCCGGATGCTTTCGATCACCGGCTGATCGGCCCGGGCCACGGTGCCGTTGTTGTCCTGCACCGGGGTCAATTGGCACAGCTGATCCACGATCCACATGCCGGAAAGCACCCGGCCGAAGGCGGCGTATTTGCCGTCCAGATGCGAAGCGGCCGCGTGCATGATGAAGAACTGGGAGGACGCGCTGTTCATATCGCTGGAACGGGCCATGGAAAGCACGCCGCGCTCATGCTTCAAGGGATTGTCCACGCCGTTTTGCGAAAACTCGCCCTTGATGTTTTCATCGCTGCCGCCGGTGCCGTTGCCCAGGGGATCGCCGCCCTGCACCATAAAGCCGGTAATGATGCGGTGGAAGGTGAGGCCGTCGTAGAATTTCTCGTTCACCAGCTTCATGAAATTTTCCACCGTGATGGGGGCCGTATCGGGGTACAGCTCGGCATACATGCTGCCCCGGCCCTGCACGGTGATGCACACGTAGCGGTTTTGCGCCGCTTCCTGAGCGAGAGCGCAGCTCATGCCCGTCAAAAGCAGGCATACGGTCAGCAGAACGGATACGATCTTTTTCATGGCTATGTCTCCTTTGATTCTGTTTCTTCGATTTCAGCCTCCAGCAGGTCTGAAAAGGCCACCCATTGGCCGTTTTCCAGCAGCAGGCGGCCTTCGTCCTCCTGCACGCGCTTCAGGCGCTCCCGCAGGGTAACGTACCTGCCGCCGTCCTTTTTTTCGTCCGCCTGAAATACGGTAAGACGAACGAAGGGACGTTCCCCTTCCCTTTTCTTCAAAAGACGAAGCTGCTTGTTGAGCCGTTTCACGTCCTCCTCCCCGGGGTCCAGGCGGCTGTCGGTCCAGCGGGCGGTTTCCTCAATGGCGTCCTCAAAGCCGGTCAGCGCGGCGAAGGGGGAAAACTGGGCGGCGCGGCTTTCCCGGCTCAGCGGGGGATGCCCCGGCGAGGGAGGACGGTCCAGGGAAATGATGTCGTCGTAGGCGTGATCCCGATCCATGCTTTCTCAATACCTCATGAATTTTTTTACCACGCTGCCGGCAAAATCCACCAGGGGGCCGCCCAGGGTGCGCCGGGCCTTTTTCAGCTGCTCCCGGATGGGGATATGCTGGGGACAGTGCGATTCGCATTTGCCGCAGCCCACGCAGCGCTTGGGCGAGGTGGATTCCTTCCGCAGCGCCGTGCACATGAAATAATCCTTCAGGCCGTTGAAGCGGCTTTCAGTGAAATACCGGTTGTAGGCGGCGAAGGTGCCCGGAATATCCACGCCCTTGGGGCAGGGCATGCAGTAGCGGCATCCGGTGCAGCCCACCTTCATTTTGGCGTTGATGGCCGCCACGGCGCTTTGGATCAGGGCGAATTCCTTTTCGCCGAATTCCCCGACGCGAACATTCGACGCGGCGCGGCAGTTTTCCCCCACCATTTCCACGGAATTCATGCCGGAGAGCACGCAGGTGACCTCTTCTTGGTTCCACAGCCAGCGGAAGGCCCATTCGGCGGGGCTGCGCTGAACAGGGTATTCCCCAAAGCGCTTTTCGGCCTCGGCAGGCAGATGATTGGCCAGCTTTCCGCCCCGCAGCGGCTCCATGATGATCACGGGCAGGCCCTTCCCGGCGGCGCGTTTTAAGCCCGTCACGCCGGCCTGGGAGTTTTCATCCAGGTAATTGTACTGGATCTGGCAAAAATCCCAATCGTATGCGTCCAGCAGCTGCAAAAACATATCGGAATTGCCGTGGTAGGAAAAGCCCACCTGGCGGATCGCGCCGCTTTTTTTCTTTTCGGCCAGCCATTCTTCAATGCCCAGGGCCTTCAATCGCTCCCAGGTTTGGATGTCGGTGAGCATGTGCATCAGGTAATAATCCACGTGATCGGTGCGCAGACGCCTGAGCTCCTCGGAAAAATATTTCTCCGCGCTGTCCGGGGCCTTGAGGAGATAATGGGGCAATTTGGTAGCGATGTTGATTTTGTCCCGGGCGCCGTTTCTTTCCAGGATCTCTCCCAAAGCCTGCTCGCTGCCGGGATACACGTAGGCGGTATCAAAATAATTCACCCCGGCGTCAATAGCGGCCATGATCTCCTTTTCGGCCTTGTCGATCACGATTTTGCCCCCGGAGGTGGTAAAGCGCATGCAGCCAAAGCCCAGGATGGACAGGGGGTTGCCGTAACGGTCCGAGCGGTATTGCATTTGTTTCTCTCCTTTGCTATGCCTTGTGCCCGCCGATCTGGGCGTTGCGTTCCCGGGCGGTAGCGCCCTCTTCAAAGTTCATGCCCCTTAAAACGGCGTTTTTGCCGAAGCGCTTCTTGATCTCCAGCACCGCCTGCTGGCGTTTCTTTTCCTTTTCCAGCGCCGCGTCTTCCCTTTCCTTTTGCGCCTGCTCCGCGGCGTAATCGGTGAACATATCCATTTGCTCCGACAGCGCCGGCTGATCTGCCTGATCCTCCGGAATCACGCGGCAGGCCACCACGTACATCCTGCGCACCAGCAGCGCCGGATGCACCACCCGGTCATACAGCTGGGTCATATGATCCAGCAGTACGCTGGACGCGGCGGTGGCCCGGGGCAGATTGATGCTGCCGTGAGCGGGCTTGGGCACGGCCCGGCCGTAATAATCCCCCTCCACGGGGCCGTCGTAGGCCTGCATCCGGGCCGGGTCCTTCAGATTGCCGGTATCGTATCCCACGGTCAGCGCCAATTGATCGGTGACCAGGCGCTTGTCCACCAGGTCCAGCGCCAGATTGTCGGTCATTTCCCGAACCACCAGCCGCGCCTTTTCAAAGGAATAGGCCTCGGACAGCACCTGCCCCGAGGACAGGGAGCGGTTTTCGGGCCGGTAGGCATGAATATCGGCGATGGTGCAGGGCTCTTTTCCCCAGGCGTGGTCGATGAGCAATTCGGCGTTGACCCCGAAGAGCCTGAACAGCTTTTCCTGCCCCCAGGGAAAATAGGGCGGCCCCAGGGAGCAGCGGGCCACATCGCCCATAGTACGGATGCCGATGGATTCCAGCTTTCTGGCGTAGCCCTTGCCCATGCGCCAGAAATCGGTCAGCGGCGTATGGCCCCATAATTGCTCCCGGTAGCTGCGCTCGTTCAGTTCCGCGATGCGCACCCCGTCCTGATCAGCGGGCATGTGCTTGGCCACGATGTCCATGGCTACCTTGGCCAGATACAGGTTGGTGCCGATGCCGGCGGTGGCGGTGATGCCCGTTTCCCGAAGCACCGTTTTCACCATCCGAAGCGCCAGCTCATGGGGCGTGCACTGGTAGGTTTTCAGATACGGTGCGGCGTCGATGAACACCTCGTCCACCGAATACACGTGAATATCCTCCGGCGCAACGAAGCGGCAGTAAATGTTGTAGATCCGGGTGGACATGGCCATGTAATGGGCCATCCGGGGCGGCGCCACCAGGTAGCTTAATTGCAGGGACGGATTCATTTGCAGTTCCACGTCCCACACCGATTCGCCGGAAAACTGCCTGCCCGGGGCTTTCTCCCGCCGGGCGGCGTTCACCTGCCGGACCCGCTGCACCACCTCGAACAGCCTGGGCCGCCCCGGCACGCCGTACTTTTTCAGGCTGGGCGACACGGCCAGGCAGATGGTCTTGTCGGTGCGGCTTTTGTCCGCCACCACCAGGTGGGTGGTCATGGGGTCCAGGCCCCTTTCCACGCACTCCACGGAGGCGTAAAAGCTCTTTAAGTCAATGGCGATGTATGCGGTTTTCTTTTCTTCCCGCGCCGTCATTTGAGGATCGCCCTGATCTGATCGTGGGAAGCCCAGGGGTATTTTTCCTGCACCCGGGCGTACACCTTCTCTTTGGATGCCTGGGGCTTTTCCTTGTAGCAGGCGGATACCGCGTCATAGCCGAATATGCTTTCCGGCGTGGCGTACACCGCCACGTGCCAGCCGTAGGGCGCGCCCTGCTTGTTTTGGCGGCAGCGGAAATCCCGCACCGTCACGTAGGTGCGCATCATCAGGTCGGTGAGCACGCCCTCGAAATTCTTTTCTCCGCCCTTGCCAAAGCCGGCGCGGCGTCTGAGCTCGAAGGAATACCACTCGTCCTTTTCCAAAAAGCAATCCATGATTTTTTTCTGCCGCCAGGAGGCCAGTTCGTCCTCCCACAGGGAATCGAAATCATACCCGTCCCGCCGCCAGTTGGCGAAATCCGGCAGCCATTGGAGGGAAATGAACCCCGCTTTTTTATCAAAGAATTTGCCGTAGGCCACCCGGCCGTCCTCGGCCAGGATGCGCCGCCACTCCCAGGGGTCGATCAATTCGTTGCCGGTCCACCAGTCGGGGGCGAAGGTCATTTCCTCCACGGAGAAGCCCGGCACGCTGTTGCGAAACAGCGGCAGAAAGCCGATTTCGTCGATCCGGGCCACCAGCTGCTCCGTGGTGCGCACCCGGTAAGGGTCGTACCAGTCGATCCCATGCATGATCCAAGCGTCCTCTCCCAAAATGTTCCCCTCCCGTTCGCATCTCATTATACGCTATTTTTCCGGGAATTGGAAGAGGCATTTTCTGCAAGCCGCGCTATTCCCGCATGGGGAAGCGGGCCTCGTGGGTTTTGCCGTCGTCGCGCATTTTCGCCCAGCCGTCGGGCAGCTTTTCCCCGTCCAGGGTGGCGAAGGCGATATCCCGCCCGGCGGTGAAATGCCACCGGGAGGAGCCATAACGGTATACCAGGGTAAATTCGTCCATGCCGCCGCCGGGACAGGGCGAAAGGCGGGCCATGCCGCCCCGCTTTTCAAAGCCCAGCAGCGCGGTGATCCACACGTGATACAGCCAGGCGGCGCTGCCGGTATACCAGGTCCAGCCGCCCTGGCCCCGGCGCTCTCCTTCGTATATGTCGCCGGCCAGCACATAGGGCTCCACCCGGTAGGTTTCCGCCTTATCCCGGGTATCCCCATGGCAGGGCGGCAGCAGCACCCGGGCGATCTCCCAGGCCCAGGCGTATTCCCCCATACGGATCAACGCCAGCACCAGCCAGGGCACGGCGTGGGTATACTGGCCCCCGTTTTCCCGCACGCCGGGCGGATAGGCGCCGATGTAGCCCGCGTTCTCCTCCGGCGAAAACGGCGGGTCCAGCAGCTTTACGATTCCCGCTTCCCGGTCGTACAAAAGCCGCAGCGCCTGCATGACCGCCTCCCGGGCGTGGGCCCTGGGGGCTCCGGCCAATGCGGCGAAGGCCTGGCTGATCAGATCGATCCGGGGCGGGTCGGTATCCGGGCCGCCCAGGGGCTTTCCGTCATCCCGCCAGGCCCGCAAGTACCATTTGCCCGTCCAGGCGCTTTCGGCCCTATCCAGGATGGCCCGGCGCAGCGCCGTATACCTTTCCTTGATTTCCAGGGGGCAAAGCGGCGCGAATTCCCGCAGCGTCAGCGCCAGGAAAAAGGCCAGCCACACGCTTTCGCCCTTTTCCCCGCCCACGCGGTTCATCCCGTCGTTCCAGTCGCCTCCCTGCATCAGCGGCAGCCCATGCTCCCCCAGTTTCACCGAATCGACGGCCCTCTGGCAATGGCCCAGCAGCGTATCGGTTTCGTCGGTTTCATCGGGCTCCTCGTAGCGGTCCCGCTCGCCGTTTTGCAGCGGCAGGCTGCGCAGATACGGCGTCCTTTCCGCCAGGATACCGCTGTCGCCGGTGATTTTCACATACTGCGCCGTCATGCAGGGCAAAAACAGCCTGTCGTCGCTGATCCGGGTGCGCACGCCGCGGCGCTTTGGATGCCACCAGTGCTGCACGTCACCCTCCTCATACTGATGGGCCGCGCACAAAAGGATGTGCCGACGGGCAAAGGCCGGATCGGTATGCAGGAGGACGAGCAGGTCCTGCAATTGATCCCGGAAGCCCCAGGCGCCGCCCGGCTGATACGGCCCCATGCGGGCAAACAGCCGGGCTGCCTGGGCTTGATAGGGCAGCCATTTATTCAGCATGGCATCCAGCATTTTTATTCCAGAAAACAGCTGCAGGCCGTCCAGCCGCCGCTGCCAGAAGGCCCGGACCTCCCGCTCCATTCTGCTCTCCTCCTGCCGGGAAAGCATATCCGCGTCCCGGCAGGCCTGCATTTCATCCCCGGCCCAGCCCAGCAGCAGCGTGACGGATGCCTGATTCCGGGCTTTCAATGCAATCTCCCGGGCAAACACCGCCACGCTGCCGCCGCCGCTTTCCCCGCTGTCCAGCATACCCACGCTGTACAGCCCCTCCGGCAGGATGCGGCACCGGGCGGCGGGCATTTTCGCCCAGGCGCACCCCGGCGCGCCGCCGTTTTGCGAAAGAGCGATGCCGCCGCGCACCCGGCAGCGGGTGTATTCGCCCCTTTCACCCATGGAAAAACGCACCGTCCAATACAGCTTCACGGTGCAGTCCTTTTCGCTGCGCAGCGTGACCGCCCGCACGCCGGCGGGCAGATCCCGGTGCACAAACACGGCCACACGGGCAAACACGTTTCCGCACAGGCAGCTGTATTCCGTAACGCCCGGGCTGTGCACGGCGGCGGGCATGGCGAGGGGATACAGGGTGCCCTCTTCATCCCGCAGGCAGATTTCTTCGCTGTTCACGCCCCGGAATACATCGGGATTTCTTCGGGTAACGGGGTTCAGGCGGCTGTTGCCCGCGTAGGAATACAGGATGCCGCTTTCGCACACCAGGGTGCCGAACTGTTCATTGCACAGCAGGTTGTGCCAGGGAACGGGGCAGGTTTGGGCGATCCGGTAATCTCCCTCCGGGGTGAAGCCGCCATAGGGATGGTCCCCGGCCCAACGCAGGGGCAGTACAGGCCGGGGATCGGCAAGGGCGGCCTGCTCCGGCGGCAAAGGCCGGGCCAGCAGGCGCAATTGCTCCCGGATGGGCCGGCCGCTGCGCAGCGCAAGGCGGCTCAGGCTTTCCACGGCCATCCGCTGATCTTCCCGGACGGCGGCCGCCGTCACGCCCCCGGGCGTTCCTTCCCAGCCCCGGCAGGGACTCAGGGACAGGGCGCGCCTTGCTTCATCCATGATAGGACGGCGGTACTGGCTTTCCTCCGGGCACAAAAGGATCAGGTCGGTTTTGATCCCCTGATACCGCATATAGGCGTGGCACCGCAGCGCGCTCTTCAGCAGCGCTCTGTCGGCGTCATCCAGGCTCACCGTCCACACCGGCAGCGTTCCGCTGACCCCCAGCCGCCACAGGGCGTCCATAGGCGCGGAAGCTCCTTTTGCCTGATGGGGCTGACCTGAAAACAGCACGGCTCCCAGCACCTGCTGGGCCAAGTGGAGATCGCCCTCCTGCATCTGCACATTGCGCAGGATGATCTGGTCCCGGGCATAGGCCAGGGAAAAGGCGTCCCGCCAGGTGTCGGGAGAAAACAGGATATCGGTAAAATCTTCCATTTTATCCCGGCAGAGGGTAACGAAGTACACCGTTTTGCTCTCCCCCGGCTTCAGCGTCAGCCGGCCTCGCAGCGACAGGCAGGGCGCCAGGGTGAAGCCCGTTTCATACCGGCATGCTTCCATGGGCATATGCATCTGTTCCGGGTCCTCCACAGAGCCCGTTCGGCCCAGGAACATTTTTCTGTCCCCCTGACAGCGGATCAGTTCAAAGTCCCCCGCGGCCAAATGGCACACCAGGGGAAACCGGTCCCCATCGTCCCGGGGCAGCCGGCGGGCGATCAGCCCCCGTCCCCGCCAGGGCGAAATTTCCACGCTCAGGTCCCGGTAGTTGGGATGGGCCGCGTCGTCTGCCGGAGAAGAAAGCGCCGTCTCCAGGCAGGTGACCGCCTCGATTTCCCGGCTTTCCCTGCCTGTGTTTTCCAGGGTCAATCGCATCACCGCCGCGTCCCGCATGGGCGCGCAGCACAAAGACAGGGCTGCCTTGCCCCAGCCCAGGGAGCAAAAGAAATGCGCGCTGCCGGCCTCCCAGCGTGCGCGGCCCTCGGCCATGGGGCGCACGATACGTCCATCCGCCGAAAGCCGCAGATACACCTGCGGCCCGGAGGGCGACGCCGCGCCGCCCGGGAACCGGGTGATCAGACGATCCTCCCAGGCCAGATACCCCTTTCCTCCATCGGCGATCAGCCATTTCATCCGTCCGCCGCAAAGCGCCATGGCATCCAGGGGAAAGCCGCTGCGGGCCGTCCGGCGGCAGGGCCCCGGGGGCGCGAAGCGATCTTCATGCTTCGGCAGATCAGGCCGGCGGCTGGCCCGGCGCGGCGCAGCCTCCTCCAGCAGATACCGGTACGCCCGGGCTGCCGGCGGCGTCATGAAGGCGCGCACCAGCGCGTTGTTTTCCAGCGCGTTGCATATTGAGCACAGGATCATGCCCTGGTGATGGGCCATATGGCTGCGCACCAGCTGCGGTTTTTTCCCCCGGCTGTAATCCGCCGCTTCAAAAAGACCGTGACCGTCCCGCCAGCCAAGGCGCATCATGCGCAGGATATTGTCCGCCGCGGCCCGGGGAAAAAAGGGCAGCGCCAGGGCGGAAGCATAGGGGGCGGTCACCTGTCCCGCCGTTTCGCCGCTGACGGCCAGGGACGGCAGGCCGAAGGCCCGGTACTGGTAATTCATCTCGGCGTCAAAAGCAAAATATCCGCTTTCGCTGACGCCGAAGGGACGGCTTTGCCCATCCGCCATCTGCGCCCGCACAGCCCGCAGGCAGCCTTCGCCCATCAGCGTGCCGGGGATCAGGGGCAAAAGCAGATGGGGCATCAGGTATTCAAACATGGTGCCTCCCCAGGAAAGAAGCGCCGGGCCGCCGCCCGCGTAAAGCGCCGTCCTGTTCAGCCGCCGCCAGTGTCTGCGCGGAACCTGCCCCGTCATCACCGCCAGGAAGGAGGTAAGCCTGGCCTCGCTGGCCATCAGATCGTAATTCGCGGCGGTGGGCTTTCCCGATTCCGCGTCCACGCCCACGTAAAACAGCTCCTCCTTCGCGTCGTACAGCGCGGCAAAATCCATCCGGGAAAACAATCCGTCCAGCCGCCGGGGCAGATCACGCAGGCTTTCGGGCATTTCATTCAGCCGCTGCCGGCAAATTTGGGCGCAGGCAAACAGGCACCCCGCCAGGTTGCCCGAATCCACCGTGGATACGAACCGGGGCGGCAGCGGCACGCCGTCCATGAGCCCGTACCAATTATAAAAATGCCCTTTCCATACGTCCAGCTTTTCCAGGGTATCCAGGCTGCGGCCCAGGCGCTCCGCCATTTCCCGGGTGGAAATGAAGCCCATTTCCCGGGCGGCGCAGCAGGAAAGCAGGTAAAGCCCCGCGTTGGTGGGGGACGTGCGCAGCGCCAGGGGGACCCGCGGCTCCGCCTGCTCGTTGTCGGGCGGCAGAAACAGCGTGCTTTCCCCCACGGTATCCTCAAAAAAGCGCCAGGTGTCCCGGGCCAGGGCGCGCATTTCCCGCTTCTGGCCGTCCCGCATGGGCCGGGAAAGCCTGACGGGGCGATCCAGCCACAGCATCCATATTGGCCCCGTCAGCCACAGCATGCCCAGAGCCGCCCCGGGCCAGAAAACGCTTGGGATCAGGGAAAGCAGCGACAGCCCCAGGCCGCACAGCGCGTGAAACAGCACGGCAGGCAGCGGCGGCAGCCCGCTGTCCGCCTGGGCGGCAGGGGCCCATTCCAGCAGCCGTTTGTGCGTGACAGTCAGCCGGATCACGGCGCGGGCCGCCGCGTCCAGCAGGATGTACGCCTGCCCCGGCAGCAGCGCCAGACGGCGAAGCAGCCCCGGCAGCGGCCAGGGCAGCGACAGCAAAAGCAAATACGGGCTGCGAAGCACCGCCGACAGGAAAAGCAGCGCAAGACGCGCCGCCGGAAGCATGGAGCGGCGCAGGTTATCCCAAATCTTGTGGTGGGAAAGAGCATCCAGCCGCCGGTCCCAAAGAAACGGCAGCAATTGCCAATCGCCCCTGGTCCACCGGTGCAGCCGCCTGATCCAGCCGGCCAGGGAAGAGGGGTGGCCGTCGTAAAGCACGATATCCCCCGCCAGGGCGGAGGAAACGATCTCCCCCTCGATGAGGTCGTGGCTCAGCAGCCGGCCCACCGGCAGCCGCCCGCGCAGCCTGTCCATCCACAGATCGGGCTGATAAATGCCCTTGCCCACGAAGGACCCCCGGCCGAACGCATCCTGGTACACGTCCTGGCAGCACAGGCCGTACACCTCCGCGCCGCCCGGGCCGCCCAGGTATTTTTGCACCCGGGTGCGCACAGACGAAGCCTCCACCGCCATCCGGGGCTGGATCACGCCGATGCGCCCCTTCTGCAGGGGATGCTCCATGGCCCCAACCAGGCGGCCGGCCTCTCCCGGCAGCAGCAAGGTATCGGCGTCCAGGGTGATCACATATTTGTAGCGTCCCCGGAAAGCAGCCGGAGGAAACGACGAATAGAGCACCGGATCGGTCCTTTCGCCGTCGGTAAGCAGATGATTGAGCATATCCAGGGCGCCCCGCTTGCGCTCCCGGCCCGTAAACTTTTCCCCGTTCCATTGCCGGGCCCGATGCAGGTAATACACGCCGCCCGAAGTTTCCTTCAGCGCCCGAACGGCCTCCCGGGCGGCGCGCAGGATGCCCTCGTCCTCCGGCAGGGCTTCCGCATCGGCGTCCTGAAAATCAGCCAGCAAAAGAAAATCCAGGTACTTGTCCGGATTGGCGCAGCGCAGCGCCGCCAAATGAGACGCCATGCGCAGCGCCTGCTTTTCCCCCGTCAAAAGCGTGGGGATCACAGCCAGCGTGCGCGTTTCCTTTTTCAGATACCGGCAGCGGAGGCGCGGCAAAGGTCTTGCGGGATACCGCCGCCGAAGGAAAGAAAAATAAACCCCCCGCAGGATCTCCGACGCGCACAGGGCGATCAGGGGCAGCGAAAACCACGGCGCGCCCAGGAAAGCGCACGCTGCGGCGGCCAGTGGCGCGCCAAGGTACAAGGGCAAAAGGAAGCGGGCGGTTTTCCCGCGGCCTCCTTTGCGCGCGGGCCGGCCCGTCAAATACGCCTTGATCTCCTCCGGCGCTTCCAGCAGGTAATATCCCGCCTGCCCCTTTGCGCCGGTATTCTCCTTCGCAAGCCGCACAGCCGCCCGGGCCACGGCGGTTTCAGGCGCGCAAAAGCGCCGGGAGAGCCATTCCGCCCGCTGCTGATAGCAGGCCCGGCCCGCGTCATCCATGAGGCGGTAGGTTTCTTCCTCCCGCAATATGGCCGCTACCGGGTTCAGCCGCTCCATGATCCCGTCAAAGGGCAAGCGGCTCAGCCGGTGCAGCGCCATGACAGCCCGGCCTGCCGCGGCGTCCCGGGCGGTTTGGCGGTCCTCCTGCGGCAAAACCCTGCCCTGTCTGCGCATCAAAAGCGCCGCCCGCTGCAGGGCGCTTTCCTCTTCTCCGCGGGAAAGGCAGCTCAGCCCTAGGCGCAGCAGCTCATCTTCCCCCGGCAGCCGGCGGGTCCGCCCCGCGGCAAAGCGCCGGGCCCAGGCGGCGGCGCGCCTTTGATGCTCCGCTGCCCGCAGGCAGAATGAAAGGCAATCGTCCGCCTGCTCAAAAATGGCCAGGGCCAGGGCGCTGGGCAGGCAATGCAATTCCCGCTGCATGGGTTCGTCGCCGCTGAAAAACGCTTTGGCTTCCCTCAGGATCAGCGCCGGGGACAGGCCTTCCTCCGCCTTTGCTATTTGACGGGCCAATTCCAGCACCCGGGGCGTTTTCCCCAGGGCCGGCAGAGGCGGAGCCGTTCGCAGCGCCCTGCGCAGGCTTTCCGCTTCCCCCAGCAAAAGCGCGCCGTGATCCATGATCCACCCGCCCCCCGGCGGCAGCTCCTCCCGGGGAAGCGTTTGGAGCGCCCGAAGCGTTTTCAGGATGCGCCTTTCAAGGCCCCCGATGGGGCGCAGACGGGCAAAGGCAGCGGCAGATGCGGTGTCAGGCATGGCTTTCCTCCGTAAACCCAAGATTTTTTCATAGTGTGCGCAGAAAACGACATAAAAAAACTGGAAAAAAGCAAGGAGACATGCTATAATGAGATCAGCAGATGCATATCACCCAAAAGGGAGATGGAATCGTTATGCGCTACAACCCGCCGGACGAAGCGCGCCGGGGCCTGTTTCATATGGGCCGGTGCTTCGACGCGTATGATTTTCTGGGGGCGCACCCCGTTGCGGAAAACGGCGAAGAAGAATGGCATTTTTCCGTCTGGGCGCCAAATGCGCTCAGCGTTTCGCTGACGGGGGAATTCTGCCATTGGAGCCTGGAAGCGTACCCCATGGTCAAGCAGTACGACGGCATCTGGGAAATCCGGCTGCCGCAAAGGCTGTTTACGCCCCAGGCCGATCCCGGACAACTCGGAGATGATCCCCAGGCCGCGGCGCGGCTGCGCACCTATAAATACGCTGTGCGCTGCGCCGACGGCGAATGGCATTTGCGGGCCGATCCCTACGGTTTTTTATGCGAAAAGCGGCCCAGCAACGCCAGCATCCTGTATGATTTGGATCATTACGCCTGGCACGACGGGGCGTGGATGCTGCGCCGCCAGGGGCAGGACGCTGCGCACGCCCCCATGAACATTTACGAAATGCACTTGGGCACCTGGCGGCGGGGCGAGGACGGCCACGTGCTCAATTACGCGGAAATCGCCGACCAGCTGATCCCCTATCTGACCGACATGGGCTATACCCACGTGGAATTGCTGCCGGTGATGGAGCATCCCTTCGACGGCTCCTGGGGCTACCAGGTGACGGGGTATTTCGCGCCCACCTCCCGCTACGGCAATCCCGATCAGCTGCGCGCCCTGATCGACCGGCTGCATCAAAGCGGCATCGGCGTGATCCTGGATTGGGTGCCCGCCCATTTTCCCCGGGACGAAGTGGGCCTGCGCCGCTTCGACGGCACCCCCTGCTATGAGCACGCCGATCCCCGGCGCGGCGAAATGCCCCAGTGGGGCACCATGCTCTTTGACTATGCCAGGGGCGAAGTGAGCAGCTTCCTGCTTTCCAACGCCCTGTACTGGCTCAGGGAATTCCACGCCGACGGCCTAAGGTGCGACGCGGTGAGCTGCATGCTGTACCTGGATTTTTCCAAGGAGCCGGGCCAGTGGCTGCCCAACAAAGACGGCGGACGGGAAAACCTGGACGCCATCGCTTTCCTGCGCCTGCTCAACGAAACGGCCCATCGGGAATGCCCCGGCGCTTTGATGATCGCCGAGGAATCCACTGCCTTCCCCCGGGTGACCCACGCCCTCCGGGACGGCGGCCTGGGCTTTGATTTCAAGTGGAACATGGGCTGGATGAACGACATGCTTTCCTATGTGGACATGGACCCCATCTACCGCAAGTACCACCATGAAAAGCTCACCTTCTCCCTCATGTACGCCTTCAGCGAGCATTACATCCTGCCCTTTTCCCACGACGAGGTGGTGCACGGCAAGCGCTCCATGCTGGACAAGCATCCGGGAGACCTGTGGCGCAAGTTCGCGGGCCTCAGGGCCCTGTACGGCTACACCATGGCGCATCCCGGGAAAAAGCTGCTGTTCATGGGCGGCGAGTTCGGTCAGTTCATCGAATGGAAGGACACCGGGCCCCTGGACTGGTTCCTGCTGCAATACCAGAAGCATCCGGAGCTGCAAAAATACGTGAAAACCCTCAACCATTTCTACCGCGAAACGCCGGCCTTTTATCAGCAGGACGACAGCTGGCAGGGCTTCAGGTGGCTGGCCGTCAACGACAGGGAACGCAGCATCGCCGCCTTCCTGCGCATGGACAAGGACGGGGAGGCCGTGGCCTGCGTCACCAACTTTACCCCCCAGCCCTACCTCCAGTACCGCCTGGGCGTGCCCTGCGACTGCACGCTGACGGAAATCCTCAATTCCGACCGGGCGGAATACGCCGGCAGCGACATATACAACGCCGCGCCGGTCCGGGCGGAAGAGACGCCCCTGGAGGAGCATCCCTTCTCCTGCGTGATCGCCGTGCCGCCCCTGGCCACCGTGTATTTCCGCGTGGATCAGGCCCCAGCCCCGGCGGGCGAAAACAAAAAGGACCCGCAGCAGGCCGCGTCGTAAGCGGAAAGCATGTACGTCCTGGGAAATATTTTTCCATCGAAGGAATTTTCTTCCCGGCGTCGAATAGTCACATCAGGTGTGTCTGCGCTCCGGCGCATACTCATACAAAAGCCCCAATACACCAAACATGAGGAGGATTCTGTTCGTATGCTTCGCAAAAAGCGCTGCGTTGCCATGCTGCTGGCCGGCGGCCAGGGAAGCCGCCTGGGCATCCTGACAAAAAACATGGCAAAGCCTGCCGTCCCCTTCGGCGGCAAATACCGGATCATTGACTTCCCCCTGTCCAACTGCTCCAACTCCGGCATCGACGTGGTGGGCGTGCTGACCCAGTACCGTCCCCTGGAATTGAATGCCTACATCGCCAGCGGCGCGCCCTGGGACCTGGACCTGGTGGACGGCGGCGTGTTCGTGCTGCCGCCGTATCAGACCGGCGCTTCCGGCGAATGGTACAAGGGCACGGCCAACGCCATTTACCAGAACCTGCCCTTCATCAATCAGTACAGCCCCGATTACGTGCTGATCCTCTCCGGCGACCATATCTATAAGATGGACTACTCCGCCATGCTGGCCTTCCATGAAAAGCACGGGGCCGACGCCACCATCGCCGTGCGCCAGGTGCCCTGGGAAGAAGCCAGCCGCTTCGGCATCATGAACACCGACAGCGAGGACAGGATCATCGAATTCGAGGAAAAGCCCAAGAATCCCAAGTCCAACAACGCGTCCATGGGCGTGTATGTATTCACCTGGGAAAAGCTGCGCAAGTACCTGACCACCGACGAGGGCAACCCCAAGTCCAACAACGACTTTGGCAAAAACATCATCCCCGACATGCTGGCCGACGGGCAGAAAATGGTGGCCTATTCCTTCAACGGTTACTGGAAGGACGTGGGCACCATCGAAAGCCTGTGGGAAGCCAACATGGACCTGCTTTCCGAAACCCCGGAAATCGATCTGCACGACAAGAAATTCCGCATCTACGCCCGTAACCTGGGCCTGCAGCCCCATTACATCGCCGAATCCGCTCAGGTGGACAACTGCCTGATCACCGAAGGCGTGCAGGTGTTTGGCAGCGTGGCCCACTCCATCCTCTCTTCCGCCGCCGTGGTGGAAGCGGGCGCTACCGTGATCGACAGCGTGATCATGCCAAACGCCGTGGTGAAATCCGGCGCCGTCGTGCGCCGCGCCATCGTGGCGGAGGGCGCCGTGGTGGGAGAAAACGCACAGATCGGTGAAGAAACCGGGCTCATCGCCGTGGTCGGCCCCCATGCCGAAGTGCCTGCCCAGGGCGTGGTCAAAGCCGGCGAGCAATTTGCCCAGGGCTGATGGAGGAGATAGATTATGAAAAATATTATGGGCATCATCTACACCGGAGAAAGGGATGACCAGCTCCGGGAACTGACGGCCAACCGCGCCGTGGCCGCCGTGCCGATCGCGGGCCGCTACCGCTTGATCGACTTTCCTCTGTCCGCCATGGTGAACAGCGGCATCCGCAACGTGGGCGTGATCGCGCAGAAGAATTACAACAGCCTGATGGACCATTTGGGCTCCGGCCGTGAGTGGGACCTGCACGGCAAAAAGAGCGGCCTGGTGTTCCTGCCGCCCTTCCTGACCCGGGAAAACGTGGGCGTGTACTCCGGCTTCCTGGACGCGCTGCATTCCAATCTGCATTACCTGCGCCGCAGCAAGGAGCGCTATGTGGTCATTACCGACACCCATATGCTCTTTAACACCCGCTTTGATGATTTCGTAGCGGCCCACGAGGCTTCCGGCGCCGACATCACCCTCATGTACACCCGGGACCCCGGCGTGCGCCGCAACGGCTTCGGCCGGTATCTGCAGGTGGAAGCCGACGGCAAGGTGACGGGCCTGGAAATCGACCCCGCCATCCCGCGCCTGCCCTACACCTATCTGGAAACGCTGTGCATCCGCCGCGAACTGCTCATCACCCTGGTGGATCAAAGCGTGTCCCGGGGCGAATATCACCTGACCCGCGGCCTGCTCATGAACGGCATCTCCGAGGGCGTGATGAACATCCGCGGCTTTGAAAACCCCGGCCGCGCCTGGCAGCTGGACAGCGTGCAGAGCTATTTCGACTGCTCCATGGAGTTGCTGGATTCTGAAACCCGCCGGCATTTCTTCGACCCCGACCGGCCCGTGCTCACCAAGCTGCGCGACGAAATGCCCACCCGGTACATGCCCGGCGCCGTCGTTAAGAATTCTCTGGTGGCCGACGGCTGCGTGATCGAAGGAACCGTGGAAAACAGCATCCTCTTCCGCGGCGTCAAGGTGGAAAAAGGCGCGGTGGTGAAGAATTCCATCGTCATGCAGGACGGCATCGTGGAGGGCGAGGCCGAGGTGCAGCACTGTATCCTGGACAAGCAGACCACCATCCAGCGGCATACCCGCCTGATCGGCCCCCGCACCTATCCCATCGTGCTGGCCAAGGACCTGACCGTGTAACAGCCTGCCGGGAGGCGGGGCTCTCCCCCGCTTCCCGATCAGACAGAAACTGGAGGAAAGACCATGAATATTCTCTTTACCGCGTCCGAATGCGTGCCTTTTGTAAAAACCGGCGGCCTGGCCGACGTGGTGGGTGCGCTGGCCCCCGTGCTGGCGGCCAAGGGCAACGACGTCCGCGTGATGGTGCCCCTCTACGGCGCGATCCCGCAGGAATTCGTGCAGGAAATGCGCCACGAACTGGACTTTGAAATCGACCTGGGCTGGCGCAAGCAGTACTGCGGCATCGAAAAACTGGTGCGGGACGGCGTCACCTATTACTTCGTGGACAACAAGTATTATTTCGGCCGCAGCTACATTTACGGCATGGGCGGCGATGAATACGAGCGCTTCGGCTTCTTCTGCCGCGCCTGCCTGAACGCCCTGCCGCTTTTGCAGTTCCAGCCCGACATCATCCATGCCCACGACTGGCAAAGCGGCATGGTGCCGGCGCTGCTGCGCATCCAGTACGGCCATCTGCCCTTCTTTGCCGGCATCCGCACCGTGTTCACCATTCACAACCTGCAGTACCAGGGCATTTTCGGCATCCCCGAGGTGCAGGGCATCCTGGGCCTGGGCGACGAATACTTCACCAACGATAAGCTGGAATGCTACGGCTGCGCCAACTTCATGAAGGCCGGCCTGGTGTATTCCGACGAGATCACCACCGTCAGCCCCTCCTACGCCGAGGAAATCCAGACCGCCTACTACGGCGAAAGGATGGACGGCCTGCTCCGCGCCAAGCACGAGCACCTCTCCGGCGTGATCAACGGCATCGACGTGAAGGAATACGACCCCGAAAACGATCCCCTGATCCCGGCGCACTTCACCGCCGACGATCTGTCCGGCAAGGCCGCGTGCAAGCGCGCATTGCAGGAGGAACTGGGCCTCAAGCAGGACCCCGACGTGCCCATCGTGGCCATCATCAGCCGCCTGAGCAACCAGAAGGGCCTGGACCTGGTGGACCGGGTGATCAGCGAGATCATGAGCGAAAACCTGCAATTGGTGGTGCTGGGCATGGGCGACGCCAAGTACGTCAACCTGTTCAGCTGGGCCGAGCAGCAGTATCCTGGCCGGGTCGCCGCCCGCTTCCGCATGGACGGCCCCCTGTCCCACCGCATCTACGCCGGCGCGGACCTGTTCCTCATGCCCTCCCAGTTCGAGCCCTGCGGCCTGAGCCAGATGATCTCCCTGCGCTACGGCACCCTGCCCGTGGTGCGCGAGACCGGCGGCCTGCGCGACACCGTGCTCTCCTATAACGAGGCCAACGGCGCCGGGAACGGCTTTACCTTCTTCAACTACAACGCCCACGATATGCTCTATACCCTGCGCCGCGCCCTGTTCTTCTACTTCGATCAGAAGGACATCTGGCGTCTTTTGCAGCACCGCGGCATGACCGGCGATTATTCCTGGAGCCACAGCGCGGAAATGTATATCAGCCTCTACCGGGATATGCTGGCCCACGCCGCCCCCGCTCCGGCCCCCGAAGCCGAGGATGCGCAGGAAAAGCCCGCGCCTAAAAAGGCCGCCAAGCCCAAGGCTGCCCCCGCTGAAAAAAAGGCCAAGCCCGCAGCCAAGAAGGATGCGCCTGCCGAAAAAAAGCCCCGGGCCAGGAAGCCCAAGGCTGAATAAACGCAAGAATCTTTTACCGGGAGTATGATACTCCCAGCTCGGAGCATCGACAAAGTCGATGCTCTGCCATCGAAAGTCTGCAAGCAGTCTTTCGATGGGCACATCAATTTGCTGTATAAAATGGCGATTCCAGGCACAAAATGCCTGGAATCGCTCATTTTACGGCCGCAAATTGATAGCGGAAGCAAATTCCATTTGCTCCTCCCGCCGGCAAAGCCGGCGGATGCGGATGAACGTCGAAAGGGCTGCGGCCTTTTCGAGCTATCCTGAGGTTTTGCGACTGCCTGTGCCGGGAGCATAACGCTCCCGGTTTTTTTCGGAAAGCTTTTTGAAGCCTCCTCCTTTAATCCAGGATGGCTTCGATCTCCGCCGGGGTGTAATGGAACTGCGGCACGTCGAAGGAGGGGGAAGCAAGCAAAGTCGGTGGGAAGAAGAACACCACCGCGCCATCTTCGTTCACATAAAAGTTGGCGGCCGGGGAGAACTCCCACTCAAAGTCGTCCTCCTCCACGTCGGCGCGGCAGACGCCCTGCTGCTGCATTTCCAGGAAAGCGGGATACAGCGCCGAGGCCAGCCTTTCCCCGATCTCATCGGAGGAGCCCGCCAGGATTTTCGCCGCCTGAGGATACTTCTCAGCGGTCATATCCTCGGCCTTTTCTTCGGAAATCAGGGCCAGGATACACCCGCGCAGCGTCAGCGCCTCGCCGGCATACGCGCCGCTCAGATCGAAGGTCATGCCCTCCAGCGCCAGCGTTTCGCCGCTTTCCGCCGTTTGCCTGCGGGTTTGGAGGATGGACAGCAGCCGGTCGTTATTGCACTTCACGGAAAAATCGTGCCGCACCCGGGTCTGCTCCCGGGAGGTGGTTTCCTCGTTGGCCAGCATGGGCAGCACCAAATGCCGCGTTTCCTCCAGCGCCATCTGATAGCTTTCGTTCACCGCCGCGGCGGCATAGTCCTCGCCGGACACCCGGGGATAGGCATACTGAAAATAATACACCCATTTGTCCTTGTCGGGATAGTATTCCTCGCCTTCTTCCCGGGCCACCGTGCGGCCCTGGGGCGACACCGATACCGGCGCAAACGTAGCCGCCGGCGCGGTATCCTCCGGCATATCCGCCTCTTTCGCGCCGCAGCCGGCCAGAATAAGCGCGGCGATCAGCAGCAGCGCTGCCAGGCCCCGTTTTTCAGCCATTGGAAATCCCCCACACGATCATGGAATTGCGGATAAATTCGCTGTACAGGGCATACTCCGCCTGCCGCTGGGGCGGAAACTGCATGGTGAGATGATACATGTTCTCCACGCCTCCGTCGATCACCCATAATTGATAGTCGCCCTCGCCCAGGGAAGAATACACCGAAAACTCGGGCTGCTCCACGATCTCCCGGCCGGGGTTGGCACTTCGGAAGGCGGACAGCACCTGCTGAGCATCCATGCCCGCCAGGGCTTCCACGTCGATGCGGATGGACGCGCTGCCGTCGGCGGTCTGCCACAGAAGATGCATGGGATCATCCGACGCCACGCCCATAATGGAAGGAATATTGACGGAATACTCCGCCTGATCGTTTTCCGCCGTCTGCCAGTCGGAGAGAGCGCCATCCTCATAGTTTTCGGAAAGCGCAAAGCTCTTCACCCGCCAGCCGTAGGCGGTATCCGGCGATCGCACCAGGGAAATCTCGGCATTGCACAGCCAGGTCAGCGCATCCTCGGGCAGGTCCTGGGCATCGGTGCTGAAATCGCCGTAGTAGGCAAACAGATCGGCCTTCAGGTCGGCCCCTTCGCCGTCGTTTTCATCTCCTGTCAGGGCAACGGAATAAATGTGCGCGCCGATCATGGGGGATTCCTGCAAGGCCTTGAAGTCTATCACCATTTGATCCCCCTGCACGGTGACGCCGCTGACGGAGCCCGCTTCAGGCAGGGTATACTCTCCCGCGGCAAACAGCAAAGCGTACAATGCCCGGGCTTCGCCGGCGGACACAGAGGCCGTGCCGCCGGGCACATCCTCCCCTTCGCGGGGCAGCGACAGATTGAACAGCCCCAGGGCCAGGGAAGCCTCCGCCAGCGCGGGCACAGGCGCAAGGTTTTCTTCCAGGCCGCGCACGTCCGTAAACACCGCGGCGCCCAGCACCGTTTCAGTCAAAAGCCGCATGCCGGGATCGATTTCCACCTGCATAAGCTGCATATCCCGGGCCGGGGCAGCCTGCGCGGCAAAGCAGAAAGATACGCACATCGTCAGCGCAAGAAGCGCCGTCAGCAACCGTTTCATGTATTCTCCTCCTTATCGTTGGGTTCTTCGTCCCTTTCCGGCTTTTCCAGCACCGTCACCGTGGCCCAGACCACCCGGCGGCCGGTGATTTCCTCCGCCCGGATACGCAGGCCGCAGCAGGTAACGGTGGGGTGGGTGCCGTCCTTGGGGATGGTTTCCAGCCGGCTGTACATGAGCCCGCCCAGGCTTTCATAGCCCTGATCGGTGGGCAGATGCATGTTCAGCGCGTCGTTGATGGTTTCCAGCGGCGCGGAGCCCGCGATGCGGTACTGATTCTCGCCGATCTTCTGGATATCCTGGGGCAAAGGCCGGTCGTATTCGTCGTAGATATTGCCTACGATCTCCTCCAGCAGGTCCTCCATGGTCACCAGGCCGCTGGTGCCGCCGTACTCATCCACCACGATGGCCATGTGGAACTTGCCGCGCTGCATGTCGCGGAACAGCACGTCGGTCCGCACCGATTCGGGCACGAAATGCGCCGGACGCAGGATCTGCCGCAGGGTCTTTTTCCTGCCCTCGGACAGGGCCAGCAGGTAATCCCGGGTGGTCACGGTGCCCAGCACGTCGTCCAGGTCTTCCCCGTACACCGGGAACCGGGACAGGCCGCTTTCCGTGATGGTTTTCATGATCTCCCGGTGGCTTTCGTCCACCTGCAGGGCGGTCACGTCGGGGCGATGCACCATGCAGTCGGCGGCGGTCATGTTGTTGAACTCGAAAATGTTCTCGATCATGTCCCTCTCTTCGCCCTCGATGGCGCCCTTTTCCTCGCCGGCGTCCACCATCATGCGGATCTCCTCTTCGGTGACCTGCTCTTCCTCGGCGGCGGGATCAATGCCAAAGAGCCGCAGCACGCCGTTGACCGATTTGGTCAGCAGCCACACCAGGGGCCGCAGCGCCCCGTTGACCGCGACGATCACGCCGCACACCGCCCTGGCCACGCCCTCCGGCTTTTTCATGGCCACCCGCTTGGGCACCAGCTCCCCCAACACCAAGGTGAAATAAGACAGGATCAGGGTGATCAGCACCACGCACAGGGTGTTGAGCGTACCGTCGGAAAACAGGGAAAAGCCCCAGGAACGCAGCAGCTTCACCAGCGGAGAGGCAAAATGATCCGCCGCAAAGGCGCTGCCCAGAAAGCCCGCCAGGGTAATGGCCACCTGAATGGTGGACAGAAAGCCCGAGGGCTCCATCATCATTTTCAGCAGCTTCCCGGCTTTCCGGTCGCCGCCCTCCGCCTGCTTGCGCAGCCTGGTTTCATTCAGCGACACCACGGCGATCTCCGCCGCGGCAAAAAACGCGTTGATCCCGATCAAAGCAGCCTGCAAAAGCAGCAGCCCGCCTATGGGAATGGACAAAAGTCACTCCTCCTTTATGAATGAAAGCAAAAAGCACCGGCAGTTCTTCACCGCCGATGCCTATTATAGCACAGAGAACGCACAAATTCCACATAAAATTGAAAAGATTTTGTAACAATTATTGTTCCTGCGCCACAGCGTCCATCGCGTCATCGGTCTCCTGCACGCCGCCCACGATCTCCAGCGTGGTGCCGTCGGGACAATGATAGTAGATCCAGCGCACCTGCTCGTAAGGGGTGCGCAGGCAGCCGCCGGTGGCCATGTGGCCGAAATCTCCCAGGCGGGAGCGCACCACCGTGGCTTCCGACTCCTGGAGATACAAAGGGCCGTGGATAAAACGGTCGCTGGTATAGCGCATAGCGTAAGGAGCGTAGCTCATGGCGAAAGCGTGCCAGCGCTCCCGGGGACCGATGGTGAAGATGCCTGAGGGCGTGGGCGTGGTGGCCTTTCCAATGGCCACGATCACCCGCATCACTTCTTCGCCGGTGCTGTTTCCCTGCTCGTCCGCCCGGTACACCGTCAATTCCCGGGTGGCTTTATTCAGGAAAAGATAGTAGCGTTCATCCCCGCTGCCGCCGGCATAGGTAAAGGCGTTTTCATCGGCAAAGCCGGTCACGCCGTCGCCCTCCACCTGCACAAAGCCGTTCATGCCGTAGCGCATGGAGCACACGCTGTCCTTTTTCACCGTGCCGACCACCTTGCCCCGCTCCGCGTCGGGCATATCCAAAATCGGGATATCCCGGTCGGCGTAGCCCTCCTCCTGCCTGCTCCTTTCCGCGGGAGAAGCGTTGCTGAGCTCCTCCTCCGGCAGATAATACAGCCGTCCGTTCCATTCGACGGCATAATAGCGATTGGCCATTCTGCCGATAATCACACCTGCTTCTCCGGTCAGACGGAAGGCGGACGCGGAGTTTTTCAGCGGCAGGTCGAAAAACTGCGTCTCCGGCCCCAGCACTGCGTATACCGGCTGCACGGGCGTCGCCGCCGGCGGTTCCTTGGCGTTCAGCCTGGGCACAAAGCCGTACACGCCCTCCCACTGCACCAGGTAATAGTCGATCATCACGCCCAGAGGCTCCACGGCGGTATCGGCGGGAACTGTGGTTTTCAGGGGATGATTGGGGTTGCCGGTGGCGTACATGGTTTGCTTTTCCCGCCAATATACGGTTTTGCCCTGGGCGTTCAGCACGGTAAATACCCCCACGTCGTCGGCGCGCACGTAGGTGCCGTCAGCCAGGGTCAGGTAATTGGTTCCGTGCTCCAGGATGCGCACCACCGTAAAGGCGGGCAGGGTGCCTTTTTTCTCTTTCTGCGGGGACAGCGCGCTGTACACCGTGGTTTTCTGCTTGGTGTAGCCGTAGCCGTGGAGCAGATCCTCCCCCGCCGCAAAAGCGCCGGCGCAGAAAAGCAGCATGAGCGCCGCCAGCGCAAGCGCCGCGCAAACAGCCTTCCGGATTCTCATGGCCCGCCTCCTTTGTGATGCAATACGCGTTCATTATATGCCCGGTTTCCGGGAAAAGTCAACCAAAACGCCGCTGTTACAATTGTAAATTATCGGTAAATCCGCTGCCCCCGCCGTCTTCAGGCCCATCTTTTGCCTTGTGAAGTGTCCCTTCCGTATGCTATAATGGGCAAGCGAAGGAGGGATGACCGCGGTGCAAAAGCAAATGAGGTGTCCGGCGCTGTGGGCTTTCCTGGCGCTTCTTCTGTGCGCCGGCGCGCTGCAGGCGATCCCTTACTTCTTTTTCACCGACAGCGGGGACCGGAGCATGGCGCTGTACTTTGCGCACCTGTACGCCGTGATCCCCCTGTGCGCGCTGGCGCTGCCCTTCTTTGCCGGCAAGCGGGGCGTGCACCCGCTGGCGGCATGCTGGCCCGTGGGCGGATTGCTGATGCTGCTGCCGGTGTACGAAAGCCCCGGCATCGGCATCCTGTGCATTTTTCTGTCGCTGCTCGGATGCATTGCCGGGCAGGAAACGCAAAAAAGAAAAACGGAGCAGAAAGGAAAGCATCATGGCGGGAAAAGGAAAAGGTAAACGCTTTTTCAGCGCTCTGGGCGGGCTGATCCTGGTGCTGATCGCCGCCGGAGTGATTTATCTGACGGTCGTGCTGCTGCAGCCCCCCGGAGATGACGGCCGGGATACCTACGCCGCCGCCACCCGCGCCCCCGTCACCCGCATGCAGGCGGCGCAGATGGACGACGCAAAGCAGCTGGCGCGGATGTATGAGGGCAGGCTGCCGGCCGTTCCTTCCCTGACCCCCCGGGGCCGGGGCGAAAACAAAACCCACGACGGCAGCGCCGCCAGGCTGGTGACCCTTTTCTACAACGGCGTCACCATTTCCGCGGTGCAGCCGGCCTCCGCCGCTCCGCTGCTGTTGCACGGAGAAATGGACATCTCCACCCGCAGCGACCTGACGGCGCTGAATCTGCCCGCCGTGCTGGCCAGCCGCGGCAGCGCGTACTGCCTGTATTTTTCCGACGAGGACGCGGCTTACAGCGTATACGCGCCCAAGGCCACGGAGGAAGAATTCCTCTCGCTGATCGACAGGCTGCAATGGATCACGCCGTAAAGCGGGCCGGAATGGAAACCGAAAAAAAGGGGCTTTCTTCTCAGGCATATCTGTGATATAATATTTTGTACGTTTTTCTGCTGAAAGGAGGGAAACGGCTTGACGGTACAAAGAAACACCCGCAGCAAAAAAAGAAAGAAGCAAAAAGACAATCGCCTGCTGGTCCTTTTGATCCTGGCCGCAGTGCTGGTTTTATTCGCGGTTATCCTGCCCATGATGGGCTGCATCCCCTTCACGCCCACCAACCGGGCGCTGAACGCCGCCGCCTCGGGGGCCATGTCCACCCACGGCGGACTGGTGATTTCCGAAGTGATGATGGATAACTCCACCGCCCTGCCCGACGAAAACGGCAAGTTCAGCGACTGGGTGGAATTGTATAATTCCCTGGATACGCCCATGAACCTGAAAGGGGTCAGCCTGTCCAACCGCAGCGACCGGCTGAAGTTCCTCTTCCCGGATTACGAGCTGCCCGCCCACGGCCGGGTGATCGTGTTCTGCGACAACATCAACAAGACCGATCCCGAAAACGGCGTGTTCCACGCCAAGTTCAACCTGTCCGCTCTGGGCAACGTGGGCGTTTACCTGTTCGACGAATCGGGCGTGGAGCTGGATTCCGTGATCGTGCCCACCCTGAACGCCGATGAAAGCTACATCCGCATGGAGGACGGCGCCTGGCAAAAGACCGACGACTATTCTCCCCGCTTCCCCAACACCCCCGAGGGGCACGACGCCTACATCGCCCAGTACACGGTGGAGCCCACCGTGCTGATGATTAACGAAGTGATGCCCATTCCCCGGTCGGGCCTGAGGGATGAGGACGACGAACTGAGCGACTGGGTGGAGCTGTACAACGCCGGGGATACGGACCTTTCCCTGAAAAATATCTGCCTCTCCGACGATGAAAGCAAGCCCATGAAGTGGAAATTCCCCGACGACGCGGTGATCCCCGCCAAGGGGTACTACCTGGTGTTCTGCTCCAAGAAAAACAAGGTGGAGGAAAGCACCCACTTCCCCCACACTAATTTCGGCATCAATAACGAAGAAGAGACCCTGGTGCTCTCCACCATCACCGGCGAACTGATCGACCGGGTGACGGTGAGCGGCATGGAGCGCGATATGAGCTACGGCCGCGATCCCGAGACCCTCGCCTGGCGGGTGTACACCCTGGCCACCCCCGGCGCGCCCAATAACCAGACCGGGGCGCACCGGGCCGACCAGTACCTGCGGGCCATCAATCCCACGGGGGTGTATCTGTCCGAGGTCATGTCCTCCGGCAATACGGTCAAGGCCTTTCCCGATTTCGACGCCGACGATTTCATTGAAATTTATAATTCCTCCACCCAAACCTGGGATCTTTCAGGCTGGGGGCTGAGCGATAATATCAACTGGCCCAGAAAATGGACGTTCCCCCAGGGAACGTCCATTTCTCCCGGGGAGTACAAGGTGATATTGTGCAATAAATTCATGGGGGCCAACAATAACGTGGCCAGGCTCCGCTCCTCCTATGGCCTCAAGCGCGCCGGCGGCGAAATGCTTTCCCTGTCCGACGCTACCGGCCGGGTGCTGGACAGGCTGTACATGCCCGAAATCCCCACCGACGTATCCTATGGCCGCACACTGGGCAGCAACGGCTTTTTTTATTATGACGTGCCCACCCCCGGAGCGGCCAACGGTACGGGCTTCCTGGGCTTTGCGAAAAAGCCGGCGCTGAGCCTGCCCAGCGGCCTGTACACCGGCTCCATTCTCCTCACCATCACCTGCGATGATCCCAACGCCACCATCCGCTACACCGTGGACGGCTCCATTCCCACCATCGACAACAGCTTCGTTTACTCCCCCGGGCAGGAGCTGAAGGTCGAGGGCAGCAACGCCGTGATCCGGGCCAGGGCCTTCCAGTACGGCCTGCAGCCCTCCGACACGGTGACCGCCTCCTACATCATGAACACCTACCATACCCTGGATGTGGTGAGCCTGGTGTGCGAGCCTTATGAATTGTGGAACACCACCAACGGCCTGATGTCCGAAGTGGCGGACCCGGAGAAATCCCCTGACGGTGTGGTGGACAAATCCAAGGGCCCCCGGTTCAAAACGCCCCTGTACCGCACCTACGGCAAGGACGACCGGCCCGGCTACGTGGAAATTTTCAGCCAGGACACCAAGCAGGCCTACATTTCCCAGGGCATCAAAATGGACCTGATGGGCGACTACAGCCTGGATATGCCCCAGAAATCCATCAAGGTGCGGGCCCAGGCGGCCTACGGGGAAAAGTACTTCAACTATCCCCTCTTCCCCAACCGGGATTACACCTACTACAAATCCTTTACCCTGCGCAACTCCGGCAACGACTGCGTGTTCACCCGGGTGGCCGACGTGGTGCAGACCCGGCTCATCGACAAATACCTGGATTCTCCCATCCTGACGCTGGACTGGAAGCCCGTGGTGGTGTACCTGAATGGCGAATACTGGGGCCACTACAACATGCGCGAGCGCAAGGACCGCTTCTCCATCGCCCAGCATGAGGGGCTGAACCTGGAAACCGATCAGGAAATCTACGAAAACATGAACATCCTCCGGGCCGGCTGGGCGGTGAGCCAGGGCAGCAACACCGAATACCGGGCCATGCTGAAGAAATTCGCCGAGCTCAAGCCCAACACCAGCGCCGACGATCTGCAGTATATCTACGACCACATCGACGTGGACAGCTACATCGAATGGTTCGCCATCAAGATGTTCTTTGGCGACAGCGACCCCGGCAACATCATGTTCTACCAGCTGCCCGGCGGTAAATGGAAATGCCTCATGTTCGACCTGGACTACGGCCTGTTCAATTCTTCCTTCAACAGCCCCTGGTCCTACATGAAAACGGCCGGCATGGGCCAGCAGAAGATCAACAACACCATCTTCCGCAAGATGCTGGAATCCGACGAGATCCGGGATCAGTTCTTCACCCGCCTGGGCGTGATCTTCCAGACGCTGGATTCCGAAACGATGATCCAAATGCTGGACGAGTGCACCGCCATCATTTACCCCGAATTGCCCCGGCATTACTCCCGCTGGGCGCCCTATAAGGAGCCCACCATCAACGTGGAATCCCCCACCACCTCCGACGGCTACATGCGCTACTGGCAGCAGCGCGTCAACCGCATGAAGAACACCATGAACAAGCGGCCCTACCTGTTCTGGAGCCTGGTGCAGGAGGAATTCAAATTGACCAACCGGCAGATGGAGCACTATTTCGGCGCCCGTCCCGCCAACCCCGAAGCACAGTAACGCCAAGCGCATTTTACCAAATCACACAGGGAGGAACACAACCATGAACGCATTCGCTCTGCTCACCACCGCCCAGGCCACCGGCACGGCCTCCTCCATTTCCAACTGGCTGCAAAAGCAGCTGAGCGCCTTCACGCCCACCGGTACCGCCATTGCCCTGGCGGAAGCGCTGGTGGCCGGCCTGATCATCGCCTGGGTGTACAAAAAAACCTACCGGGGCGTACTGTACTCCCCTTCCTTCAGCCTGACGCTGATCCTGCTCACCCTGGTCACCACCCCCGTGGTCATGGCCATCGGCAGCAACGTGGCGCTGTCCATGGGCATGGTGGGCGCCCTGTCCATCGTGCGCTTCCGCACCGCCGTCAAGGACCCGCTGGACACCGCCTACATGTTCTGGGCCATCACCATGGGCATTTTGCTGGGGGCCGACGCGGTGCTGATCGCAGCAGTCGCGCTGGTGGGCATTTCGGTCATCATGCTGTCGCTTTCCTTCTTCCGCTTCCGCAAGCCCAACGCCTATCTGCTGGTGCTGCACTACACCACCGAAAATGAAAACGCCTACGACAATCAGGGCATCAGCAACGTGGAAAACGATATCGAAACCGAGCTGCGCCAGAGCGCTTCCACCCACCGTCTCCGCTCCAAGACCGTGACCCGCGGCGGCACCGAAATGACCGTGGAGGTGCGGCTGGATCATCGGGCCGACGTGGTGCGCAACATGCTGAACATCCCCGGCGTCACCGACGCGACGCTGGTTGCCTGCCAAACCGAAACGGGGGCTTAATCCATGGCGCTTCCCCTGCGGCACGAACTGAAATTTCCCATCACCCGCACGCAGTTCGAAGTCCTCAACCGGACGCTGGGCCGCGTGCTGTACCTGGACCCGCACGCGGCGCGCAACGGCGGCATGTATCACATCCGCTCGCTGTATTTCGATACGATTTTTGACGATTCGCTCTACGATAAATACAGCGGCATCATGAACCGCGATAAATACCGCATGCGCATCTACAATCTGTCCGACCGGGAAATCCACATGGAGTGCAAAACCAAGATCGGCACCCTGATCTCCAAACGCAGCGTGCGCATCAGCCGCGATCTGGCCGATCAGCTCATCGCCGGCGACCCAACGGGCCTGGAAACCACCCGCAGCGGCCTGCTTAGGGACGTGTACCGGGAAATGCGGCTGCGCCTTTTGCACCCCGTGGTGATCGTGGACTACGAGCGCATCCCGTACCTGCATAAGGCCGAGGAGGTGCGCATCACCTTCGATATGCGGGTGCGCACCGGGCTCAACAGCATCGACATTTTCAATCCCAATATTCCCACCGTGCCGGTGCTGCCGCATGATGAAACCATCCTGGAGGTAAAATACAACCAGGTGCTGCCGCCCTATATCAAGGACGTGCTTTCCTACGCCTGCCCGGAAGCGGTGCAGAACGCCGTATCCAAATACACGCTCTGCCGCCAGTACGAATTCAAGGAATGATCCGGCGCTGACGCTGCCGTTTGGAAAGGAGGAATGGCCATGGCGCAGGCCACCCGTTATCGCTGCCCCTGCTGCGGGGCTTCTTTGGTGTTCGGCGGATTGAGCCAGCAATTGGACTGCCCCTCCTGCGGCAATTCATTCCCTATCGAAACCATTCAGGAAGTGGACGCCATCCACGTGGAAAACACTTCCGACGAGCAGCTGCAGTGGAATCAAACCGACAACGGCGGTTTTTCCTATCAGGAAGAAACTGCCCTGAAGGCCTACCGGTGCGAGGCCTGCGGCGCGGAAATCCTCAGGGACGATACCACCGCCGCCACCGAATGCGTCTACTGCGGCAACCCCACCATCATGCCCGAGGTGCTCTCCGGGGCCTACCGGCCCGACGGCGTGATCCCCTTCAAGAAAACCAAGGAGGACGCGCAATCCGCCTTCCGCCGCCATTGCCGCGGCAAGGCGCTGCTTCCCAAGGGCTTCGCCGACCGCAGCCGCCTGGAAAAAATCACCGGCGTTTACGTGCCCTTCTGGCTGTTTGAGTGCGAAGCCGAGGCGGATATGACCTACCGGGCCCAGCGGGTGACCGTATCCCGTCAGGGCAATTATCAGGTGACCCAGACCGCTCATTTTCTTTTGCGCCGGGGCGGCCACGTGGGCTTTTCCCAGGTGCCGGTGGACGGCTCCAGCAAAATGGAGGACGCCATGATGGAATCCATCGAACCCTTTAACGGCCAGGCCATCGAGGGCTTTTCCATCGCGTACCTGAGCGGCTACCAGGCCCAGCGTCACGACGTGGACGCCGCCGCCTGCCAGCCCCGGGCCAACGAGCGCATCCGGGAAACGGTGACCTCCCTCATGCGGGATACCGTGAAGGGCTACGCCTCCGTAACGCCGCAGAATACCCAGATCAAGCTGGAGGGCAGTCTGGTCAAGCAGGTGCTCATGCCGGTGTGGATGCTCAATACCCGTTTCAAGGACCGCATCTATACCTTCGCCATGAACGGCCAGACCGGCCGGTTCATCGGCGATCTGCCCACGGACAAGGGCAGGTTCTGGAAATGGTTCCTGGGGCTGCTTGGCGGCGTCACCCTGGGCGGCTACGGCCTGGTGTACCTGCTTGCCGCGATGGGGGTGCTGTAATGAAAAAGAGAGTATGCGCGCTCCTGACGGCCCTTTGCCTGCTTTTCCTCCCCTGCCTGGCCCTTGCTTCCACCGCCGATGAACCTGTTCAGCGGGTGTTCGATGAAGCCGATCTGCTTTCCTCCTCCACGGAGCAAAGCCTGGAGAAAGCCATCGACGCCATCCGGCGGCAGTTTTCCTTCGACGTGGTGGTAGTCACCGTGCCCCATACCAGCGGCCAGGAGCCCAAGTATTTCGCCGCGGACTTTTACGATTACGGCGGCTTTGGCCTGAACGCCACCCACGACGGCATCCTGCTTTTGATCGTGTCCTCCACCCGCAAGTATTTCATGCTCAACACCGGCGTGTCCGAGCAGGTTTTTGATGATTCCACCCTGTATGGCGTGGAGGACGAGGTGGTGCCCTACCTGCGGAGCAACGATTATAACGGCGCCGCTTCCGCCTTCGTAAACCGGGTGCGTGCCCGCCTCCTGCTTTTGACCCCCGGCGGCCGCGCCAACGCCGCGCTGCCCTTCCTGGGCGGCCTGGGGCTGGTCTCCTCCATCATTACCACCCTGATCATGAAAATCCAGATGCGCTCCGTGCGCCGGAAATCCAACGCCTCCCAGTATGTCCGTCGCGGCAGCTTCCACCTGAGCCGCAGCCAGGATATCTACCTTTATACCACCACCACCCGCACCCGCATCGAAACCTCCTCCGGCAACGGAGGCAGTGGACACGGCGGATTCGGCGGCCACAGCGGCGGCTTTACAGGCTCCTCCGGCACCCATCACTCCGGCCACGGCGGCAGCTTCTGACGGACGGCTCCCTTTTGAGGAAAAACAAAATTACAGAAAACAAAAATCACGGAGGAACTTTTTCGTTCCTCCGTCAGAGCATCGACAAAGTCGATGCTCTGCCATCGAAAGTCTGCAAGCAGTCTTTCGATGGAAACATCAATTTGCTGTAAAATGGCGATTCCAGGCACAGAAT